>OFMF01001177.1_pt1 | contig 21846 bp, 20 predicted proteins | sample 1541771 | NCBI WGS metagenome assembly OFMF01 (sample SAMN04209235, study PRJEB22552) | human gut metagenome | biome: gut; material: feces | host: Homo sapiens | place: USA: Oklahoma
ATTTTACTGTGGAACAGGGAGAATTTGTTGCCGTAGTTGGAACTTCCGGCAGCGGAAAGTCTACATTACTCCACATGATGGGAGGACTTGATACCCCCACTTCCGGCAGCGTGATTGTACGGGGGGAAGAACTTGCGAAAAAGAATGATGATGAATTGACAATTTTCCGCCGTCGTAACATAGGGTTTATTTTCCAAAACTACAATCTGGTTCCGATTTTGAATGTATATGAAAACATCGTCCTGCCTGTGGAATTGGATGGTGATACCGTAGATAAGAAATTTATGGACGAAGTTGTGTATATGCTGGCTTTAGAAGATAAGCTGGAAAATATGCCAAACAATCTTTCAGGCGGTCAACAGCAGCGTGTAGCGATTGCACGAGCTTTAATTACAAAGCCGGCGATTGTCCTTGCTGACGAACCGACTGGAAATCTCGACAGCAAGACCAGTGCAGATGTGTTAGGGCTTTTGAAACGTACCAGTGGAGAATTTAATCAGACCATTGTAATGATTACTCACAATAACGAGATTGCCCAGCTCGCAGACCGCATTGTGCGGATTGAGGATGGCAAAATTGTAGGTTAAAGGAGGTGGGAATTATGAATTATCCTTTTGAAAATGATACAGAGAGAATAGAGAAAAGGATTGCTGAAAAGAGTGTATTCTCTGAAAAGAATAGGACATTTCTAATCAGAGTTATCATCTTGATTGCGGCATTTCTGTTGAGCTTTTCTGGTATTCTTTTGTGCAATGCAACGCTTAGTACGCAGCAGATCGCCCATGTAAATAATACAACTGAAGCAGTAGGAACTGTTTTAGGAATTGTTATTGTACTTCTTTGTACGGCAGGGCTGGCTGTCAAAAATATTCTTTATGTATCTGTACTGCAACGAGTACATGAATTTGCACAATTACGGGCAATCGGCGCAACATACCAGCAAATTAAATCAGTGGTCAAGAAAGAACGTGACAAAATAGCAAAACCTTGCATTGTGTTGGGAACAGTCATCGGTTTTCTGGTAAACATAGTTTTACCACTTCATTTTTACTGGATACCAAGCATTGTATGTGCGGTAATCTCCGGCATATTTATTTGGATTATCACAGCTTTGGCTTTTCAAGCACCAGCGAAAATGGCTGCATCTACATCACCAATAGAAGCACAACATACACAGGCAACAAACTATTTTAGAAGTGTTGGGGCAAAGCGTAAACTTACGCCTATAAGAATTGGGTGGATGTATTGTAGAGCCAATAGAAAGAAAGCTGCCTATACATTTTTATCTCTCATTATGAGTGGGATTTTAATGTTCGGTGTTTTTTCAATATTGAATGCGATAAATCCCGAAAGACTTGCGTCACAACCTTACCAGGGAAATAGTGATGTATTTGTACTACTAAATTCAACGGCTGATGAAGAATCTACCTATGATTTAATGAAATCTACACCATTTACAGAAGAACAAAAGCAAAAATTGTATAACATTTCAGGTGTAAAAGATGTTTATGAATTGTATATGCTGGACGGCATTCTGACAAATTCCGAGGGGGAAAAATTTGAACTGTCCATTGAAAATGCTGTAAATCCAGAAACATTTAAAAATGAAATTGTTGAGGGTATGCAACCAAGTCATGAATTACAGAATGGAGCAATTCCTGTTGCTATCAATAGACAGTCTCCTTATTATCAGAAACTGAATATGCAGCTTCAAGTTGGAGATTATCTGCCATATATCATAGATACAGGATATGGTCAAAAAGAAGTGGAGTTAGTTGTAAGCGGATTTGTAGAAAACAGCGATACCGGGCTTGTTATTTATACAAGTGGTGAAAATATGAAATCACTGTCAGAAATGAATTGTACGCTTGCATGGTATATTTGTTTGGATGATAACGGAAAAGACGTAGCAACAGAGATAATCAAAGAAATTTTTATAGATGACGACAGAGTTGATGTGTCTGTTTTGGCTGATGATGTTATGGCATTGGAAGATTACTTCCATAATGCGAAAGTCATCATTACAGTTTTGGTGGTGCTTATTAGTCTGTTTTCATTTATAAATATGCTGAATACCAGCATTACAAATACCATTGCCAGAAGACATGACTATGCACTACTGGAAGCTACAGGTATGACAAAATTGCAGTTGCGAAAAGTACAGCAGTCGGAAAGTTTCATCTATCTGGTTGGAAGTTTTATAGGAAGCTGCATTTTAGGCATACCAATCGGATTGCTGCTTTGTACCCAAATATCAAAAATTCCCGGATTTTCATACTTTGAATATCACTTCCCAGTTCTTTTTGTGCTTTTATACCTTGCTGCGGTTGTGATGGTCTATCATGTAGTATCAGTATATCAAAAGAAATCTTTGCAACAGCACTCAATTATAGAGCGCATTAGAACAATAGGCTAAGTTTTAATAATCTGTCAGCTTCACAATTACATTACTCTGCTGATACAGCCAGTCCGTAAATTCTTTCGGGCTGGCTGTTCCAGTTTTTACAGCCTTTTTTCTCTGCAATGCTTTTTTCTTGAAATCAGCAAAGGCAGCTTGTATTTTGTCCAGCCGGTTTAGATAATAGGTTATGATAATTGCAGTTGGTAATTTCGTGTCACACAGTATCTTGACAAGACCTTGTGGCTACGCCCCACAGTCGCAGGATGCTATCTGGCATGGGAAGTAGAGAAGATGAAAGTTGCCGAAACAACATAGAGAAAGAATATAGAGAAATGGCTTCTATGCTTTCTCAATCTTCCGTATATCTTTTTCCAAACGGAGGACACCCCTCGCTTTTTTTCAATGCGGAAGAAGCCGCAACGCTGATAAAAAATTTCATAAACCAACATATAACTGAATAATCGTTACCCTTACAGTAGCGCCGCCAAGCAGGAAATCCCGAAAAAGACTTCCTGCTTTTCTTATGACCGAAAGCAGAAAGGAGATTTTTGGCATGATAGACAAGGTAAGTCTCCCAATTTATAAAAGATTGGGGAGATTTCTTTTATAATTGAAATTCTTTGGTATGTGCATTTTGAATTGGAGGATTCCATCCAAGTATCATATCCACGTTACGACATACAGTATGTAGCTCTTTCTGGTAATCCCGATAATAGTCGTATTGCTTCTGGAGGATATCTTTTTGCGTTAGAAGTTTTTCCTTCTGTTCTCTCAGTTGCTTCATTGTGGGAAGTGGCTGCGTTCCGTTTTTCTCTTTCAGTGATGTTACAGCCTTTTCATAAAGTGTAAGTTCAGCAGAATGTTCCTGACGGAATTTCTGCTTATTTTTGCTTTTACGAAATTGTGCATAGACAGATTTATTTGCAAGATACTGTCCGGTGTAGTGGAGTTGTTGATTGAGGTTCTTTAATTCTGATTCCACAGTTTTTAATTGTTTTCTGGAAATAGAGGTTCGTTCTTTTACAGAAGAAAATTTATCTTCCAGAATTTTTCTGGTATCATATTCATGTTCCTGCACATAGGCAATGGTCTTTGCCATTTCTTGAAGATTGGATAGTTTGACCTTTCGGGCATAGGCTTGGCTTTGCTGTGCTTTTACACAGGTTTGTAAGTCAATGACCAGTCGCAGATTAGATTTAATGAATAAGATATCCATAGGATCAGAGAAAATATCAGGATGAATATTTGGAGTTCTATGGTTGAATTCAAATTGCTGTTGTAGATAGTCTTTCTCATATTTTGTTCCTAAAGCACGCCCAGTAATATTTTTTTCTCGTTCTGGGTGCAGATAGCTGAAACGTCCACGATGTTCCGTTACAACGATTTGATATTTTTCATAAAGCTGTTTTTTAAAATCTTCCACATCTTTTGCGATATGGGATATTTCTGCAATAGCGTCCCGCAGGTATTGTTTCTGTGTCTGAAATGTAGTTCTGCGTGGCGTCAGTCCGTCGGCAAGAATCTGCTCGTTTAGTCTATCCAACTTTTTCTGATTGCGTTTGGCAGCATAATATTCTTTATCCGTAATTTTCTTTTCGGAAGGGGCGAGTAAATCTACCTGATGAAGATTTTCACGATTGCAAATATCCATGAGTGACTTCTGAAGGTGTTGGAGGTAATCTTTGCTTAAATGGTGCTTGTATCCAGCAAGGCTGTCGCAGTTTCGTTCCATATAATTTTCTTTGGGGATATCGTATTTTCTAAGGCTGTTGATTATGATGTGTACGTGGATATTGCCGCTTCCATTGTGACCATCCGTATGAGTACAGACAAGAGCCTGATGTCCGGGGAAATTTTTACGGGCATATTCCAATCCAAGAGCCTGTGCTTTTTCTCCGGTCAGTCCACGTTCATCACGGTCCGCAGGATCAAAGCTGATGATATAGTGATGGGATTTGATTTCATCATAATTCTTGTTTTTATGGTATTGCTCATTGAGACGTTCACATTCCTTGTCGAACAGCAAAGGTTCACAATTCAAGCTATCGAGATAATATTCTTCTCTTAACATCATTTGCCCATGCTCGTCTAAAATGGGATTGTTGACATGTTCATCATATTGAAAGAGAAGATAGTTTAAAGCGTCTGTATAATTCGCATTCTTATTTGCGATATGTTTCAATATTGCCATGATAGTCACCTGCCATTTTTGCCACTTCTGTTCTTAATCGGAAAATTTCTGTGATGCAGGAACGAATTTCGTCCTGCATTGCCTTTGAATGAATACCACCTGTGTGAAAATACCGGGCAATCTGATTTAAGTTATTTCCGATTTTCCCAAACTCTGAGACAAGTTTCTGTAATTCAGGAATGTCCGCGATCACTTCATATCGAATTGCAATCTTTCCAGTTAATACCATTTGGCGAATATATTCGGATACGGTGAGTCCGGCTTCTTTTGCGGCATCTGTAATTAGCCCATATTCCATTTCTGTAAAACGTATCGTGATACGATGAGGGCGGGAAATAGATTTTTTTGGTCTTGCCATAGTGAAGTCTCCTTTCTTTTTGTGCGGACGCACTTTGACAATACTTTTGTATTGCACTGTGAACACAATTTTTTTGTGAGAGCCAACCTGCAAGTTTTAGGTGCAGGTTTTATATCGAGGGAATGGGGAGCGAAATCCCCATCAAGAAATGCCAAGTCCGCAAAAAGCCGGAAACGGGTTAGTGTCGGACACAGGCGAATCTTGCCTTAGAAAAGTTTCCCTTCTAATAATCATATTTTTGCGAGTGTGTGAAACAAGCAGACAAAGAAAAATTTTCAGATGCTTGTTTTTTCACTTTCCGAGGATTGGGTTAGTGAAAGGGGGCAGCATGATGGAGCAAAAGAGCAAAATAGAACAGCAACCGTTTTTACTGACAGAGCAGGAAAGAGTGAGTAGAAGAAATAAAGAGAAATGTGTAGCGTTTCTTGTAAAAATGATAGAGAAATATGGGAAAGAAGTATTAGAAGAATTACAGGAGAAAGAAGAAACAAATAATGATATGCCGACCACAGCCGAGTGAGTCGGCTATTTTTCTGTTGAAAGACTTCTGAAAAAATGTTAAAATATAACAAACAGATAAAACGTAATTTTGTGAGCAACCGAATTTATAGGGTGAGGAATATGAAGAAATGTTACTTATATACGAGAGTATCAACAACGCTACAAGTTGATGGGTTTAGTTTGGAAGCACAGCGACAAAGATTATATCAATATGCGGCATACAAAGAGTTGGAAGTTGTAGGAGAATATTGTGATGCAGGTAAGTCTGGGAAGGATATAAAAGGACGTCCGGAATTTCAGAAAATGCTGGAGGATATTGTTTGCCAAAAAGATAATATTTCGTATGTTCTTGTTTTTAAGCTTTCTAGATTTGGGAGAAATGCAGCAGACGTACTAAAGTCAATGCAATTACTTATGGATTATGGCATTGATCTGATAAGTGTGAATGATGCAATAGATAGTTCAACACAAGGCGGAAGATTAACACTTACAATATTGTCGGCTGTAGCTGAGATAGAGCGTGAAAATATTGTGGATCAATTTGTAGCGGGAAAACTCCAGAAGATTTTAGATGGGAAATGGTCAGGGGGAAGTGTTCCCTATGGATATCGGTGTCAGGATAAAGAACTGATACCTTTTGAGGAAGAGGCGAAAATAGTGCGTCTGATTTATTCATTATATTTACAAGAAAATATGACGATAACTTCGGTAGTATCATATTTGAATGAAAATGGCTATGTAAGAACTGAAGATAGCGAAGGAAAAGAAAAAGCATTTACATACGATTTTATAAAATATGTACTCGATAATGGATTTTACTGTGGGAAAATATTTTATAACAGAAGAACAAATAAAAAAGGTCGAGATGGAAAACTGATAAAAAAAGATGCAAGTGAAATTATAAAGGTAAATGGTGTTCATGAACCAATCATTACAGAAGAGGAGTGGTTGGCAGTTCAGGAGAAACGGAAAGCGTTATACCAAAGAAACAAAAGAGCTGATGAACCAGAGAGAACGAGTTTATTATCCGGACTTGTAAAGTGTCCTGTATGTGGGAAAGGGATGATAGCAATGAAGAATAAGCAGATTAACAAAAATCGAGGCGGCTATTATAAAGCACTTTACTATTATGCTTGTAATTACACAAAAAAGGCGAATGGGCGGGTATGTTCTTTCATGCACCGTTATAATCAGGAGAAAGTGGATAGTGCTATTTTTGAAATCATACAACGATTGAGTAAGACACCAGAATTTCAAGAGGCGGTTATTACTTCGAGTACAGAAAAATCAAACAAAGAAAAATTAGAAGGCGAATTAAAACAACTTCGCAAAAATTTACAAAAAGTGGAAATGCAAAAAAGAAAGTTGGGGACAGAATTAGATAACTTGGATGTGTTTGAAAAGGATTATGATAAAAAATATGAAAGAATCCAGTCTATTCTTGATATGAATTATGATAAAATGGAAGAAATCGAAAAAAAGATTTTTGTAACGCTTGATAAAATCGAGGCTTTGAATCAAGGTGTCAAATCTGCCGAAAATATAAAAAGGATGCTTGATAATTTTGAGAAACTATATGAGAAAATGTCATGTATGGAACGCAGGCAGATGTATCGCTTGTTCATTGAAAGAATAGAGGTATTTCCCGAAGAGAATGAAGATGGCAGGATAATCAAAAGTATTTCCTTTCGTTTTTCAACTTCCTATAACAAAGATGGATTTCTCCCTATGGGAAATGCGGAGGATGACATACGCTTTGTGTTAGACTGTTCACAAGGAGAAAAGACTGCAGCAGAATCAAAAGCTACGTATGCAGAAATAAAAAAATATATCAAAGCCACATACGGGGTTAATATCCATACTTTATATATAGCGCAGATAAAACGGAAATATGGTTTGGATATGGGAAAAAATTATCATTTGGCAGAAGATCCGAAGAAAAGAGTTCCACAATGCCCGAAGGAAAAAGAAAAAATACTGGTGGATACATTAAAACATTTTAAGATGTTGGACGATTCCGTAGAGATGATAGAAAGTGAGAAAATGTAAAATGAAAGATAAGAGGAAAAAATGTTATTTATATTTAAGAGTTTCCACTACAATGCAGGTGGAGGGATACAGCTTAGAGGCACAAAAAGAACGTTTAACGAAATATGCTGATTTTCAGAATATGGAAGTTGTCCGAGAATACTGTGATGCAGGAAAATCTGGAAAGAGTATTGCAGGCAGACCAGAGTTTACGCAGATGCTTCAAGATGTGGCGGATGACCGGGATGGTGTGGATTATATACTTGTATTTAAGTTGTCACGGTTTGGAAGAAATGCAGCAGATGTATTAAATTCTTTACAATATATTCAGGATTTTGGAGTAAACCTAATCTGTGTTGAAGATGGAATCGATTCATCAAAGGATTCGGGCAAGCTGACAATCACAGTTCTTTCAGCAGTGGCAGAAATCGAAAGAGAAAATATTTTAGTACAGACAATGGAAGGACGCAAACAAAAAGCAAGAGAAGGTAAATGGAATGGTGGTGTAGCACCTTTTGGTTATAATACCGATAGCAAAGGAGATACACTTATAATCGAACCGGACGAAGCAGAGATCGTTAAAATTATCTATGATAAATATGTGAATGAAGAACTTGGCATTGATATGATTTGTAATTATCTAAATCAACATGGGTATGAAAAGCGAAAGACGAGAGATTTTGAACTTAATTATTTTACCCGTGGACTTATTGTAAATATTTTAGACAATCCTGTATATACAGGTAAAATTGCATACGGGAAAAGCAAAACACAAAAAGTAAAAGGAACGAGAGATCAATACCAAAGAGTAAAAACGGATGATTATCTTCTTGCAGATGGAAGGCATGAAGCAATCATATCAGAAAGTTTGTGGGAAGCTGCACAACAAAAAAGAAAAGAGAATAGTGTAAAATGGAATAAAACACATAGCTTAGAACATGAACATATTTTATCAGGAGTAGTTAAATGTCCGTTATGCGGAACTGGAATGGCAGGAACTGTACGGCGAAGAAAAAATAAAAAAACTGGCGAGTATAAAGATGATTTCTATTATAGATGCTTGCACAGAAAGAAAATGGATGAGGAACATTTTTGTAATTATAAGTTTTCTTTAAATCAGGATGAATTAAATCATCAGGTAGAAACAATTATTCTTTACATTATAAATAATGATAATTTCGGAACATTCGTTAAAAAGAAACTGGAACAGAAGATAGACGTTACCCTCTTGGAAGAAGAGAGAGAACAGCTAAGACAGCAGCTTCGACAGCTGGCGGGAGCAAAGAAAAAACTTATGGATATGCTTGATAAGTTAGACGTGATGGATAAGCATTATGATCGGAAGTATCAGGATATGCAAGACCGATTGGAAACACTCTATGATAAAATCAGTGAGATAGAGGATATGATTACAGATACGAATGAGAAAATCCATAATGCATATAGTGATCATTTTTCTGCAAAAGAAATCTACAAAATCTTAGAGCATTTTGATATAATGTATGATAAAATGACAGATTTGGAGAAAAAGGAGTTTATCAGAAATTTTATTGATAGCATAGAGTTATATCCGGATAGAAAAACGGATGAACGTATTATTAGGCAGATAAACTTTAAGTTTCCGGTTTATTATGATGGTGATGAGGGTGATCAAATTCGGTTGCTCAACGAAAAGACAGTCGAGACTGTGGTGAGACTACAAAGGAAAGATACCTAGAAATCCTTGAATTTACGCACTTTGTTGACTTTTTCAGTTTCAACAGATTAGAGGAAAATCACAAGGAAAAGGTGCTTGTAAATAAAGTGACCGTTGTGGTTGCCTTAGACCTCGGTACGGGGAACACAAAAAATCCTGAATTATGAAAGTGAATATTAAGCTATCAATTTATTGATAGAAGATAGGGATACTTGCAGCAGAGTGTCCCTATTTTTTATATAAAATTTAAAAATTCAGGAGGAAAAACAAATGTCAAAAAATACAGCGTTAGGTGCAGAAAAGAGCAAGGAAAGAAAAATTACGTTTAAGAACAAGGAACATGAGAAATTCTATCATACCTATCTTTCAAAATGCCGGTATCAGGACACCTACCATAAAGCGCTGGTTTACTGCCTGGGACTGTCAGAAGATACCAGACGAAATGTAAAACGTATTTATGATTTTGAAACAGGCTTAATAAAACCAGAGTGTCTGCAGGAAGGATGGCAGACGAGTGGGAGCGAGAAAATTGTCCGTATTGCATTTAATCTCTATACAGACGGGACACCTACGACAGATGAATATAAGGATACAGAGGCGCAGATTACAGAAACACGGCTTTATTCAATAAGCGATATATTCTGCACAGGGTACGCCAGATACTTTTGAGAAGCAATTAAAATCCGATACCCGGACTATTGTTTCTACGTGGATTGGGAGGACATGTTTTATGCTGAAGATTAGGCTGCAAGGCACAGTGAGGGATATTCGCTGGTTTAAACGGCTTCTGGAGAAACACCCGGAAATCCGGGTGATCCAGGTGTCAGAGATATTTTCAAACAAGGGAACGAACCGATATTTTCGCTCCTATGCAGAGATTGACAGAATTGAAAAGGATGAAAGGTAGGTAGAAATTTATGTGTAGAATTATCGCAATCGCAAACCAAAAAGGCGGGGTTGGGAAAACAACAACGTGTGTAAATTTAGGTATCGGGCTGGCAAGAGCCGGGAAAAAGGTGCTTCTGGTTGAGGCAGACGCCCAGGGAAGTATGGCGGTGAGTTTGGGTATTCAGGAACCGGACGAACTGGACGTGACCTTAGTAAATATCATGGAGAAAGTTATCAATGACGAAGATGTGGAGCCGGGAGAAGGTATGATCCACCATGAGGAAGGGATTGATTTTATTCCGGCAAATATCGAGCTTGCCGGACTGGAAACTTCTCTTGTAAATGTAATGAGCCGGGAACAGGTACTTCGTCTGTATTTGGATGGAGTAAAAGCGGATTACGATTACATACTGATTGATTGTATGCCATCACTTGGCATGATTACCATCAATGCCCTTGTAGCGGCAGACAGTGTGCTGATCCCGGTGGAAGCGGCTTACCTGCCGGTAAAGGGCCTGCAGCAGCTTATCAAGACCATTGGAAAGGTACACAGGCGGCTGAACCCCAGGCTATCCATTATGGGGATTCTGCTGACAAAGGTTGACCGCCGGACAAACTTTGCACGGGATATTTCGGAACAGATCTGTGATGTATATGGCAATAACATCCATATCTTTGAGAATTGTATCCCTATGTCTGTACGAGCGGCAGAGACAACAGCGGAGGGAAAGAGTATTTATCTCCATGATCCGAAAGGGATTGTGGCAGAGGGATACCGCCACCTTACCGGGGAGGTGCTTGCAGATGAAAAATAAGAGTGCGGAGAAAATCAAGCTGACTTCCTTTGACGATCTGTTTGGAACAAAAGATAACAGCGTGGAAGGTATCTATACAACGGTCGCTTTAAGCCAGCTTCACCCGTTTAAAAATCACCCTTTCAAGGTATTGGACGATGAAAAAATGCAGGAAACCGTGGAAAGTGTGATCCAGCACGGCGTAATCTAGCCAGGGATTGTGCGCCCTTGTGCAGATGGATATGAGGTGGTAGCCGGACATCGCAGATGGCGGGCCTGCGAACTGGCAGGAAAGCCGGACATGCCGGTAATTATCCGGGATCTGGATGATGACGCAGCTACGGTGCTGATGGTGGATACCAATATTCAAAGGGAGAACCTTCTGCCAAGTGAGAAAGCCAGGGCTTACAAGATGAAATATGAGGCGCTGAAACATCAGGGAAGCAAAGGAGACAAGCACACGGCGGATGCTGTGGGAGAGAAAGCAGGGGACAGCGGAAGGACGGTACAGAGGTATATCCGGCTTGCCAGCCTGATTGACGGGCTTCTGGATTTGGTGGATACAGGAAAGATTGCGATGATAGCCGGGGAACGCTTATCCTATCTGAAGCCGGAAGAACAGGAGATGGTGATGGAGGCAGCTGAGAACACTAGTGTTTATCCATCACCGGCTCAGGCCGGGCAGCTCAAAGGTATGAGTGAGGAAGGAATGCTGTCAGAAGGAAGTATCTATGCGCTTCTTGTAAAGAAAGAGGGCGGCGGGCAGACTGTGACGATCTCTTCAAAGAAGATCCGTGATTACTTCCCGCCGGCATACACAAAGGAACAGATTGAGGAAGTAATCTATTCGCTTCTGGATCAATGGAAACAGGGAAAGGAGGGGGAATTAAATGCAGGAGATACAGTTTGATTATTTCCGTGGGATGGAAGCGGAACAGTATAGTTTTTACCGTGTCCCGAAAGTGCTGTTTACCGCAGAGTGTTTTAAATCCCTTTCCTGTGAAGCAAAGGTTTTATACGGTTTGATGTTAGACCGTATGAGCCTTAGCATTAAAAACCGTTGGTTTGACGAGGAAGATAGAGTATACATCATTTTTACCGTGGAAGAAATAGCAGAGCTTCTGAATTGTGGGACACAGAAAGCGGTGAAGCTGATGAAAGAACTGGATGATAATCAGGGGATTGGATTGATTGAAAAGAAACGTTTGGGATTGGGAAAACCGAATGTAATCTATGTGAAAAATTTTATACTGAAGGAAAAGCGTTCTTCTGAGCAGATAGGAAAAGTGCCGGAAAACCTTGGAAACACGCAGAATAGTGAAAATCACAATTCAAGAATAGTGAAAACCACAAATCAGGAATTACCAGAATCACAATTCAAGAATGGTGAAAATCACAATTCAGGAATAGTGAAAACCACAAATCAGGAATTTCCGGAATCACAATTCAAGAATGATGAAAATCATACTTCAAGAATTGTGGAAATCACAACTCAAGAAGTTCCAAAATCACAATCTAATAATACTGATATTAATAATACTGATTTTAATGAGACTGATTCTATCCAATCCTATCTATCTCCATCTGCAGGTGAAGTGCGCCCTGTGGGAGAAGATGTGATAGAGAGGATGGAAACCTATCGTGCACTGTTACAGGAGAACATTGATTATGAGTGCTTTCCGGACAGAAGGGAGAAAGAAGATGTGGACGAGCTTATTGAGCTGATGGTGGAGATCCTGATGATGCCGGATGACAGCGTGGTGCGGATCGGCGGGGCAGATAAGCCGGTATCGGTAGTCAAAAGCCGTTTCCTGAAGCTGACCTATTCCCATATCGAGTATGTTTTGTTCAGCCTGCACCGGAATACATCCAAAGTGGCGAACATCAAGGCATATCTTTTGACTACGCTTTACAATTCGTCTATGACGATGAACCATTACTATCAGGCGGAAGTGAACCATGATCTGTATGGAGGTAAATGAAATGCGGATAAATGAATTTATGAAAAAGGTGATCATACCGGTAGGAGCCGCAGTCTTCCTGGGAGTGCTGTTTTATCCTCTCTGTGTGGAGCAAGGGCAGTGTGATTACCTGAAACTGTGGATGTTTGTAGGGATTCCCTTTGGGGTACAGAGGATGTTCCTATGGATCATTCCGAGGAGCTTTGATATTGGCGGTACGGTGGGAATGTTTGTATTCAACCTGTTGATCGGCGGCGTCATCGGCGGGTTCGTCCTGGTCTGGCGTCTTCTGATGGCGGTCTGCTATCTGGCGAAAATGGCAGTTACCGGGATTTCTAGAATGGTAAGTGCAAAAACCGTGTGAAGTGTTTACGGAAGAAAAAGTGAATAATAGAGTTACGAAAGCAGCTAAGTTCATGTACCTGGCTGCTTTTTTGTACTGGCGATCGCTTACAATCCCGGAATGTGCCTTTTGGCACTTCCGGTGATGCTGTCTGTGGACAGGAAACTTTGCGACACGGTGTCAAAAAGTGAAATTTATCGTGGAAGGAGGGACTGTGTTGGGAAACCGTGCGGGATCGCAGGAGTTGATCCAGTTGGGGGAACGTATCAGACAAAAGAGAAAAGACAGCCATTTAACGCAGGAGACTTTTGCAGAGAAAGCCGGGATCAGTGTCAACACAGTGAGCCGCATTGAAGGAGGGCAGGCAGCCATGTCTATGGCATAGTGAAAGAATTCAGGAAGGATAATGAAGTTTACTGCAATATCATTCCCGGAAGCAGGCAAAATCTCATGATAAGCATTCTGATTCATAAGAAGCAGATCACCCTCGTTCAGAACAAGTTTTTCACAGCCGTTGATAATATGCTGTGTCTGGCCTTTGCACATATAAACCATTTCGACATAATTATGGCGGTGCCGTGGAAAGTGTACGAAACGTGTATGAGGGCGTATTTCAATCAGCCGCCCTTTCTGGAGCAGCTTTTTGCTGTCAATAACAAATTGTTTTTCGGATGTATATAGGTCTTTTTCAACACTATTTTTCCCATCCAGATATTTTTGCTCTTCTTCTGTAATAGGCTCAAGATATTTTAAAAGTTCGAGTTCCATACAACTACTCCTCATCTTGTTAAAATCTATGACATTTATACAGTATATCACAAATGTGCAAATAAGGTCCCTATTTGTTGTTTGAAACGACCTAAAAAAGAAGCGTTTTGGGTGGTAGGATTGATATAGAAGAAATAATAAGTAAGGAGAGGTGATGGTAGGATGGAGTGCTTTCTTGCCATAGATATCGGGGCTTCAAGCGGAAGGCATATTGTAGGGACAAAAGAAAATGGACGGCTCTGCCTGAAAGAAGTATACCGATTTGAGAATGGAATGAAACATGATAACAAGGACGCTTCTTTGTATTGGGATGTTGATGAATTATACGGGGAGATCCTGAATGGAATGAAGGCATGCAAAGAAGCAGGATTTGAGCCAAAGAGTATGGGAATCGATACATGGGGTGTGGATTTTGTCCTTTTAGATGAGGCCGGAGAACGGATAGGGAATGCCATTGCATACAGAGATAAGCGGACAGAGCAGATGGACAAAATCGTCTATGAGACAGTGCAGGAGCAGGAATTATATCTGCGGACGGGAACCCAGAAACAGCAATTTAATACCATTTACCAGCTGATGGCGCTGAAAGAGCGGCATCCACAGGTATTAGAGAAGGCAGAAACTTTTTTGATGATTCCGGATTATTTTCATTTTCTATTGACTGGAGAAAGTGGAAATGAGTATACGAACGCCACGACAACGCAGTTAATCAATCCTGAGACAAAGGATTGGGACTGGGAACTGATCCGTATGCTTGGCTATCCTGAGAAGATTTTTCAGAAAATCAGAAGACCGGGAACGGTTCTGGGAAAGCTGAAAGAGGAAGTGGCAGAGAAAGTTGGGTTTTCTTGTGATGTGATCCTGCCAGCCACTCACGACACGGGCTCTGCGATCATGGCGATTCCAAGTACGGAAGAAAACGTGATGTATATCAGTTCCGGAACGTGGTCGCTTATGGGCAGCGAATGTCTGAAACCGATCTGCACAGAACAGAGCCGGAACCTGAATTTTACAAACGAAGGCGGATATGATTACCGGTTCCGGTTCTTAAAAAATATCATGGGGCTCTGGATGATCCAGTCAATCCGGCGGGAACAGCAGAAAACGTATTCTTTTGCTGAAATCTGCGGGATGGCGGAAAAATGTAAAATGTTCCCCTCGCGTGTAGACGTGAATTCTCCTGTATTCCTTGCACCAGAGAGCATGACAGAGGCTGTGAAGGCAGAGTGCCGCAAGACAGGACAGACCGTTCCTGAAAGTCTGGGAGAGCTGGCTGCGGTCGTATATGAGAGCCTGGCAGTATGTTACGGGAAAACGGCGGCAGAAATTGGAAAACTTACAGGAAAGAAATATGATGTGCTCCACGTGATCGGCGGAGGAGCGAATGTGGATTATCTGAACCAGATTACGGCAGACTATACTGGAAAAATAATCGTTGCCGGTCCGGGAGAAGCAACGGCTCTCGGCAACATTCTGGCACAGATGCTGCAGGCAGGAGTTTTTAAGAATCTTCAGGAGGCGAGGGGAGCTGTTGCCCTGTCGTTTCCTTTAAGAAAATTTTACCCGAAAGGAGTTTAGAGATATGTTACAGCAACGTTATGAATCCGCAAAAGAAACTTATGCAAAAATAGGTGTAGACACTGATGCTGCAATCCAGAAATTAAAGACAGTTCCTGTTTCTCTTCATTGCTGGCAGGGGGATGATGTGACAGGATTTGACCATGACGGTCCGCTGACAGGAGGAATCCAGACAACGGGAAATTATCCGGGGAGAGCGAGGACACCGGAAGAGCTTTTTGAGGATATGGATCAGGCTTTGCGTCTCATGCCAGGAAAGAAGAAAATCAATGTCCATGCCTGTTACGCAATTTTTGAAAACGGTGAATTTGCAGACCGTGATAAGTTGGAGCCGAAGCACTTTCAGAAATGGGTAGATTTCGCAAAGGAAAGAGGTATGGGGCTGGATTTTAACCCCACCTTTTTCTCTCACGAGAAAGTAAAAGATGGATTGACACTTTCAAGTCCGGACGAAGACACAAGGAGATTCTGGATCAATCACGGGAAAGCCTGCATCCGTATTTCCCAGTATTTTGCGGAGCAAACTGGAGTTCCCTGTGTTATGAATATATGGACAGGAGACGGTTATAAAGATATTCCGGCAGACCGTATGGGCCCCCGGAAGAGATATAAGGAGTCCATTGATGAGATTCTTTCCGAGCCGTTTGATTTTCGGTTGGTAAAGCCGTGTATTGAGTCAAAGGTATTTGGGATCGGGGTGGAAGCATATACAATGGGAAGCGCAGAATTTGCCTTGTCCTATGCGGCTATGAACCAGGATAAATGTATCCCGTTGATGGATAACGGACATTATCATCCGACAGAGCTTGTCTCTGACAAGATCCCGGCGCTGCTTACCTTTTTTCCGGAGATAGCGCTTCACGTTACGCGTCCAATCCGTTGGGATTCCGACCATGTGGTGCTGTTCGATGATGAGACAAGAGAAATGGCAAAAGAGATTGTACGGTGCGGCGGCTTGGATGGAAGCGTCAAGCTTGTCCTGGATTATTTTGACGCAAGCATCAACAGGATCTCTGCATGGGTGGTAGGATTTCGCAATTTCCAGAAGGCCCTTTTACATGCACTGCTGACGCCCAATGAAGCTCTAAAACAGTTACAGGATGAAAACAGGATGACAGAGCTGATGGTAAGACAGGAAGAAATCAAAACACTGCCCTTTGGCGATGTGTGGGCCAAGTATTGTGAAGAATGTGGCGCGCCAAAAGACGGTACATGGTTTGAAGAGATTGAGAGATACGAAGAGACGGTATTGAAAAAAAGAGCGTAGGAGGGAAAAGCCGTGAGTGTATTGGATACAAAATTTGTACAGGGATTTGTCCGTATGTGTAACGATGGATGGGAGCAGGGCTGGCACGAAAGAAACGGCGGAAACCTGTCTTACCGCATCAAAGATGAGGAAGTGGCAGAAGTAAAAGAGTTCCTTGATTATGACAATGAATGGAAACCGATTGGCACCAAAGTTCCCGGACTTGCGAGCGAATATTTCCTCGTAACAGGCAGCGGGAAATATTTCCGCAATGTCATCATTGATCCGGAGGATAGTATCTGCATCATCGAACTGGATGAAAAAGGAGAGAATTACCGCATCCTTTGGGGCCTGGTAAACGGAGGCAGACCGACCAGTGAGCTACCGAGCCACCTGATGAACCATGAAGTGAAAAAAGGCGTTACCAATGGAGCGCACCGGGTGATTTATCATGCACATACCACGAATGTGATCGCACTGACATTTGTACTGCCGTTGGAGGATAAAGTATTTACTAGAGAACTCTGGGAGATGGCGACCGAGTGCCCGGTTGTATTTCCTTCCGGAATCGGTGTAGTAGGATGGATGGTGCCGGGCGGCCGTGAGATCGCAGTGGCGACAAGTGCCCTGATGAAAGAATATGATGTGGCAATCTGGGCGCATCACGGCATGTTCTGCTCAGGGGAAGACTTTGATCTTACATTCGGATTAATGCACACCGTAGAGAAATCCGCGGAAATCCTTGTAAAGATGCTGTCCATGAGACCGGATAAAAGACAGACAATCTCACCTCAGAATTTCAGAGATTTGGCGAAAGATTTTAAAGTAACTTTACCGGAAAAGTTTCTATATGACAAATAATGTACATATCACATATTTGGCGTATCAGAAGCATGAAGCATGTTTCGATATTCCATAGGCGTACATCCGTATTTCTTGCGGAACAGCTGAAAGAAAAAGCTGGTATTCTGATATCCGACGGCAAGGCTGATATCATTTGTGGAAAGTGCGGTGCTCCTTAACAGTTTTGCCGCCTGAGAAAGCCGCTGTGTCTGGACCAGCTCTTTGTAAGTGATTCCGGTATGCTGGCGGATATAGGCAGAGAGATAGTTTGGGTGCATATTAAAAAACTCAGCTGTAGAAGAAAGGGTACAGTCCGCAAAGTTTGTTTCGATATATCGGAGTATGGTATAAATCTGATCCACTGAGGAGTGATCCAGAACCATACCGTGCTGGAAAAGATTAATCATCTCACAGGTGATCAGTGTAAAAAGACTGTCTAAAAAAGGCCCGGATGTTACGGACGGAGAATAAAATTCACAGAGAAACTGGTTGGTAAGATCTGCCAGCCGGTTTTGTTTTTGTTCCGGGGAAAAGACAATATACCTGCTTTCCTGCATCGTGGTGTTCAGAGCCTCAATGAAAAAGTGTGTAAGGTAATTATCCTGAGACAGGCGTTCAAAAAAAGTACCGTTCAGATATTCGCGCGTCAGCAGAAAATTGATGATAATATCATTTTCTGAACATCTTTTGACAGAATGAGGTGCATTCTGGCTGATCAGAACCATCTGCCCGGCTTTTAGCCTGAATGTAGTCTTATTTATCGTCATTGTGCAGGCGCCAGAATAAATATAACTCAATTCCAGCCACTCATGGATATGCAGAGGTACGTTTTCAAAACGATCTTGTTTTACAACAGCGAAGTTGTAATAACTCGGAAGAACTTTCTTTGAAAGAAATAAAGAACGCAGATCTTCAAGGTTCGTATCAAAACGGTAACAGGGTGTATCAAACTTACCTCTGGCAACAGGAAATTGTGAATAATCTTTCTTTACACTGTTCAGACGCTGGGTTTCTTCGGGAGTGTGCTGCTTCAGAAATTGATTCAATGCAGATAATGTCATCATATATATTCTCTCCTTTTCAAGATATGAATGAACTGTGATTATAGTCATCAGCAGTTTATTTAACCTGTCTAAAATATACCATATTGGGGGCAAAGGTGTACAGAGTAATCTCGGATATTTATTAAGTTTGGTCGGTAAATCACTTATGTTTCGTTGATGTAATTTTAGTCTGTATAAAGTAAGATATCAGTAAGAAAAGGAGGCATAGGTTAGGATGAAGATATTTTTTGCAGTAGTGGTGATTGTTTTATTATTTGTAATCGGTGCGACATTATATGTCTATAAAAAAAGTGCCATGTTTTTGCCGGCACTTCTTGGCATCTGCGGATTTCCAAAAATAAAGGAAAGCAGCTATTACGATGAAAACGGACATTTCCGTCCGGGAACGGGGGAGGACAAAGTTGGATTTTTCATGCAGCATCCGGTATTCGGCGGTTTTAAACATATGTTTTTCAATGTGGAGGACAACGTGCTGAAAGCTATTGCGCCTGTAAAGTATAAGGATTTTTTAAAGGCGCAGGGTCGTGAGGAACAATTGGATGCAGCCTTGGAATCTTTCAATTATCTAACCGGACTTGTTGAGAAAGGTCAGGCAAGGCTGGTGCCGGATCTGTATCCTGCGGAAGCAGTGAATAGTCATCCGTACAGGTCACATCTGACGGGAATGTTTTATCAGGGACAACAGGGAAAACCACTTGCCATTGTAGTTCCGGGAGGCGGATTTATCAGTAATGTAACTGATTGCGAGGGGTATCCTGTGGCGATGAAGCTGCATAAAATGGGATATTCTGTTTTCGTCGTAAGTTATCCGGTCGGCAGACAGCTGGGTGAGACAGAACAGGTAAAGCAGGGACAGGCTGCCGCGAGGGAACTGACACAAGTGATCCGATATCTGACGGAGCATCAAAAACAGTTTTCTGTAAACATGGATGATTATGCCATCTTTGGTTTTTCAGCAGGAGGACTTATGACCACGGCGTATTCATTTGCCAATTATGAGGACTGCTGCCACAAGAATCATCTGCCAAGACCGAAGGTGATCTTCCCTATGTATGGTCTGGACTGGGATATCAAAGCTTTGCCGGAGGACAAGGGACTGGCGGTATTTTCTATCGTAGGGCGGGATGATGAGTTCGGTTTTGCAAATGTGGAAGATAAACTGCCGGAATTAGAGAAGGTACTGGGCAAAGAAAATGTGTCGGTCAGAATCGTTGACGGACTGGGACATGGATTTGGAATAGGAAATGAAACAAAAGTGAAAAACTGGCTTCAGGAAGCAGTCATCTTCTGGGAAGCCCACAGATAGGAACAGATAAGAATTTATTTAAGGAGGATTTCATAATGAGCAGAAACTTGAAAGAATTGATCAGACAGATGACACTGGAGGAAAAGGCAGGACTTTGTTCGGGAGCGGATTTCTGGAACACAATGGGGATCGAAAGGTTAGGGATTCCTTCCGTTATGATGACAGACGGCCCGCACGGTCTGCGCAAACAGGAAGGAACGGCAGATCATCTCGGCCTGAATAAAAGTGTGAATGCAGTCTGCTTTCCGGCAGCCTGCGCCACGGCATCCAGCTTTGACGTGGAACTGATGGAACGTATGGGACAGATCCTTGGGGACGAGTGTCAGGCTGAGAACGTGAGCATGCTCCTCGGCCCTGCAGTTAATATCAAACGCAGTCCTCTCTGCGGAAGGAATTTTGAATATATGTCCGAAGATCCATATCTGACAGGAAAGATGGCGTCTGCATATATCCGGGGCGTACAGTCGAAAGGCATCGGAACCAGTATGAAACACTTCGCCGCGAATAATCAGGAAACAGACCGTATGCAGATATCGTCGGAAGTATCGGAACGGGCTTTCCGGGAAATTTATCTGCCGGCTTTTGAGGAGGCGGTGAAGAAAGCGCAGCCAAAGACTGTGATGTGCAGCTACAATAAGATCAACGGAGTATTTTCTTCAGAGAATAAGAAACTTCTGACAGATATCCTGCGGGATGAGTGGGGATTTGAAGGATATGTGGTCAGTGACTGGGGAGCTGTAAATGACCGGGTGAAAGGACTGAAAGCCGGTCTTGACTTGGAGATGCCGGGATCAGGAGGATATAATACAAGAAAGATTATTCAGGCAGTGGAGAATGGAGAACTGGAGGAAGAAATTCTTGACAGAACGGTGGAACGCATACTGAAAGTAGTCTTCTCCTACACAGATAACAGGAAAGCGGAGACTGTATTTGACAGGGAAAAGGATCACAAAGTAGCGGCAGATATCGAAACAGAAATTCCAGACTGCTGAATACTAAGGTATGCAAACTTTCTAAATTTCCGATTTCAATTCCTGACATTTTTCCTGATCCCGTCCTTTATTTTCTGACTGGACGCCTTATTTGCCCTTTACAATCGCAAGGGTATGTCTGGCAATCTCCAGTTCTTCATTTGTCGGAATCACAAGCACTTTGGTCTTTGCAGATGGCGTCGAAACGATTCTCTCCTTGCCCCGGATATTGTTGGCTTCCTTATCCAGCTCTACGCCAAGATGTTCCAGATACGGGCTGCAGATCAGCTCACGGATAACCGGGCTGTTTTCGCCGATTCCCGCTGTAAAGCAGATCGCATCCGCACCATTTAATTCTGCCGCATATGCACCGATATATTTTGCAACCCGAAGGACAAACGCTTTGATCGCCCTTGTCGCAGCCGGATTATTTCCTTCCAGATAAGCGTCTTCCAGATCTCTGAAATCAGAGGAAAAACCATCTGAAAGTCCAAGCACACCGGATTCCTTGTTCAAAATTCTCACTACTTCGTGGATGTTCTTACCATCCTTACCTGCCATCATTTCCAGTACACCCGGATCTACATCACCGCTTCTGGTGCCCATAATCAGACCTTCCAGCGGAGTCAGTCCCATGGAGGTATCTATACATCTGCCGTCCTTGATCGCAGATACGGACGCACCGTTTCCAAGGTGGCAGATAATCAGTTTTAACGATTCATACGGCTTGCCCAGGATATCCGCCGCACGTCTGGAAACGTACTGGTGGCTCGTGCCATGGAAACCGTATCTTCTGATTCCAAACTGTTTGTAATAACGGTAAGGAATCGCATATAAATAAGCCTCTTCATCCATCGTCTGATGAAAGGCAGTATCAAATACCGCTACCTGAGGAACACCCGGCAGCTG
>OFMF01001182.1_pt1 | contig 21790 bp, 20 predicted proteins | sample 1541771 | NCBI WGS metagenome assembly OFMF01 (sample SAMN04209235, study PRJEB22552) | human gut metagenome | biome: gut; material: feces | host: Homo sapiens | place: USA: Oklahoma
CAAAAGCGAAGATTTCTAAGAAATTTTTGGATACAATTTAACTTTAAAGGAAAAATGGTGCTGGGATGATCCCAGCACCTAGTTTGTCTACAGTCTGAAGAGCCGGTCATCCGGCTCTTTTTATGTCTGAGATATGTAATCTATTTGCATAAAATGCGAAGAACTTTAACAAATTTTTCTTTGTCGTCTGTAGAGAATTTTTCCAATAGACGAAGAATTTCTTTGTTCAGTACATCATCTTTTTCACCATTCTCATCTGATTCTGGACGAAGAAGATAATCAATAGATACATTCAGAAGTTTTGCGTAATAAGATAGTACACGAAGGTTCATCTTTACGCGGTCATTTTCAATGTTGCTGATGAATGCAACTGTTACATCGAGTGCATCAGCGATCTGTTCTTGAGTGTACCCTGCCTGCTTACGCAGAGTTTTCATTCTTTTACCAACATTGGTATAGTCAATTTGATACATGGTTATAAATTCCCTTTCTTCATATCTCATATAATAATATCATTAACTATTATAATATAAAAAAATATAAAAAGTAATATTCATTCAGTATATTTGATATATCTACAAGCGTTAAGCTTTTGAAATATACCTTGAAAAATTACTTATTACAAGATACAATATTATAATAATACAAAAATTTGAAGAGGTAAAGGCTATTATGAAATTATCAATGGAGAAAATCGTTAACCTTGCCAAGGTACGTGGATTTGTATACAGCGGTTCAGAAATTTATGGAGGACTTGCTAATACATGGGACTATGGAAACCTTGGTGTAGAACTTAAGAACAATGTAAAGAAAGCTTGGTGGAAGAAGTTCATTCAGGAAAGTCCATATAATGTAGGAATTGATGCTGCAATCTTAATGAACCCTCAGACATGGGTTGCATCAGGACATCTTGGTAACTTCTCAGATCCATTAATGGATTGTAAAGAATGTCATGAACGTTTCCGTGCAGATAAACTGATCGAAGATTATATGCAGGAACATGGAATGGAGATCGAGGGATCTGTGGATGCATGGTCCAAAGAAGAGATGGAAAGCTTCATCAATGAGCATGATGTTGTATGCCCAACTTGTGGAAAGAAGAACTTTACAGAGATCCGTCAGTTCAACCTGATGTTCAAGACATTCCAGGGTGTTACAGAAGATGCGAAGAATACAGTTTACTTACGTCCTGAGACAGCACAGGGAATTTTTGTAAACTTCAAGAATGTTCAGAGAACATCAAGAAAGAAGATTCCATTTGGAATCGGACAGATCGGTAAATCTTTCCGTAACGAGATCACACCAGGAAACTTCACATTCCGTACTCGTGAGTTCGAACAGATGGAATTAGAATTCTTCTGTGAACCAGACAAAGATTTAGAATGGTTTGAATATTGGAAGAATTACTGCATCAACTGGTTACAGACACTTGGAATCAAAGAAGATGAGATGAGAGTGCGTGACCACGAGAAAGAAGAGTTATCTCACTATTCTAAAGCAACATCCGACATTGAATTTATGTTCCCATTCGGATGGGGTGAATTATGGGGTATCGCAGACCGTACAGATTATGACTTAACTCAGCATCAGAATACATCTGGTGAAGATTTAACATATTTTGATGATGTGAACAAAGAACGTTACATCCCATATGTGATCGAACCTTCTCTTGGAGCAGACCGTGTAACACTTGCATTCTTATGCTCTGCATATGATGAAGAAGAATTAGAAGGCGGAGATACAAGAACAGTTCTTCATTTCCATCCAGCATTAGCACCTGTTAAGATCGGTATCTTACCATTGTCTAAGAAGTTAAGCGATGGTGCTATGAAGGTTTACGAAGAATTAGCGAAAGAATATAACTGTGAATTCGACGAACGTGGTAATATTGGTAAACGTTATAGAAGACAGGATGAGATCGGAACACCTTACTGTGTAACATTCGATTTCGATTCTTTAGAAGACGGAGCTGTTACAGTTCGTGACCGTGACACAATGGAACAGGAACGTGTTAAGATTGAAGATCTGAAAGCATATTTTGCAGAGAAATTCGCATATTAATAAGAATGAGAATCCGGGGGAATATCAATATCTCTCCGGATTTTTTCATAGGAAATAGAATGAATGATGGAGGGCAGGATGATGAACAAAAACTATGATTTTTCTTATACACAGGACCGGGAGTTATCCTGGTTGAAGTTTAATGAACGCGTTTTAAGAGAAGCAGATAAAAAGAACGTTCCTATTTTTGAACGTTTGAAATTTTTAGAGATATTTACGAACAATCTGGATGAATTTTTTATGGTCAGAGTGGGCAGCATTCATGAAATGAGTCTGATCCATGATAATCACAGAGATATCCGTTCGGATCTGACACCAGAAGAACAGTTAGATGAGATTGCAAAACATGTCAGACCACTGTATGAATTAAGAGATCAGATCTTTGCAAAAGTATCCAGAGAATTAGCAGATAAGAAGATCAAACGCTGTCAGATCGAGGAACTGGAGAAAGAGGAAAAGAAAAAATTAAAAGCATATTATGAGGCGATGATACTGCCAATACTTTCTCCGATCGTGATCGGGAAACAGCATCCATTTCCTCATATCCCAAATAAAATATTGCAGATTGGGTTGATCTTAAAGAAGAAAGAAAAGATTTCTTTTGGGATCATTGGACTTCCAAAGGATGTGGAGCGTATGATCTTTCTGCCGGGGGAAGGAAGAAGCTATGTACTTTTAGAAGACATTATTTTATATTTCTGCGATGAATTATTTGAGAATTATACGGTAGAAGAAAAGGCAGTTTTATGTATTACAAGAAGTGCTGATATCAATCCAGATGATGAGATTTATGAATCAACGGATGATTATCGTACACATATGAAGAAGATCATTAAGATGAGGGCCAGATTAAAACCAGTTCGCTTAGAAATTGAGGGCAATCGTCATAAAGAGATTAAAAAATACCTCTCAGAACGTTTAAATATTTCAGAACAGGACATCTTTAAAAGCCAGGCGCCGTTGGATTTAAAATATGTTTACAAGCTGACAGATAAAGTGTCAAAAGAAGAGAGAAAAAATGGATGCTATCGTCCATTTGTACCAGCGTTAAACAGAGATTTTATTCCAGGAGTCAGTGTGACAAAACAGATTCTTGAGGAAGATAAATTATTATCCTTTCCGTTTGACAGCATGGATACATTTATTGAATTATTGAAAGAAAGTGCAAAGGATAAAGAAACTCTTTCTATCAAGATCACCATTTATCGTTTGGCAAGGCAGGCAAGGATCGTCAAATATCTATGTGAGGCAGCGGAAAATGGAAAAGAAGTTCTTGTATTGATGGAACTTAGGGCAAGATTTGATGAAGAAAATAACATCAATTATTCTGAAATCTTAGAAGAAGCTGGTTGTAAGGTTATGTATGGAATGGAAGATTACAAAGTTCATTCTAAAGTTTGTCTGATCACGAAGAAAAACAGTCGTGGAATTTATTACATCACACAGATCGGAACAGGAAATTATAATGAAAGTACGTCGAAATTATATACAGATTTAAGCCTTATGACAGCATCCGAAGAAATTGGACATGATGCATCTGTTTTCTTTCATAATATGGCAACATTTAATCTTCAAGGAACGTATGATCATCTTCTTGTCGCACCATCAAGTCTTCAGGATGGGATCATAAAAAGGATCGAGCGTGAGAAAATGAAGGCAGAAAGCTTTCAGCCATGTGGGATCTTTATGAAAATGAATTCTTTAACAGACCGCAAGATCATCGATGAGTTGTCAAAGGCATCAAATGCAGGAGTTCCGATATTTCTGCTGATCCGTGGAATCTGCTGTATTCGTCCTGGAATCCCAGGGAAGACGGAGAATATCCGTGTAGAAAGCATTGTCGGAAGATTTCTGGAACATTCAAGGATTTATGCATTTGGAGTTGGAGATGATACAGAGATCTATATTTCATCTGCAGATATGATGACAAGAAATACAAGAAGAAGAGTCGAGGTTGCAGCACCGATCTATGATCCAAAGTTAAAACAAAGAATCCTAAAGATGATCGATGTGATGAAACAGGATAACATTCAGGCACAGGTACTGCTTTCCAATGGAGAATATACAACCAAGAAAAAACGTGAAGATAACATGAATTCACAGATTCACTTTTTAAATGAAGCAAAAAGACTTGCTCCAAAAGAGAAGACACCAAAACAAAATCTTCTCCATCAGGTAAAGGGAATATTTTTTGGAAAGAAAAAATTAAGAAAAAAATAGCTCGCAATTTATCTATAAAATAGGGTATACTATATCTGACCAAAATGCCAGCATTCAAGGAGGGATAGAACCATGAGAAAAATTATTTTTAACAAAAAGTTTTTAGCTGTTGTAGGAATCTGCTTATCTGTAGCAGGAGGATTTGCAATCAAACAGAAGATCACGACCAAAGCTTCTGACCACAGTTTTGAAGTCAATGGAATGAATGTCAGCATTCAGCAGTGTGAAGGAAAATCTGAGGAGATCATGGAAGAAGATCTAGATGAAACGATCTCCAATGAAGTAATGGCACTGGAAGAAAAAGGACATAATTATGAGATCGGAGATACGATCGAGACAGAAGAAGTAGCATTTGTACCAATGACAAAAGAAATTGATGATGAGACAGCATACAATGCATTTGGGACGATCACATCAAAGAGCGGAAATAACTATGTTATTGTCGTGAAATCAGAAAAAGAACTGACACAGGATAATTTAGAAACTGTCGCTGAAGCAGTGAAAGAACAGGTAAAATAAAACATATGATCGTGGAGGCAGAGATGATTTTAATTAAGAATGCAAGAGTGATGGATCCAGAAAGCGGATTCGATCAGGTAACAGATATTTTATTAGACGGGAAGAGGATCAGACAGATCGGTAAGGTAGATGATGTCTCTGGCATTGAACAGGTCATTGATGCTTCCGGGATGATCGCAGCCCCTGGATTGATCGATGTACATGTACATTTCCGCGATCCGGGATTTACATATAAGGAAGATTTACAGACAGGTTCTGCTGCGGCAGCAGCTGGTGGATTTACGACGGTAGTATGTATGGCAAATACAAAGCCTGTCGTGGATTCTGTGGATATTTACAAAGAGATCGAAGACAGATGTGAACAACTTCCGATCAAAGTATGGCAGGCAGCAGCTGTGTCCAAAGGATTTGAAGGAAAAGAATTAACAGACATGGATGCACTCTATGAAGCAGGGGTTCGTGGATTTACAGACGATGGAATTCCACTGATGGATGAGAAGCTCGTAGAAGAAGCCATGAAGAAAGCCAAAGAATTAGATGTACCGATCAGTCTTCATGAAGAAGATCCTGCATATATTAAACAGCCAGGAGTGAACCAGGGAAAAGTCTCCGAACAGTTAAATTATGGTGGAGCTTCTTACCTGGCAGAAGCCGTGATGGTAAAGAGAGACTGTGAATTAGCAGTCAAAACAGGAGCGAAAGTCGATATTCAGCATATCAGCTCTGGTGTTGCGGTAGATTACGTGAAAGAAGCCAAAGAAAAAGGTGCGAATGTTTACGCAGAGGCGTCTCCACACCATTTCACGTTGACAGAAGAGGCCGTATTAAAATATGGAACACTGGCAAGAATGAACCCGCCACTGCGAACAGAAGAAGATCGTCAGAGGATCATCAAAGGATTACAGGAAGGTACGATCGAGATCATTGCGACAGACCACGCCCCACACTCCAAAGAAGAGAAAGACAAACCATTAGATCAGGCACCAAGTGGCATTACAGGAATCGAGACATCGCTGGCACTTGGAGTCACAGAACTTGTGGAGAAAGGATATCTTTCTATGATGCAGCTTCTGGAGAAGATGACGGTCAATCCAGCAAAACTATATAATATGGAACAAGGAAGATTGCAGGAAGGGAAACCTGCGGATGTTGTCTTGTTTGATCCAGAGGAAGAATGGGAAGTCAAGGAATATAAATCCAAAGCAACGAACTCTCCATTTACAGGATGGAAATTAAAAGGAAAAGTAAAATATACGATCTGTGATGGCAAGATCATAGAATTATAATGTATACAAGAAGAAAACAAAATCATTAAGAATTATGTAGAAGAATCTTAAGATTTTGTTTTCTTTTTTGATGCTTTTTCTTTGTATAATAAAGTTGAAAACAATAAGATAGGAGACAATAAGAGAATAAGGAGGAACAAAGATGAGAAAGTGTGGAAAAGGTACTTTACTATTGATGAGTGCTGTTATGGCAACATCGTTGTTTACAGGGTGTGGGAAGGATAAGAGTAGTCAGGCACAGAAAAATGAAGTCTATGCAACAATCAAAAAAAGCGATCAGTCACCATCTGCAGCACAGATCTGTGCCTGGCTTTCTTACAGGACAAAAAATAACAGTTTATTTCAGTATGAAGGAATAGAATTGTCGTATTGCTCAGATGACCTAGCCGTATTTTCAGACTCTGTCGGAAGTGTGATCTATGATAGAACAAAGAAGAAAGTCATTGCTGCGATAGATCTTGATAAAATCGGATGTGATCATTTCTACAGTGAAGGAGATGAAGAAGATCCAGGACTCGAGACGGCTATAAAGGTGTCAAAAGATCAGCAATGGATGATCATTTACAATCAATTACAAGGAAAAGTAAAAGGAAATATTTATGCATATTCGCTCAAACAGTGTGATAACATGAAACTTGCAAAAATTACGCCATCCAAACAGATCAGTGAAAAAGACAAATTGTACCAGACGATCATCAAAGAGTATAAATATGCACAAAAAGAATCTGACAGCATATCTGGAAAGATCGGAGATAAGATCCGTGCAATGGATGTCTCAGCAAGTAAGTATGCATATCAGTGGAAAGATTCCAAAGGAATCAGAAAACAATCGGTGTTAGTGGTAGACAAAGACGGCCTAAAACTATATACTTTATCAGGAAAAGAAAACCAGCCAGACATACAAAGTGAAATGGTAGATCTTAAAACATCCGACAAAATAAAACTTAATACCCAACTTCCAGAATACGAATATACAGGGAAAGATTTAAGGATCAAGGCAGTCTTTGATGAGACAAAAAAGAAATCTGACGAAGATAAAGAAGAAGGACTTGTTACAATCCCAATGCTGAATATTTATAAGATCGTTGAAACAAAATCCGGAGCAGAAGTTTATGCGAACTTCTGGAGTGAAACATATTATCGTTATGGAAGTCTGTTAAAGAACTACTCTGGTGGAAGTTATCCAGGGGTCATGTATCTGAAGAAAACAAAAGACGGCTATCGAGTAACCAAGACAAGATACGCAGAAGATGGAGAATCTCTGGAGAGATCGATCCGGAAGTTATGTAAAGGATATCCTGATGTTGCAATAAGGATGATGAAGGATTCTGTCACACAAAATCAGAGAAAGAAAGTATTACAAAAATATGTTAGTCAGAATAAATTAAAGATCAAAGCTTACAAAGAGTATGGATGGCAGTATGTAAATTTATAAAGAAGGAGTAAGTAAATAATATGAAACTTACATTGAAAAAAACGATCGCAAGTATCTTGTGCATCAGCATGATCCCATCTATGATGACAGGATGCAAAAAGGAATCGACATCATACAGCCATACAGATTTTGCAATGGGAACTGTAACGAACATTACACTCTATGGAACAAGTGATGATCTGGAACAGACAGAACAAAAGATCATCGACATGGAAAAGAAACTTGAAAAACAACAATTGTCATGGAGATTAAAAAGTTCCCAGGTTTCAAAAATCAATCAGAAATTAGAACAAAACAACGGAAAAACAAAAGTCACAGGGAATCTTAAAAACTGGTTACAACAAGCGATCAAGATCAGTCAGGATTCCTATGCAGACGGAAGAAACACGGTAGATCCAACGATTGGAGCATTAACAAAACTTTGGGATTTTGAATCAAGCGATCCCAAAGTACCAGATGCAAATAAGATCAAGAAAGCGATTAGCGGAGATCTGTCAGAAAACAGCCAGCATGTCACAGTCAAAGACAACGGAGAAATCCTTGCATGCGACAAAAATACCAAGATAGACCTTGGAGCCTATGGAAAAGGAATCGGAACCGACGAAGCCATTAAGATGATCAAAAAAGACAAAGAAATCACAGGAGCCATGGTAGCCCTAGGAGGAAGCATTGTAGTTTATGGAGAAAAATCTGACGGCTCCGACTGGAACGTAGGGATCCAAGATCCAAATGGCAAAGACGGAGAAGTCCTAGGAGGGGTCAAAGTCAAAAGCGGTACAAGCATTTCAACATCTGGAGATTATGAAAAAACATTTACAGATAAAAAGACAGGCAAACGTTACTTCCATATCCTAGATTCTAAAACAGGATACAGTGTAAAAACAGACATCAGATCTTGCACGATCATCTGCGATTCAGGAATCAACGCAGACGGACTATCTACAGCATGTTTCAGTTTAGGAGTAAAGAAAAGCCAGAAATTGTTAAAGAAATATAATGCAAAGGCTGTTTTTGTAGATAAAAACAATAAAGTATATGTAAGCGATGGAGTGGAATTTACATTAACAGCAAAAAATTATAAAATTGTATGAGTTGAAGGTCGTCGAGTATTTAGAGAAAAAATAAAAGATAGCATGTGTGCAACACGAATTCCATTGACGGAGTTTTGACAGAACGCTTATCCGCTGGATCTCCTGCGATAACTCGCGTTGAAAATTACTGAAACCAGTAGTCTTTGACGCTCAAACAATCGCCCGATCCAGCTGCAATGTCATTAAGTTAAGAATCAGTATTGTTATCTCATCAACAGATATTCATTATGTCTGTTGGTGAGATTTTTATTTTCTGCATTCCAAAAAGACAGATTGATTTCTGCCTACAAAAAGATTATATTAAAGTTGATGTTAGTTGTGTCTGAAAGTGGTAAAAACACTCTGATGTCTGGACTTATCTCGTTTAAACGATCGTCCATCCCTGATCGGAGTCATTTCCATTAATATATGTCCTTCTACATCATTTGGAGTTTTTGCATTTCGGAGATAGTCCTTGCACATTTGGAGTGCATTGGTCATATTCGGCTTATATTGATACTTTCCACGATCTCTTTTATATCGCAAATGTTGGGTGATCGTGGTCGTAAAGTTATAAAAGATCATCTTGGCCCATATCTCCTGTTGCAAAAACTCTATTTTTTTTGAATGAAATTCCAGAAGATTGGCAGAATACTTGATCAAACGAAAAGATGTTTCTATTTTCCAGCGTATACAATAAAGTTTTTTTAGTGTTTCTGGTGGAAATTTATTTGCCGGCAGATTCGTGATCAGACATTCTTTCTGTCCATTCGGAAGTACGATCATCACAAAACGCAATGTCATTTTTACATAAGGGTGTTCTTTGTTTATAAAATAGGGTGAATTTCTTGTAGCGACCCTTTTATAAAGCTCTGGATTAGCTTTTGTCCTTTTGTTTTGTGTTTTCGTATAAATATAGGTAACTGTTTTATCAAAAGTACCATCTCTTGGAAATGGATATCCTTTGATCATACTGCCCTGTCCAAAATCTTCTCTTGCACGGATCAGGAAATAGTTTCCATCATGTTGGATCTGTGCCATCAGCAGATAACTTTCATAGCCACGGTCTGCGATAAACAGAGCTTTCTGCGGAAAATTTTTACGTTCCAACATCACAGAAAATACGTGAGTTTCACTATGTGTTCGAAAAGGTTCGATATAAGCATCACAGTATCTTTCATTGATAAGATCATAGATACAGGAAACATGAAACTGATAAGCAGGTCGGGTACAGTCTTTATTGGTACGTACGCGTGCGTATTCTTTATTTTCATTTATTCTGTCCATAGGGACCGTGACACCAGTACCATCAACAGATAAAATATGAAGATTATACAAAGTTTTATCTGGAAACGGGTCATTAAATCTGTAAAAAAGAGTTTGAAATGCAGACAATTTTAATTTTTTTTGCTGTTGAAGAAATGCAGAAGTAGTTGGAGTTTTTTCAACTTTTGGAATGTAGCGTTTTATGCAACGGCCAATGCTGCCAGCATCATAAGTAACAATCGTATTAATGGTATCTTGAAAGGATAGTTTTCTTTTTCTTGTAAAATCTTTTTCTGGATTTTTAACATACGAATCTCGATTTTTAGCCATATCATTTAATATAGTTAAATAACGTTTTTTTACTTTCTGTGTATACTTCATAATCATTCACCTCCTACCTAATACATCACTCTTTATCCTGAGTTTGTCAATATATAAAAACAGAGATAAAAGATAAATTTAAAACTTATCTTTTATCTCTGTTTTTCTTAACTTAATGACATTGCGATCCAGCTGCGATTCTATCAAAACTCCTATGGAATTCGATTGTTGCTCACATGCTATCTTTCTTTTATTTCTGCCACATACAGGCAAGTCTACTCTACAAATTCCACAATTCAATCGTTTTCAGTAGTTTTTCTTTCGTATCCACATCAAGCTGCATAATCGCATTATAAAGTTTACGATCAAGCGCAGTTTCTGAATATTCCGGATCCAGAGTACCAACGAGAGAATCCAGAGAGCAGCCACAAAGCTTCGCATAATATGTTAAAATACGCAGAGACATAGCAGTACGGTTATTTTCTACATTGCTGATATAACCAGGCGTTACACCAAGAGCTTCAGCAACTTGATTTTGTGTTAAACCCATTTTTTGACGGATATGTTTGATATGAGTACCATAATTTTCAGAGTTCATATGATAGAGTCCTTTCTATATTATTCATAACAAAATTATATAATAAATGATGATGAAAATGTAGCTACTAATAGAATAGAATCTGTGGAATAAATATAAATTGAAGCTGATGATATAAGTGTCAAAAGTATAAATCGCATTCTCTTCAAAGAAAAGCATATCTATCAAAAAATAAAAGACCTGAATCGCATGGAAGCTATGCAAAGAGCTGTCACAGACCTTGTGATCTTTTGTTGTTCGTTTGGAATGTTCTTTTTAATGTATCATTTATATCAGGCAGGAAATGTTACATTTGATGCTATGCTGCTTGCAACGATCGCTATGATGGGTTCTTTTGGTCCAGTAACTGCATTGTCAAGCCTGTCAAACAATTTAAACCAGACATTAGCAAGTGGAGAAAGAGTGTTATCCTTACTCGAAGAAGAACCAATGGTAGAAGAATCAGAAGGAGAAGCTGATATAAGTTTTGAAGGTGCATCTGTAGAAGATGTAACCTTTGCCTATGATGAAGAAGTCATCCTAAAAGACTGCAACATTAATATGAAATAAGGAAAAGTCATCGGAATCTGTGGAAAAAGCGGCTGCGGAAAGTCCACACTGTTGAAACTTCTGATGCGCTTCTGGGATGTAAACAAAGGAAACATAAAGATTTCAGAAGAAAACGTGAAAGAAATCCCAACTAAGACACTAAGAAACACACAATCCTACGTAACTCAGGAAACCGAACTCTTCCACGACTCCATCGCCAACAACGTAGCGATTGGGAAACCAGGCGCAGCAAGAGAAGAAATCATAAAAGCCGCCCAAAAAGCTTCTATCCATGACATGATCATGTCCCTGCCAAATGGCTATGACACCGAAGTCGGAGAACTCGGAGACACCCTGTCTGGTGGAGAAAAACAAAGAATCGGAATCGCCAGAGCCTTTCTGCACGACAGCCCAATGTTATTACTAGACGAACCAACAAGTAACTTAGATTCTTTAAATGAAGGAATTATCTTGAAATCACTCAAAGAAGAAAGTAAAGGAAGAACCGTAGTACTAGTATCCCATAGAGAATCTACTATGGGAATCGCAGACGACGTGTATCATATGGATGCAGGAAGAGTTTCGTGAAGAAGTGAAAAGTGAAGAATGAAGTATCTTGTCTGTAAGTAGTGTATACTGAAAGATTTGAGTGTATAAATAGAGAAAGAACAATGTATTAGGGTCAGAAATGATAGAATTTCATAGGATTTTTTGCAAAATCGCAGCCAATACGGGGCACTGTTTGAGCGAAGCGAGTTGTGCCAGGAGTATTGGCGAATCAGCGTTTTGCAAAAAAGCCGTCAATGAAATTCGTTTTTCTGACCCTAATACATTGTTCTTTCTCTATTTATACATCAACAACCTTCAGTATACAATTTAATCAATTCCACAACAATATCAACACACATATCCATTCCTTCAACGCTAATATGTTCATAAGGTCCATGATAAGCATGCCCACCAGTTCCAAGATTCGGACAAGGAAGTCCTCGAAAACTTAACTGACATCCATCTGTACCTCCGCGAATAGGCAGAACCAATGGAGCCACACCAGCATTTTCACAAGCCTTCTTTGCATTTTTGATCAAATGAGGACAATCCTTAATAATCTCGGCCATATTTTGATACTGATCCGTAATGGTTAAAGTAACGCAACCATTACCCCATTTTTCGTTCATATTTTTCGCGATCAAACGTAATGTCTGTTTCTTCGCCTCAAACAACCCTCGATCATGATCTCTCACAATGTAATGTAATGTTGCATGACTCACATCACCATTCATATCGATCAAATGATAGAATCCCTCATAATCTTCCGTGTTTCTAGGAGTCTCCATAGAAGGTAGACAAGAGTTGATCTCCATAGCTACAAGTGAGGCATTGATCATCGTATCCTTCGAAGAACCAGGATGTACATTAAAACCAGTGATTTCAAACTCAGCTTTACAGGCATTAAAATTTTCAAACTGGATCTCACCCTCGGTATCGCCATCTAAAGTATAAGCAAAATCAGCATCAAACCGCTTGATATCAAAATACTCAGCACCACTTCCAATTTCTTCATCTGGAGTAAATGCAATGCTGATCGGACCATGAGGAATCTCTTTACTGATCAGACGTTCTACCATCGTAAGAATCTCAGCAATCCCAGCCTTATCATCTGCACCAAGGATCGTTGTACCATCCGATGTGATCAAAGTACGACCCTTGAGAGAAGAAAGATGAGGGAAAACTTTCGGATCAAGAACCAGACTACTATCTCCAAGAGGAAGAGCTTCTCCATTATAATTCTTCGTGAGGATCGGACGGATCGGGTGATCACAGAAATCAGAAACAGTATCCATATGAGCAATAAATCCAATCGCAGGACAGTTTTCATAGCCCTTTGTGGCAGGCAGCTTACCATACAGATAGCATTTATCATCAAGATAGACATCGGTAAGACCAAGTTTATTCATTTCTTTTTCCAAGATCCTGGCAAGATCAAACTGACAATCAGAAGAAGGGACAGTTTGGCTGTTTTCATTGCTTGGAGTTAAAATTTTGACATAATTTAGTAAACGTTCGTAAGCTTTCATGATTATTTATTCACCTCGTGATAATTTCTTTTGCGTTTTATAAAGTATATAGATAATATAACACATATCTAGTGTATCAACCATCGTATTAAACTAGATTCTCGTAGTCTATGGGAATGCACCAGTTGCAGCAATCGGAATTGTATTCAAAGCAAATATGTTTATTACATTTTTACAAATGGGACTAGCCAATGAAGTTCAGCTGATCCCGTTATTGTATCTTTTAAATGCGGTTGATGGAGTCATATATGGGCAGGCATTGACAGACTATATTGCAGTAATATTGTCCACGATCATATGGAAGCAATATCAAAATAGTATAACGAAAGAAAAAGACTCCGTAAAATAGTTCGAAATACGAAATTTGTGGAAATTGATGAAAAATTAACAAATAAATAAAAAACAGTATTTATACAAATGGCTTAAAATGGTTGGATTGAAAATAGTATGTTTGTAAAAATGCTGCTTTTTTTGTGCAATTTCTACAAAAAAGAAAAGAAAATAGAAAAAGAATAAATCGTTTTGCAAAAAAATCCCTTGACTTTTTGTCAAATTGGTTCTACCATATAAGTACAGTAACTGGTAGGACCAATCTTACTATGTCGCGTATACGCTGAAAAATAGGATATCGGAACCCGCTCATATTTGAAAAGAAAGGAGAGAACTTAAGATGTTCATTCACTTTTTATTAGCGATGCTTCCTATCATCTGGCTGATCATTGCATTAAGCGGATTAAAGATGGCAGGACATGTAGCCTGTCCGATCGCTTTGATCATTACAGTCATTGAAGCACTTTTTTTATGGAAGCAGAAAATTATTGATGTCCTCACAGGAGGGTTAGAAGGATTTGCAATGGCAATCTGGCCAATCTGTCTGGTTATCGTGGCAGCAGTGTTTACTTACAACTTGGTCGTACATACGAAAAACATGGAACTTATTAAAAAAATGCTTACTTCTGTATCAAGAGATAAACGAGTTCTTGTGCTGATCATCGCATGGGGATTTGGAGGATTTATGGAAGGTATGGCAGGATTCGGAACAGCTGTAGCGATTCCAGCAGGAATCCTTTGCGGATTAGGATTTGAACCAATCTTTGCAGCAACTGTTTGCCTGGTAGCCAATACGACACCAGTAGCATTTGGATCCATCGGAATTCCAACGGTTACAGCAGCAAATGTAACAGGATTTAGTCCACATATGACAGCATCTTATGTTGTATTACAACTTGCGATCATGGTAATTCTCGTTCCTTTCCTTGTTGTTTTCATCACAGGAAAACATGAAGGAGCTAAAGGAATCGGTGATTATAAAGAAATTTTATTTATTACATTGATGTCAGGTCTTTCATTCTTAGTACCACAATATCTGACAGCGAAATTTGTAGGAGCTGAACTTCCAGCAGTTATCGGATCTGTATGCAGTATGGCAGTAACGATCATCCTTGCAAAAGTAATGCTGAAAGGTAAGGCAAGTAAATTTGATGTAGAAATCGAAGATAATGATGATACTACGATGACAGTAAAAGATGCATTTGTTGCATGGAGCCCATTCATTCTTGTATTACTGTTCTTACTTCTGACTTCAACATTGGTACCAGCGATTCATGATCCATTATCAGCGATCAAATCAAATGTACCAATTTATAGTGGAGAGGGAGCAAGCCCATATACATTTACATGGGTATCAACACCAGGAGTGCTGATCTTGATCGCAGCATTTATTGGAGGACTGATTCAGGGATGTCCAGTTGGTGAGATCTTTGTTGTTTTAGGCAAGACAGTGATTCAGATGTTTAAGACGATCATTACGATCATGGCAGTGCTTGCGACAGCTAAGATCATGGGATACAGCGGAATGACACAGTCTATCGCAGATTTTATCGTACGTGTAACAGGAAGCTTTTATCCATTAGTTGCACCACTGATCGGATCTATCGGAACATTCGTAACAGGAAGTTCTACATCAAGCAGCGTACTATTCTCCAAGTTACAGGCAAGTACAGGAGCAGAATTAAATATCAACCAGATCTGGCTGGTAGCTGCAAATACAGTTGGTAGTACCGCAGGAAAGATTATTTCTCCACAGAGTATCGCAGTAGCGACAGCGGCAACAGCAACGGTAGGAAAAGAAAGTGAAATCTTAACAAAGGTTATCAAATATTTCGTATTATTCGTTATCATCTATGGATTAGTTTGCTACTTTGGAGTCAAATTGATCTGAAAATGATAAAGATAAAAGATATTAAAAAGCTATAAACTTTTAAGGAGGAAGATAAATGAGTGAGTATCAGTATAACAAAGTGACACCAGAGATGATCGAGAAATTCAAAGAGATCGCTCCAAAACGTGTCTTAGTGGGTGATGAAATCAATGAGGATTTCACCCATGATGAGATGGCAATCTACGGAAAAGCTAGACCAGAAGTTTTAGTAGAAGCAACATCAACAGAAGAAGTTGCAGCTGTCGTTAAACTTTGTAATGAAAACAAGGTTCCTGTAACACCAAGTGGTGCAAGAACAGGATTAGTAGGAGGAGCCGTAAGTATCGGTGGCGGTGTTATGATTTCTCTTACAAAGATGAACAAGATCCTTGGATATGACAAAGAAAACTTTGTAGTGAAGATTCAATCAGGAGTTCTTTTAAATGATCTTGCACAGGATGCAGAAAAACAAGGATTATTATATCCACCAGATCCAGGTGAGAAATTCGCAACAGTCGGTGGAAACGTAGCAACCAACGCTGGTGGTATGAGAGCTGTTAAGTACGGATGTACAAGAGATTATGTACGTGCCATGACAGTTGTATTACCAACAGGTGAGATTGTAAAACTTGGAGCTACTGTATCAAAGACAAGTTCAGGATACAGCTTATTAAACTTAATGATCGGTTCTGAAGGTACTTTGGGTATTATCACAGAACTTACATTAAAAGTAATTCCAGCACCAAAATCAGTGATCAGTCTGATCATTCCTTATGAAAACTTAGAGGATTGTATTGCAACAGTACCACAGTTCTTTATGCATCATCTGGCACCACAGGCTCTGGAATTTATGGAAAAAGAAGTTGTTATGGATACTGAGAAGTTCTTAGGAAAACAGGTATATCCAAAAGAATTAGAAGGAACAGAGATTGGAGCATATTTATTAGCAACATTTGATGGAAATTCTGAAGAACAACTGGAAGATATCATTGAACAGGCATCTGAAGTAGTATTAGAAGCAGGAGCAATTGATGTATTAGTTGCTGATACACCAGCCTTAAAGAAAGATGCATGGGCTGTCCGCGGAGCATTACTTGAGGCAATTGAAGCAGATACTGTACTGTTAGATGAATGTGATGTTGTAGTTCCAACAAATAAGATTGCAGAATTCCTGACATATACAAAATCATTAGAAGCAGAAGCTGATTTCAGAGTGAAGAGCTTTGGACATGCTGGAGACGGTAACTTACATATCTATACATGCAGTAATGACATGGAAGAAGGAGAGTTTAAGAAACAGGTTGCAGTCTTTATGGATAAAGTATATGCAAAAGCAACAGAATTCGGTGGAATGATCTCTGGAGAACATGGAATCGGACATGGAAAGATGGACTACCTAGCAGAGTCTCTTGGACCAGTTCAGATGAGGATCATGGAAGGTGTCAAAGAAGTCTTTGATCCAAATATGATCTTAAATCCAGGTAAGATCTGCTACAAATTATAATTTTAATAGGAAACGATCAATCAAACATAAACAAGTAACATAAAACATATACAAAGCTTTTTTAAGGTTATTTTAGGAGGATATCAAGATGGCATATTTAATTTCAGAGGAAGCAAAAGACTTATTACAGGATGTACACGAGTTCTGTGAAAACGAAGTAAAAGAACAGTGTAAAGCATACGACGTCAGTGGAGAATGGCCAAAAGAAATTTATGACAAAGCCATTGAAATGCAGTTACATTCATTAGAAGTACCAGAAGAATACGGTGGACCAGGATTATCAAGAGTAGACGTTGCGGCACTGATCGAAGAAATGGCTATCGCAGATGCAGGATTCGCAACAACAATTTCTGCCAGTGGATTAGGAACAAAACCAGTACTGATCGCAGGAAATGAAGAACAGAAAAAACATGTATGCCAGAAGATCATTGATGGTGGATTTGGAGCTTTCTGTTTAACAGAACCAGGAGCAGGATCTGATGCCAGTGCAGGAACAACAACAGCTGTCAAAGACGGAGATGAGTGGGTATTAAATGGAAGAAAATGCTTCATTACAAATGGAGGAATCGCTTCTTTCTACTGTATCACAGCTATGACAGATAAAACAAAAGGTGTTAAAGGAATCTCTATGTTCTTAGTTGATGCTGGAACACCAGGATTAAGCACAGGTAATGAAGAAAATAAAATGGGTATCCGTACATCAAACACATGTGATGTTGTATTAGAAGACTGTCGTATTCCAGCTGCAAACTTAGTTGGAGAAGAAGGAAGAGGATTCTCAATCGCAATGAAGACATTAGACCAGGCAAGAGCTTGGATGGGATGTGTTGCAACAGGTATCGCACAGCGTGGTATCAATGAAGGTATTGCATATGCCAAAGAAAGAGTTCAGTTTGGTAAACCAGTCATCAAAAATCAGGCAATGCAGTTTAAAGTAGCTGATATGGAAATCAAAACAGAAACAGCTCGTCAGATGGTTGCACATGCTTTAACAAAGATGGATATGGGATTACCACATTCCAAAGAAGCAGCGATCGCAAAATGCTATGCATCTGATATCGCAATGGAAGTAGCTTCTGAAGCAATTCAGATGTTCGGTGGATATGGATACAGCAGAGAATATCCAGTTGAGAAATTATTAAGAGATGCTAAGATCTTCCAGATTTTCGAAGGAAGTAACGAAATTCAGAGAATCGTTGTAGCAAATAACACAATCGGAAGATAGAACATAAGAAGGAGTAAGACTATGAACATTTTAGTATGTATCAAACAGGTTCCGGATGATTCTGTAGAAATCCATTTAAATGCAGAAGGAACACCGGATTTAGCAAACGTAACACCTGTTGTAAATGCATTTGACACCTATGCTCTCGAAATGGCAGCACGATTAAAAGAATCCTCTGAAGGAGAAGTAACAGTTGTATGTGTCGGAGAAGATAGTGCAAAGAACTCTCTGAAAAACTGTCTTGCAGTTGGTGCAGATCATGCATTTTTAGTAAGTGATGATGCATTCAAAGGATCTGACACAACAGGAATCGCAAATATCCTAAAAAATGTGATCGCAAAATTAGAAGCGGACAATGGTCAGAAATTTGATCTTGTATTCTGTGGAAAAGAAGCAACAGATGCCGCACTTGGACAGGGTGGCTTAATGTTAGCTGAAGAACTTGGAACAAGTGTGATCACAAATATTACAGAAATCGCTTTAGATGGCGATAAAGTGACAGCAAAACAGGAAACAGAAGAAGGATACCGTACAGTAGAAGCTTCTGCACCATGTGTTGTAACAGTCACAAAACCAGAATATGACCCACGTTACCCAACGATCAAGAATAAAATGGCAGCAAGAAAGAAACCAATCGGCGATATTAAAGAAGCTGATCTTGCTGATCTTGAAAAAGAAAAAGTCGGAGAATCTAATGCAAAGGTTCAGATCGTTAAATTATATGAACCAGCGAAGAAAGAAGCCGGAATCAAGATTCAGGAAGAAACACCAGAAGATTCAGCAATAAAAGCAGTCGCTATGATGGCAGATGCCAAAGTATTCTAGGAAGGGAGAACAAAGGACATGGCAGAATGTAAGAATATCATGGTATATGTAGAAACTGCAGAAGGAAATCCAGTCAAAGTTGGATTGGAAATGTTATCTCCAGCCAAGAAACTTGCCGATAAAGTTACGGCAGTTGTTATTGGAGGTGGAGTAGCAGATGCAGCAAAAGAAGTAGCAAAGGCCGGAGCCGATCAGGTCATCTGTGTCGACAGCGAAGATTACAAAGAGTTTAATCTCGATGCATATGCTCAGGTTTTAGTAGAATTAGTAAAAGAAGAAAATCCAGAAGCTGTATTTGTAGGTGGAACACAGGATGGAAAAGATATCGCACCAGTTGTTGCAGCAAAATGTAACACAGGATGTGCATCCGATGTATTAGATATCAAAGCAGAAGATGGAGAAGTTATCTATACATGCCCACTTTATGGTGGAACTGTATTGGAAGATGTAAAGATCAAGACAACACCACAGATAGCAACATTACGTTCCGGAGCATTCCAGAAAGTGGAAGACCCAACTGAGGGTGAAGTTGTAGCCAAAGAAGTAAAAGTAGCTGATGATGTGATCAAAGCAAAGGTCACAGAAAGTGTAAAAGAAATCGCAGAGATGATCAACCTGGAAGAAGCAGAAGTTATCGTATCTGGTGGACGTGGAATGGGAAGCAAAGAAAACTTCGCATTAGTTGACGATCTTGCAAAACTCTTAGGAGGAGTTGTAGGAGCAACAAGACCAGCCATTGAAGACGGATGGGTATCAAAGATTCATCAGGTTGGACAGTCTGGAAAGATTGTTGCACCAAAATTATATATTGCATGCGGAATCTCTGGAGCTACACAGCACGTATCAGGAATCATGAATTCTGGATACATTGTAGCAATCAACAAAGATGAAGATGCACCAATCTTTGACGTAGCCAATGTAGGAATCGTTGGAGACGTTATGAAAGTGCTTCCTGTTATGATCGAAGAAATCAAGAAGATCAAGGATGCACAGTAATAAATATCTATTTTTAAAATAGCTTGTTTCTATACTTAATGTATATTCACCATTTATAAAAGGTCAGATTATGGCGTATGCCATAGCCTGGCCTTTCTTTCCGTGTATAATTAATAAGAAGAAACTTTTATATATCACGTCCACAATGCCGGTAAAATGCCAGCATATACAATCCACATAATCCAACAAGTGCATACACAACTCGTGACAGCCAGCTCATATCTCCAAACAAAAATGCAACAAGATCAAATCGGAAGAATCCGATCAATCCCCAATTTATAGCACCAATGATCGTAAGCGTTAAAGCTGTACAATCCAAACATTTATTTCCCATAATAAAATCAAACCTCCTTGATGTGAAATGTAAAGAATTCCAGTATAGTATTTACAAAAAAAAGGATTTTATGTACAAGGTATTAAAAACCTTAAAATACATTTACGTTTAAAAAAAAAGAGAGTATAATACTCATCAAAGACCATGTCTGACTACCGTGAAGGTAAAGGAGGAACAAAGGCATGAAAGTTATTTTTTTAGACGTAGACGGAGTATTGAATTCACAGCAATTATTCGAGAAATGCGAAGATGATCAGCTGATTTCTGTAGATGAGGATAACATTAAGAATTTAAAAACAATCGTAGATGCAACAGGAGCAAAGATCGTATTATCATCATCCTGGAGATACGGATGGGCAGAACACAGTGATGCTGTGCAGGACTGGTGTCAGATTCTAGTTGACATCTTAGCGAAATACGACCTAAAGATCATAGATAAGACAGAATACCTAAGCAGTGGAAGAAGAGAAGATGAGATCAAAGATTGGCTGGATAAGTGTGAAGAGAAGATTGAAGGTTTTGTCATATTAGATGATGGTGCATATGAATGGCATAGACACGGATTTGACAAACATCTTGTTAAGACAGATTTTTGTACAGGCGGATTAAGAGAAGAAGATGCAGACAAAGCAATTAAGATCTTAAATAAGAAAAGATTATTCAGCTTTTTCAAAAAATACTAAAGGAGAGTTAACAGATGGATATAAATAAAGTGACAACAGCAATGATCGATTACTATCAAGGTCAGCCAAAGAGAATCCAGCATTTCTTGAAAGTACACGCGTATGCAAAGCTGATCGGAGAACAGGAAGGATTAGATAAGGAAATTTTAGACATCCTGGAAGTGGCTGCATTAACACATGATATCGGTATCAAAATAAGCGAAGAAAAATACAACAGTAGTGCAGGAAAATACCAAGAGGTTGAAGGACCGGCAGTTGCACAGCAGATGCTGGAAGACTTACAATATGACAAAGCAAAAACAGACAGAGTCTGCTATTTGATCGGACATCACCATACATATGATCAGATTGACGGTATTGATTATCAGATTCTTGTAGAAGCAGATTTTTTAGTAAATCTTGCAGAAGAACAAAGTTCCAGAGAGACAATTGAGTCCGTAAAAGGCAAGATTTTTAAGACAAAAACAGGAATCTGGCTGATAAATAAAATTTTTTGAAAAAAAAGCTTGCCAAGAGTCGAGGAATATGATAAAGTATAGAAGTCGCAGAAATGAGACAACAACTTAATTGCCCAGATAGCTCAGTCGGTAGAGCAGAGGACTGAAAATCCTCGTGTCGCTGGTTCGATTCCGGCTCTGGGC
>OFMF01001190.1_pt1 | contig 21729 bp, 18 predicted proteins | sample 1541771 | NCBI WGS metagenome assembly OFMF01 (sample SAMN04209235, study PRJEB22552) | human gut metagenome | biome: gut; material: feces | host: Homo sapiens | place: USA: Oklahoma
CGTCACGGCTTCGCCGTGCCACCTCTCCCGAAAGGGAGAGGCTTTGGCAAGGGCGTAAAGTTTACCGCTTATCGGCTGATTTCTTCTGCCGTTGATCGGTGAGGACGAAACTTGCTGGTTCTGCCAAGGGCTCTCCCTCTCGGGAGAGCTGTCGCCGCAGGCGACTGAGAGGGTCCATCCCACCCCCTCTCCCGCAGGGCTGTCCTTTTAACGCACAAAACCGCCCCGGGAGTATCCCGGGGCGGTTTTGTCTTTTATTTCCGAGTCGTCGGCTCCAGTGCATGGGTGCTCACCGGATAATACTCCATTGCATTCAGATAAGATTCCGGGAAGTGCCACGCCACAGCCCCCATGATGAGGCCCACCTGGCGTTTCACCACGACCACCTCGATGAGGTTCTGGACCAGGGTCTGCGCCGTCTCTTTATCCAGGCCATAATGCAGGCCCACCGCCAGCAGCGGCCCAGCCAGCTGCTGCACCCGCACCGGCACGCCCTCGCCCACACGTTTCAGCAAAATGCGGCTCATGAGGTTCGCCAGCAGCACATCCTGCATCAGGTCCAGCAAGGGGACATCGGACATATTGCTCAGGCTGCGCAGGCGGCGGATGATCGCTTCGTTGCCCAGAATGGTCCCCAGACGCACCTCATCCTCCGAGAAAGTAAAGGTACATTGCAGCATATCCATCATCAGCGCCTGATAATTTTCAAAATAGCCCTGTTGACCGCCCACCTGCTGCGCCAAACCAATTTCCAGCGCATCGGTCTGCTCTGCCGTAGCCAGCGTGGAGACCTTCATCTTAATGGCGCCGGGCATTTCCTCTGCATGGGCATCCAATGCCTGGCGTTCCTCCTCCCGCTGTGTTGCGGGCAGAAAACGGTCGTTTCCGTTGCGGTAGTAGCCCCAGCTGGAGGGCAGTATCCGGGCCACCAGATCTCCGCTGGCCACCAGATTATGGATGTTGCTTTCATCCCAGGTCGGTTTTACCTGGCCATCGGCCGTATGGTTGTGGTCAAAATCCGCCTTGAACTGTGCGGGAGAGCCTGCGGTCACCGCCGCCGGAGAAGCAAAGGTATACACATAGGTATTCTCCCGACGGATCTCCGGCAGACCTTCGGCCACCCGTGCGGCCAGAAGGTTTGCTATGGAACCGCCCCGGCTGAATCCGCCGATCCAGAGCTTGATCTCTCCCAACGGCTGCACCTGTGCTGCCTCTGCCAGGTACCCGCGCAAATTTTGGAACACCTCTTCTGCCGCATCCATCATGCCGGCGTGTCCCTCACCGGAGCCTGTGCGCATATTTCCGGCCCACTCAGCGCCATAGCCGGCACCGCGCACCATCACCGCCACAATGGTCCGTACCGACCCATCCGGCCGGATCATCGTCTTTTGCGCCAGCGCATGCCCTGCCGTATCGTCCTTGTATTCGTTGGGGCTGCGGTCATAATGGAAGAACCGCATATTATCAAACCCCAGGGTCTGGTATGCCGCCCGGATATTGTTCTCTCTGCCCTGGTCGCCATCCAGCCACACCCGCTTGTCGCTGTCCAGGGTATTTGAGGACGCAATGGTCAGGCCCAAGGTAGCCAGGGCCAGTTCGTGGTCATATTCCGTCGCCGGGGCGTCAAACAGCTGATCCCCATAGCGGTAGTTATGGGGCAGATCCTCCATACTCAGGTCACTGCGGTACATCATCGTATAGATGCCCTCGGGACAGGCACGCCCCACCTGGACGACCGGGGGCGTCTGGGCAACCTCAGCCCCCACAGGCAGACAAAGCCCCAGGACCATTGCCGCCGCCAACACCATACTGATCACTCGTTGTTTCATTTGCGGACACCTCCTATGGATGGAACGATGCAAAAATATGCTCTGCCAGCGCTCAAAGGGTTCAGCTTTCTTTGTGGCTGGTATAAGTTCTGCAATACTCCACGATATGATGGAACATCTGCTCCACCGCCGGTGCCATCGCCCCCGGACGCTGAGACGTGATGCCCACCACGCGATTCTCCGCCGGGCTCAAGGGGTAGATATCCACCTCGCTGGTGCAGGTCTTGAGCAGCATCTCCGGCATAATAGAGATGCCCATGCCCGCTTCCACCATTGCCAGGTTGGACAGATCGTCCAGCACATGGCAGCGGCGCTCGGTGCTGATCTTATGCTTTTTGAGATACTGACGCATCTCCGCATCCGTAGCATCCCCCTGGACTACAAAGTCCTGCCCGTTCATCAGCTCCGGGGTCATGATCCCATCCGGCGGGGCGGGCCATCCCTTGGGGGTGATGCAGCGCAGCGGCTCCGCAAACAGCTCCGTAAGGGCAAACTCCTCCCGGCAGCCAAAGGACAGGAACGCAATGTCGGTCTGGCCGTTGCGCAGCCAGTCTTTCATATCATCGTAGGTGCCCTGGTAGACCTCCACCTCGATCTGCGGGTACTGTGCCTTGAAGCTTTTCAGGATGCCGGGCAGCAAACAGGTGCATACCGAGTTGAAGGCCGCCACCTTCACCTTGCCTTTTTCCAGCCCATTCAGCCGGGCCACGCTTTGTTTCAGCGCCTCGTCACTATTCAGCACCGCCCGGATCGAGGGGTACAGAGAGGCCCCGTAGCTGGTCATGGTAACGCCGGTCTTGCCCCGGTTGAACAGAGCAAACCCCAGCTCCTCCTCCATGACCGCAATGGCGTGGCTGATGGCCGAGGGGGTCAGGTGCAGCTGCTGCGCCGCCTTGTTAAAGCTGCCCTGCCGGGCCACCGCATCAAAGATCTCGTAAGAAAACAGGGTCATCCCCCAGAACCTCCTTCCATAAACAGGAACGCATTTGCTGTGAATATTTTTCATCTTCTATATGAGAGAGTTGTATTTTCTTTTTGAGTTTACTATGCTCCACCCCCCTTGTCAAGCACCGTCCCACAAAAAAATTGCACACACGTAGTCACATTTTTCGGTAATTTTTCAAAATACAGACCGAATTATGGTATAATACAGCCAAGCGCCTTCCCCCTCCGTCCAGGCCCGCCCTTGGCTGGTCTTTTCCGATGCATCTTCCCTCTGCCGGGGCGCTTTCTGCCCCGTTTGCAAAATGGGAGATCCCTTTTGAAAAGGAGCCTTTTATGGATCGTTCTCTCAACGGCACCCAGCTCAAACAGCTGGCCTGTCTTTTTATGCTGGCCGACCACATTGGTGCCGCACTGCTGGCCCCCGCATGGGGCGTCTCCCCTGCTTCCGCCACACTGCCCCCCGGCTCTGGGGCAGCCGGTATGGTGTACATCCTGCTGCGGGGCGTGGGGCGGCTGGCCTTTCCGCTTTTTTGTTTTTTGCTGACGGAGGGCTACACCCACACCCACAGCCCCGGTCGGTATGCTGCCCGGCTGGGACTGTTCGCCCTGATCAGCGAACCTGTATTCGACTGGGCCTTTTTTGGTCGGATATTCTGGCCCGGGCATCAAAATGTTTATGGGACACTGGCGCTGGGCATGCTGGCGCTGCTGTGCCTGGATAAAGCCCCCGCCCGCTGGATGGGCTGGCTGGGCGCCGTGGCCTGCGGACTATGTGCCCAGCTGCTGGCCACCGACTACGGCCTGCTGGGCGTGGGCCTGATCGTAGGTTTGTATCTGACCCGGCAGGACCGGCAGCAACAGGGCATCTGGGGGGCAGCCCTCACCTTTTACCAGCTGCCCGCGCCGCTGGCCTTTCTGCTGACGGCCCGTTACGATGGGCAGCGGGGCCGGTGCAGCCCGGTGCAGCGGTGGTTCTACTATTGGTTCTACCCGCTGCACCTGCTGGCGCTGGGGCTGCTGGCCCATACATGGGGGCTCTGAACCAAAAAACGCACCCCGTCCGGATTGGGCGGGGTGCGTTTTGTTTTTACCAGATGAACAGGGCTTTCTGCTTCAGGTGCAGGATCGAAACATCCACATTCGATTTTCCTGCCATATTGCTTCTCTTTTCTTTTTACCAGAGGCAGACGCTGCTGCCCTTGAGCTTCAGCACTGCTTCCACAAAATAATAGTCTGCATACACAAAGTTCTGGTTGCGGCCGGGCAGGTGGTAGCCTGCCGTGCCATTCAGGGTGATGGGGTCGGTCTCCGGGTCCCAGTCCGCACTGGTCTCGTCCAGGGCGTGGAGCATCCGCAGAGCGGCCTCCAGGCAGGGCTGCGCCTGCTCCGGCACCAGAGCGGCCAGGTCCAGCAGGGCCGAGGCCAGCACCCCGGCGGCGATATCGTCCTGCACCCAGGGCTGGCTGGGCTGGCGGAAGTCGGACGGGATGCGCCCATCCGCCGGGATCAGCGGCAGCAGGAAGGCGGCGATCTTCTGCGCAGCGGCCAAATATTCCGGCTTGCCGGTGTGCTTGTAGCTGGCCAAAAATCCGTACAGGCCCCAGCCCTGGCCCCGTGCCCAGGCCGAGCCCTTGCCAAAGCCCTGTCCGCCGTAATCGCTGCGGCAGGCGCCGGTCTCGGGGTCAAACTCCACGATGTGGATCACACTGCCGTCCGGGCGGATGAAGTGCCGCAGGGCCGTGTCCGCATGGGCCATGGCGATCTGCTTATAGCGGGGGTCCCCGGTGTGCTCGCTGGCCCAGTACAGCAAGGGCAGGTTCATCATGCAGTCGATGATGGTCACGCCCGCCAGGTGCATGGGGGGATCGGCTGGGGAAAGCGCCATCCGCTCGTCCCCAGCGCCCCAGGCACGGAGGATGCCCGCCGCCAGGTTGAAGCGGGCCGCCAGCCACTTGGCGGCCTCCAGCGCAGCCTTTTCCGCCTGCGGGTCCCCGGTGAGCTGATAGTCGATTACCGCCGTGGGCAGGAACAAAAAGCCGATGTCGTGGGTGTCCATCTCGGGCAGAAGCTCCTGCAGGATGGGCAGGGTGAAGCGGGCGGTCTGGAGGTAGCCCTCATCCTTTGTATCGGCATACATCTGCCACAGCATCCCGGCCCAGAAACCGTTGGTCCAAAAGCCCTTGGTCATGCCCACATGGCCAGCCTCGGTCAGTTTGTTGTCATGCACCCCGTTTTTGGCCTCCGAGGGCAGTTTTTCGGCCGAGCGGACCCGCACCTGGGACAGCTTGCGGTGCATCTTTTCGGCCACCTGGTCCGCCCAGGCACGCTCCGAGGCGGGGAGGATGTTTTTCAGCGAAGTTTCGATCATTGCGGCGTCCCTCCCTTAGTCCTTCTGCTGGGCACGGCGCTGGGCCAGCACACGGGTGTTCTCATCCACCTGTTTTTTGCCCAGCGGGTAGATAAATGCCATGCACAGGAAAGCGATGATGTACAGCACCGCAGGCAGCAGGGTCATGCAGGTATACAGGTTGGAGCGCACAGCCTCGGTCTGGGTCACGATCTCACCAGCGGTGCTGCTGGCGTAGCCGATGGCCGTCAGCAAAAAGCCGCCCAGGCCAGCCGCCACGGCCTGGCCGATCTTGCGCACGAAGGAGTAGGTAGAGTAAACGGTGCCGTCGGTGCGCACGCCGGTGCGGACCTCCTGATAGTCGATAACGTCACCAATGTAAGCCCAGGTGACCATGCTGTTCAGGCCCATGCCCATGCCCTGGATGGTGATCAGCGCAATGTAGACCATCGGATCTTTGACCCGCATGACCCACAGGACCAGGAACATGACCGCCGCGATCAGGATGCCCAGGCAGCCGGTCTCCTTTTTGCCGATCTTGGCAGAAAGCTTGGTAGCCACCGGGGCCATCAGGATCATGGAGCCGGTGCTGAGCATGCTGGCCAGCGCCATGACGCTGGTGTTGTTGAAGTAGTCCTTATACAGATAGGTGTTCAGGGCCGAGGTGCTCAGGCTGGCCACCAGGGTCAGCAGTGCCACCAGGATGATGGCCAGCAGCGGACGGCAGGTGATCAGGTTTTTCAGGGTCTGGCCTACGGTCAGACCGCCCTTGCCCTGGTTTGCCTTGGCGGGGGCGATCTGCACACGCTCCACCGACAGCGCATAGCCGCCCAGGTAGAACACCGCTGCGCAGATGCCAAAGATCACGGCCGTGAGGGTGAACTTCTGCGGCGAAACATACTGCTGGCCCTGCTCATTGGTGGCAAACAGCATCATGGGGGCGATGACGCCGATCATCAGGCCGGACAGACTGGCGCCCACAGTGCGCCAGGTGGACAGCTGGGTGCGCTGCTTGGAGTCGTTGGTGATGACCGAGGCCATGCTGCCGTAGGGGATGTTGCAGGCGGTGTAGAACACGCTGCCCCACAGCACATAGAACACCGCCACCCAGGCGATGCGGCCGCTGAGGGGGAAGTCCGCCACCCAATACTGGTAGATCAGCATACTGCTGATGCCCATGGGGATGGCCATGCGGCGGATCCAGGGGCGGAAGCGCCCCTCCTTGGTGGGCTTGGCCAGGTCACAGATGCGGCCCATGCCAAAGTCCGTAAAAGCGTCGATGATCTTGGCTGCCGCCAGGATGGTGCCCACGATGGCGCCGTTGATCCCCAGCACATCGGTGCAGAAGGTCATCAGATACATACTTGCGAACAAGAAGGCGAAGTTGTTGCCAAAATCGCCCATGGCATAGCCGATCTTATCCCTCATGCCAAAGGGACGCAGAGTCTTCGTTTCCATTTGCAGGTTCCTTTCTGTCTCCACACAAAGCAATACGGTGCAGGGTTTGTTTTTGCACCTCACACAGCTTTTTCACAGTACCCATTCGCGCGCACCGGGTATAGACGCACAGTTTTTTCTTTGTATGAGAAAAAACATTGTGCAAAGCTGCACGTTTCGCTATAATTATAACAAACCCCGTCCCGATTTTTAAGCAACAAACGGAACCTGCTTTAGCACAAAACCATACTCTGGAGGTGAACCGCCCTGTCCCAGATCTCAAAGACACCCGCCCCGCCGCCCCTTGGCCCGGATACCTGGAAGGAGAACCTCTTCCTCACCGAGGAGGAGGTTCTGGCCCGGTACCGGATCGAGCAAACGGTGAACCACTACATCCTGCAGGGGGACTATGCAGGTGTAAAGGCCTTTCTGGCCCAACTGCTTCAAGGACCGGCGTGCATCCCGGACTTTATGGCCCGCACCGCAGACGAGGTGGAGCGGGCACGCCAAATAGCCCTGATCCTGAACTCCGGCCTGCGCATCACGGTGCTGAACACCCAGGTGCCCCTGTCCATGGTCCACGGCATCGCCACCTATTTTGGCCGGGCGGTCAACCTGGCCTCTGCGGAGACGCTGTGCTCCGGCGCATTGCAGGACACCATCCTGGAGGCCTACTGCACCGCCGTGCAGGAGTTTGGGCGGGAGCGGTACTCTCCACAAGTGGAAAAGATCGTGGACTACATCACCCTCCATGTGGCCGAGCCGCTGACCCTGGAACAGCTGGCCCAGCGGTTCAGCTACTCCCCCGCCTACCTGAACCGCATCCTCAAGCGGGAGACCGGCCTGTCGGCCATCCAGTACATCAAGCGGACCCGCATCTCCTGGGCTAAGGCCCTGCTGCGTCTCAACGAGCTGTCCATTGCGCAGATCGCCGCCGCCGTGGGCTACCCGGACCAGAACTATTTCTGCCGGGTATTCCGACAGCTTGAGGGTATGTCTCCCTCCCAGTACCGCAAGGCTGCCTGCGGAGAGAAAACTCTCCATCCGTGATAGAGTTTATGAGGTCGAATCATGCACAACGAGCGCATCCCCATTGGGAAGATGGCCCAGATGAACCGGGTCAGCATCCCCACCCTGCGTCTTTATGACGAAAAAGGGCTTTTGAAGCCCCGGTATGTGGACCCGGACACCGGCTACCGCTATTACAGCATCGACCAGAATGCCCGCCTGGACATGATCGCCTATATGCGGGATCTGGACATGAGCCTGGCCGAGATCCGCCAGGCTCTGCAGACCGAGGACCTGGCCCTGATGGAGGCCTTGCTGGCCCGGAAAAACGAGCAGCTCCACCAGCAGATGCGCCAGCTGAAGGAACGTCACGATGCAGTGGAACGGGCCATCCAGTCCATCGAGCGCTACCGCAAATCGCCTGCCACCGGCACCTTATCTTTGGAGTACATCGACCAGCGCAAGGTCTGGGGCATCCCTTGCTGCGAGAATTTTTACAGCAATAATATACACAGTTACGAGCTTTCTCTGCACAAGCTGCGGAGGTTCGTCACTCAGCAGGGGCTGGAGCAGGTACACTCGTACAACATCGGCACCTCCATCTCCCAGCAGGATTTTGAGGCAGGCCGCTTTATTGCCGGGCAGATCTTTCTGTTCATGGGGCGCACCCTTCCCGCCGCTGCCCAGCTGCGCACCATAGACAGCGGGATGTACGCCTGCATCTACCTGGACAACTACAACCAGGAGATCCCCTGCGCCACCCGTCTTTTGGAGTACTGCCGCGCCAACGGCTACCGCATTGCCGGGGACTATATCTGCGAAGTGATGAGCGGCTTTCCCGTGTTTGACAGCGACCCCAACCGGATGTTCCTGCGGCTGCAGGTCCCCGTATCTTTTTCCAAATAAAGGCCCCTTTTGCCGAATCGTGAAAAATTTCGCAAAACAGCTTGACTCTCTCCCTGCATGAGGGTCTATACTGATGCCAGAACAAACACCGCTGCGGTTGCTGCGGTCAGAAATTTTTCATCCAGTAAGGAGGCAGCATTATGGAAAAGATCAAAGTGGTACAGTACGGGTGCGGCAAGATGGCCAAGTACACCCTCCGGTATTTATATGAGCACGGCGCACAGATCGTGGGCGCCATTGACGTGAACCCCGCCGTGGTCGGCATGGACGTGGGCGACTTTGCAGAGCTGGGCGTCAAGACCGGCATCCGGATCTCCAACGATGCCGACAAGGTGCTGGACGAGTGTGATGCAGACGTGGCCATCGTAACCCTGTTCAGCTTTGTGAACGACATCTACGACCATGTGGAAAAATGCGTGGCCCGCGGCATCAACGTGATCACTACCTGCGAGGAAGCGATCTATCCCTGGACCACTGCCGCCGCCCAGATCAACAAGCTGGATGCGCTGGCCAAGGAGACCGGCTGCACCATCACCGGCTCCGGCATGCAGGACATCTTCTGGATCAACATGGTGGCTATGGCGGCCAGCGGCTGCCACAAGCTGACCCGCATCCAGGGCGCATACAGCTATAATGTAGAGGATTACGGCCTGGCACTGGCCGAAGCCCACGGCTGCGGCCTGACCACCGAGGAGTTTGAACAGCAGATCGCCCACCCGGCCGAGTTCGAGCCCTCCTATGCGTGGAACGCCAGCGAGGCCATCTGCAACAAGCTGGGTCTGACCATCAAGTCCATCAGCCAGAAGAACGTCCCCTACACGGCGGATCACGACGTGTACAGCGCCACGCTGGGCCGCACCATCCCGGCAGGGCACTGCATCGGTATGTCGGCCGTGGTCACCATCGAGACGATGCAGGGCATCACCGTGGAGGAGGAGACCATTGGCAAGGTCTACGGTCCGGACGATGGCGATATGTGCGACTGGAAGCTGTCCGGCGAGCCGGATACGGAGTTCCATGTGGTGAAGCCCGCCACCGTCGAGCACACCTGCGCCACCATCGTCAACCGCATCCCCACGCTGCTCAATGCGCCTGCAGGCTATGTCACCTGCGACCAGCTGGACCCCCATTGCTACCTGACCTACCCCATGGAGTACCATGTCTGACCCTTCGGCACGGATGGCTGAAGTTTGAGCCCCGGCCCTCGCATCGGCGCGGGCCATTTTTTTGTGCAGCGGACCAAAAACAAAGCCCCGCCGGGCAGTTCTTCCTGTCCGGCGGGGCTTGCAGCTGCAAAAGGGAAAGACCCCCGCAGCTTCCATGAGCTGCGAGGGTCTTTCTTGGCGGAGTAGGAGGGATTTGAACCCTCGCGCCGTTGTTTAGACGACCTACGCCCTTAGCAGGGGCGCCTCTTCGGCCTCTTGAGTACTACTCCAGAGCAAAGTGTGTTACACTTATTAAAAAAATGGCGGAGAGAGTGGGATTCGAACCCACGGTGCGTTGCCGCACGACAGTTTTCAAGACTGCTTCCTTAAACCACTCGGACATCTCTCCTTGTGGGCGTCCGGTTACTCCGTATCGGATGCCTGTTTACTTTACCAGATTTTTGCCCCAATGTCAAGCCCTATTTTTGATTTTTGCATCCGGAAGCCGATTTTTTCTCTTTGTCACAACCTTTTTTTGAGCTTTTTTGGGCTGTTCCCTTTACACAAACACCTTTTTGTTGTATAATAAAACAAAGCAAGACGATTCACCGGTGTAAAGGAGCGCAGAACGATGGCATTTGCAGAGCTTTTGAAACAATGCCGCAAACAACAAGGCATGAGCCAGGCTGACCTGGCGTCCAAGCTGGGGGTCACCCAGCAGGCTGTGGGCAAGTGGGAGAGCGGCAAATCCTCCCCGGACCCGGCCACCGTGGCCAAGATCGCAGAGCTGTTGAGCACCACCGCAGACTATCTGCTGGGGCTGTACCGCCCGGTGTCCTCTTCCTCTGCGCCGGAGCAGCGGTTCTTTGGCGGCTATGCCGAGAGCCTGATCCCCGTGATCGGCACCGTAAAAGCCGGTTACGGCGCACTGGCGTTTGAGGAAGATTACGGCCAGGAGTACGCCCGTGTCAAGGACCCCGCCAACTACTTCTATCTGGTCGTGCGGGGCGACAGCATGGAGCCCCGCATCCAGGATGGAGACCTGGCCCTGGTCCACCGTCAGGATACGCTGGAAAACGGCGACCTGGGGGTACTGATCTACGGCGACGAGGGCGAAGGCACCCTCAAGCGGTATCTGCAGCGGGGCAACAGCGTAGTGCTCCAGCCTTTCAACCCCAACTATAATGAACTGATCATCAAAGGCGAGGAGCTGAACCACCTGCACATTGCAGGCCGCGTGGTGGAGACCAAGGCCAAGTGGTAAAATGACCCCCGGGAGGCCGCTATGCAGCACACGACTCTGGAAAAGCTCACGATCCTGGCGGACAGTGCCAAATACGATGTAGCCTGTACCTCCAGCGGCGCATCCCGCCGGGCAGCGCCGGGCACTCTGGGCAGCTGCTACGCCCCCGGGTGTTGCCACGCTTTTACCGCAGACGGCCGGTGCGTCAGCCTGCTGAAGGTGCTGCTGACCAACCGCTGCGCCTTTGATTGCAGCTATTGCGTCAACCGCCGTTCCAACGATGTGCCCCGGGCCAGCTTTGAGCCGCGGGAGCTGGCGGAGCTGACCATTGAATTTTACCGCCGCAATTACATCGAGGGGCTGTTTTTATCCAGCGCCGTGCTGGGCACCCCGGACTATACCACCGAGCGGATGCTGGAGGTCCTGCGTCTGCTGCGGGGCGAGTACCGCTTTGGCGGGTACATCCACGCCAAGACCATCCCCGGCGCCAGCCCGGAGCTTGTGCAGCAGATGGGCTATCTGGCCGACCGGCTGAGCGTGAACATCGAGCTGCCCAGTGAGCAGAGCCTGCGCCTGCTGGCGCCGGACAAAGGCCGCCGCGCCATTCTGCGCCCCATGAAGCAGATCGCCGTCAGCGGGCAAGCCAACCGGGAGGAGCTGGCCCTCTACCGCCGTGCCCCCCGGTTTGCCCCTGCGGGCCAAAGCACCCAGATGATCGTGGGCGCCTCGCCGGAGAGCGACTACCAGATCCTGCGGCTGACCGAAGGGCTGTACCAGAACTACCAGCTCAAACGGGTATTCTACTCTGCCTACATCCCGGTATCCGCCGATGCACGCCTGCCGGCTTTGGACACAAAGCCCCCGCTGCTGCGGGAGCACCGGCTGTACCAGGCAGACTGGCTGCTGCGGTTTTATCACTTCCGGGCAGAGGAGCTGCTGGACCCGGAGCACCCCAACTTCGACCCCTACCTGGACCCCAAGTGCAGCTGGGCTGTGCAGCACTACGAGCTGTTCCCCATAGACATCAACCGCGCCCCCTTTGAGATGCTGCTGCGGGTGCCGGGCATCGGCCCCAAAAGCGCTCAGCGCATCCGGGCGGCCCGCCGGCAGGCGGCGCTGGGCCTGCCCGAGCTGAAACGAATGGGCGTGGTGCTCAAACGCGCCCAATATTTTATCACCTGCAAGGGCTATGCCGGGGCTCACCCGGGGCGGGGCAGCGCAGGACGGGAGCGCATCTCCCGGGATCTGCTGGACCCCCGCGTCTTTACCCAAGGGGTGGAGCAGCTGAGCCTGTTTGCGCCCCCTGCGGTGGATAAACTGGTGGGCGAAGGCGTTGCCCCCATGAAGGCGCTGCGCCTTGTACGGGAGGAGGCCGTGCAATGTCTTTCCAAAGCACTGTGACCCCTGCCCGGCGGCTGCACGATGCGCCGGTCGTCTACCTGTACGACGGCAGCTTCCCCGGCTTTTTATGCTGCGTATTTGAAAGCTTTGTGCAGCATGAGATCCCCTTTGCGGTGTTCACGCCGCAGCGGGAGGTGCCCACCCTGTACCCGGTGCGGGAGATCGAGACCGACCTTGCCCGGGCCAAGCGGGTGCACGCCAGCTTCCAGCCCAAGCTGGGGGCCGATGCCGCCCGGCTGACGGTGCGCTGTTTCCTCTCCGGGCGGGAGGACAAGGAGCTGCTTTTGCTGCGGTTTTTGCATCTGGGGTATGCCCTGGGGCCGGGGGTCGCCCAGCGGATGGGGCATCCGGATGTTGCACCGCTTTATGAGATGGACAAGAGCCTGGCCTGGGAGCAGGATAAGTTCCAGGGCTTTGTGCGTTTTGAGGAGCACGGCGGTATGCTGTGCGGTGTGATCCACCCCAAAAACCACATCCTCCCCCTTTTGCAGGGGCATTTCTGCGCCCGCTTCCCGGAAGAGGATTTTTTGATCTACGACGCCGTCCATCTGTCGGTGCTGCTGTGGCAGGACCACAAAGCCCAGATCCTGCAGCTGGCCGAGCCGCTGGAGCTGCCGCCGCCCAATGCGCAGGAACAGCTCTTGCAGCGGATGTGGAAGCAGTTCTATGATACGCTGGGCATCCTCCCGCGGCGCAATGAGCGGGGCCGGATGACCCACTGTCCCAAACGCTTTTGGGGCGACCTGGTGGAGCTGCGGGACGAGCTGCGCTAAGGGCCGCCTGCGGGGAAAACGCGCTCTTTCCTGCCGCAGGGACGCTTTCTTCGCACATATTTTACAAAAAGGTTGCATCTGCGGCGTTGCGCTTCCCAAAAGCTATGGTATACTATACTATGATTTCAGGCGGAGATGTTCCGCCGGACCCCCTCCCCGGCGGTGCATCTGCGGGGACCGATAAAAAGGAGCAACAGCAGAATTATGGTTCGCATTACTATGGAAGACGGCGGCATCATCGACATCCAGCTGGACGAGAGTGCAGCCCCCATCACTTGTGAAAACTTTAAGAAGCTGGTCAACCAGGGTTTCTACAATGGTCTGACCTTCCACCGGGTGATCCCCGGCTTCATGATCCAAGGCGGCTGCCCGCTGGGCAACGGCACCGGCGGCCCCGGCTGGAATATCCAGGGCGAGTTCGCCTCCAACGGCGTAAACAACCCCATCAAGCACACCCGCGGCGTCATCAGCATGGCCCGCAGCATGAACCCCAACAGCGCCGGCAGCCAGTTCTTCATCATGCATGAGGATGCCCCCCACCTGGATGGCCAGTACGCAGCCTTCGGCAAGGTGGTGTCCGGCATGGATGTTGTGGACAAGATCGCCTCGGTGCGCACCGACTGGAACGATAAGCCCACCACCCCCGTCAAGATGAAGACGGTGGAGCTGATCGAGGGCTGATCCTCCCTCCCTGAAAGGGTCTTTCCCCTTGCAGCACGCACCGGTCTGCGCCGTTTGCTGCCGCTGTTTTGGGAAACAACGCTTACCGTTCTGCCTCCTGGCTGCAAAAGCCCGGAGGCTTTTTTGTTCCGTGGGCACAGCCCTGGTCTGTGCCCGTTCAAAGGAGGCATACAAATGCGCTACGATTTTACGACCCTGATCGACCGGCACGGCCAGGACGCTTTGGCTGTGGACGGCTTAGGCACCGGTTTTGCGCCCGCCGCCCCGAAAGAGGGGTTTGACGCTATCCCCATGTGGGTGGCAGATATGAACTTTGCCACCGCCCCCTGCGTGCAGCAGGCCATTCTGGAGCGGGCGCAGCACCCGCTGTACGGCTACTTTGCCCCGCCGGATGCTTATTATGATGCCATCATCCGCTGGCAGAGCCAGTCCAACGGGGTCACCGGCCTGGAGCCGAAGCACATCGGCTATGAAAACGGCGTGCTGGGCGGCGTGATCAGCGCACTGAACTGCGTCTGCTCCCGCGGGGATAAGGTGCTGCTGCACAGCCCCACCTATATCGGCTTCACCCGCAGTCTGGAGAACAACGGCTACCGCATCGTCCACTCTGCCCTGAAGCAGGATGCCCAGGGCGTATGGCGGATGGATTATGCAGAGATGGAGCAGCTGCTGGCCCAGCAGAAGATCCACGCCGCTGTGCTGTGCAGCCCCCACAACCCCTGCGGACGTGTATGGGAGCGCTGGGAGCTGGAAAAGGCCATGGAGCTGTTCCGCAAATACGACGTATACGTTGTATCGGACGAGATCTGGTCCGACCTGCTGCTGGACGGCCGCAAGCACATCCCCACCCAGTCGGTCAGCGAGGACGCCCGGATGCGCACCGCTGCCCTGTACGCCCCCTCCAAGACCTTCAACCTGGCGGGTCTGGTGGGCAGCTACCACATCGTGTACAACGATTGGTGGCGGGACCGGATGGACCGGGAGTCCTCCCTGTCCCATTACAACATGATGAACGTGCTGTCCACCCATGCCCTGATCGGGGCCTACCAGCCGGAGGGCCGTGCCTGGGTGGACGAGCTGTGCCAGGTGCTCAGCAGCAACGTGGCCTTTGCCTGCGATTATATCCAGCAGCATTTTGAAGGGGTCCATGTGGCCCGTCCGGAGGGCACCTATATGCTGTTTGTGGACTGCACCGACTGGTGCCGCGCCCACGGCAAGACCATTGAGGATGTGGAGCGGGCCTGCTGGGAGGTAGGCGCTGCGGTACAGGACGGCCGGATGTTCCACGGCCCCTGCCACCTGCGGATGAACCTGGCCTCCCCCCGCAGCCGCATCGAAGAAGCATTCCGCCGGATGGATGCCTATGTGTTCAACGCCTGAGCTGCCCCCCATCGCCCCGGCGCTGCTGGACTGGTTCCACCGCTGCCGCCGGGTGCTGCCCTTCCGGGAGGACCCCACCCCTTACCATGTCTGGGTCAGTGAGATCATGCTGCAGCAGACACGGGTGGCGGCGGCACTGCCCTACTACCAGCGGTTCATCCAGCAGCTGCCGGACATCCCGGCGCTGGCCGCCTGCCCGGAGGAAAAGCTGCACAAGCTCTGGGAGGGGCTGGGCTATTACAGCCGGGTGCGCAACCTGCACCGGGCGGCACAGCTGGTCTGCCAGCAGTACGGGGGCCAGCTTCCCGCCGACTATGATGCGCTGCTGGCTTTGCCCGGCATCGGCGAATACACGGCCGGGGCCATTGCCTCCATCGGGTTTGGGCTGGCGGTGCCTGCGGTGGACGGCAACGTCCTGCGGGTGTTTGCCCGGCTGTACAACGACCCCCGCCCTGTGACATCTCCCGCCGTCAAGCGGGAGATCACCGCCCGTGTCCAGGCACATCAGCCCGCCGATGCGCCGGGGGATTACAACCAGGCGCTGATGGAGCTGGGCGCACTGGTCTGCCTGCCGGGGGGCGCGCCCCTGTGCGGCAGCTGCCCGCTGGCCGGGCTGTGCCGGGCCAATGCGGCCCACACCGCTGCGGCTCTGCCCTGCAAAGCCCCGGCCAAGGCCCGGCGGGTGCAGCCGGTGACCCTGGCGGTCGTAGAAAGCCCCCAGGGCGTGCTGCTGCAGCAGCGTCCGCCCAAGGGCCTGCTGGCGGGATTGTGGCAGCCGCCCCTGTGGGAGGGCGCAGCCCTGTCCCCCGCAGAGCTGTGCAGTACACTGACCGGCATCGGGCTGAGCCTGGATGCCGCCCCCCTGCCGCTGCCAGAGGCAAAGCACATCTTCAGCCACATCGAATGGCAGATGACCGGCTGGCGTGTGTCCGTGCCGCAGCAGGCCCCGCCGCCGGGCTTCGTCTGGGCGCAGCCCGCACAGCTGTCCCAGGAATACGCCCTGCCCGGCGCCTTCAAGGCTTACCGGCCCTATCTGCTGGGGCAAAAATAAAAGTGCGCCTTGCCGCCCGGCGGCATCTAAACACATACTGCTTTTTGTAGTTTTTCAGTTGTAATTTCCCCCTTGTGCGGGTATAATGGAGATACTCAGAATTCCAACAAGGGAGGATATGCCCATGTTCTTGATCTTACGCACCTCGCTGCGCCTGGCTTATACCTTGGCAGAGGGCGCACTGCGGGTCTCCCGATGGAAAAAGAAGCTGAACCGTCGTTTCAACCGGAACGACAGAAAAAAGGAGGGTGCTGAACCTATGAAGAAGTCCTGTCTGATCGCTGTTATTGCTGCTCTGGCCGCTGTGGCCGGTGCTTTGGCCGCTGTGGCCGTTTATCTGCGCCGCCGTGAGCAGGAGCTGGACGAATACGAGCGCCTGCTGTTTGGCGAGGACGACGCTGCCCCGGCAGAGCAGGTTCCGGCAGAGGATACCGCTGCTGAGGATGCCGCCCAGGAGTAAATCAACCAGCCCATCTGGGCGCGCAGGCTGTGGTGCTGCGCGCCCTTTTTTGTTAGGAGTAGATCATGAAGCGTATCTTGTTATGGCTGGCGGGGGTCACGCTGGGGGTTGTGCTGCTGCTGGCTGCCGCGACCGGAGCCAGCTTTGCGTTCACCACCCAGGGCCATCTGCCTGCGGCTGCTGCCCAGTTTGGCGGCACAGAGCTGACCCCCAACGGCTGGCGCTGGCGGGCGCCGCTGATCGGCGGACGAATGGACCGCATCTTTTCTGCACCGCCCACGTTGGCTGTGCAGAAGCTGGGGGTGCTGTACGACGCCCACCCCGCTCTGACCCTGCCGGACTGGGTCAGCGAGAGCCACCTGACCATTGAGAACGACGCCGGGCAGCAGGTCTTTGCCGGTCCCGCTGCCCAGTACGATGGGTTCCTGTACCCGGCCAACGGCGGCTACAAAGCCCAGCTTACCCTCTGGCGGCTGGCCCCCGGGCAGGACAAAGCCCAGTTCGACCCGGAGGCCCAGGGCTCCCTGCGGCCCAACCCCGGCCTGGAGCGCCCCGCCCGCCCCACGGGCTGGTATCAGTACATATTCCGTTTTTCCGTCCAGGCCAGCCCCGTGCTGGAACTGTCTGCCGAGCGGGTGGATCAGGGCGGTGTGATCGGGCTGCAGCTCACCGGCATGGCAGGCGATACCGCCCCCACCGTGGAGACCGATCTGGGCCGGGTGGACTGTGTGCGCTGCCCCGGCGGATGGCGCGGCTACATCCCAGCAGCCTACAACGCCCCCGCCGGTGCCCACACCGTCCGTGTGACGGCGGGCGGTGAGGTGATGGAACGGACCATTACCGTGATCCCCCGGGATTTTGGCAGCGCAGAGGTCCAGCCGGAGCCGGAGACCCCGGCCAGCGCAGCGGAGCAGTTCCGCAGTCTGGTATGGCCGCTGTACGAGCAGCCCGCCCGGGACAAACTGTGGCAGGGCGGCTTTGTCTGCCCCGCCCAGGACTATATGGTGCTGGTGGATTTTGGCCAGGTCAAGCTGACAAACGGCACACCCGGTGCAAAGTCCAACTCCACACGGCTGTATACCATCCCCGGCGAGGCCGCCCGTGCCCCGGCAGCGGGGGTCGTTGTGCTGGCCAAGGAGCTGCAGCTCACCGGCAATACGGTCGTCATCGACCACGGCTGCGGCCTGCGCAGCTATCTTTACGGCCTGGCCGCCATCCATGTGACCCAGGGGCAGACCCTTGAAAAAGGGCAGGCCGTGGGCACACTGGCAGAGGAAATGACCTTGGATATCAAATTGGGGAACAAGAGCATCAACCCCTGGCCCCTGTTCCAGACCAGCGGCGGACTGTTCTGGCGGCAGGTCTCATAAACGCAGCAGCCCCCGGCATCTTTTCCGATGCCGGGGGCTGCTGTTTATAAAAGCGGGAGTTGCCTGCAAATTTAGTTCTGCTGGTTCTGGGCCGGGGCGTCCTTCTCGCCCAGGGTCAGCTGGAGGGTGGTCATCTGACCATCCCGTGCCACGGTGATCTCCAGAACATCCCCAGCCGAATACTGCTGGATCACATTGCCCAGGTCGGTCTGCTGGGCGATCTCGCTGCCGTCCACGCTGATGATGCGGTCACCGGGCTGGATGCCTGCTTTATCCGCAGGGCCGCCCTTGACCACGTCCATAACATAGATGCCGTATGCCGAGACACCCAGCTTGTGGGCCGTCTGTGCATCCGTGACCGACAGGTAGGTGATGCCCAGATAGGGCCGTCCGGTAACATAGCCGTTTTCCAGCAGCTCCTGCGCCACCTCGACGGCATCATTGACCGGGATGGCAAAGCCCAGGCCCTCGGCCTCGCTGTCGGAGGATTTGGCGTTGACGATGCCGATCAGCTCGCCTGCCATATTGAACAAGCCGCCTCCGGAGTTGCCGGGGCTGACGCTGGCGCTCATCTGCACCAGGGACATGGTGTTCACCGCACCGGAATTCTGGATGGAAACGCTGCGGTTCAGTGCGCTGACGATGCCGTCGGTGACCGTACCGCCCAGCTGGCCCAGGGGGTTGCCCACAGCCACCACCTGCTCGCCCACCGCCAGTGCGCTGGAGTCGCCCACGGTAGCCGCGGTCAGGCCCTCGGCCTCGATCTTCACCACAGCGATATCACTGGTGCTGTCTGCGCCCACCAGAGTGGCGGGGTAATCCTGGTCACCGATGGTCACCGTGATCTGAGAAGCGCCTTCCACCACATGGGCACAGGTCAGGATATAACCATCACTGCTGATGATCACGCCGCTGCCTGCGCCGGACTCGACCTGGCCCTGGCCGTACCAGGACCACTGGGAGTACACCACCTGCTCAGTGGTAATGACCACCACGCTGGGGCTGACCAGGGCTGCCACCTGGGCGGTGGTCAGGTTCTGGCCGCCGGTGGATGTGCCGGTGCCGCTCAGGGCCGACGCTGCGCTGGACGCAGGCCGCTCCACCGTCTGCATCACGACCTTGCCGCCTCCGCCGACCTTTGCGCCCACAACGCCGCCCACAAAGCCTACCGCTGCCGCCAGCAGCAGCGACACAGCGCTGCGGGCAAAGTTTCCGCTGCGCTTTTTGCGGGGCGGCTGCTGGTCTGCGGAGGGCGCTGCCGGGTCCGGCTGTGCCGGGCCTGCAGGGCCGTCGTCCCCATAATTGTATGCAGTGTTGGCGGTATTGGCCCCACTGCTGCCCACATTGGGATACCCGGTATCCGGGTCTTTCTGCCCGGAGGAATAATCATATTCCCACTTATTCTCGTTCTCCATAACGAATACGTCCTTTCTGAAAAAAGGGGATACGGGCTGCAAAACGGCCCGGATGATTCAACGCTTTTATTCTACCGAAAAATTGTGAAAAATCCATCGCCGTCGCAGTGAAGATTATGTGAAATGCCGTCCCTTGGCCTTGCGGCTGCGGCGCCGCACCGGCAGACCCTTGACAATCCCCTGCCCTGCCGCTATGTTTATAACAGTTCAGGAACACACAGCAGGGTGTTTTTTCTGTTTTGGATATCGTATGCAAAGGAGCGGTCGGATATGCGGGTAGAACAGACCTCCCAGGGGTTTGCCCTATACAAGGAAAAATCACAGATCGGCTGGGTCCATGCTTCGGCCAGCCCCCAAGGTGGGGACTTCGGCTGTCTATGGCTGGACCCCGCCTGGCGGGGCCGGGGTTACGGCTCCTACCTGGTCAAAGAGGTCCTGCGCTTGTGGGGTGGCTTTGACACCAGCCGGGCCACGGTGTTCACCGCACCGGCGCCCACTGCGCCTGCCGAAGCCGCCCTCTGGGCAAAATTCGGCTTTGCTGCCGAGGGCGGGCGGCTGGTGCGCCGCCGCAAGCCAGACCTGTCCGCCGTGCAGCTGGCGCAGCAGTTCGTAGCCGGTCACTGCCCCGCCCCCTGGCTGTGCATCGACGCCACCTGCGGCAACGGCGGGGACACCGCCTTTCTCTGGCAGCTGGTGCAAAAAAGCGGCGGACGTGTGCTGGCCATGGACATCCAGCAGGCCGCCATCCTGTCCACCCGCCGACGCCTGGAAAAGCTGGGGGCAGACCCCGCCCGCTGCCAGCTGGTGCAGGACAGCCACGAAAACCTGCTGCATCACGTCCAGCCCGGCAGCGCCGATGCCATCATGTTCAACTTTGGCTGGCTGCCCGGAGCCGACCACCAGGTACACTCGCAGGCGGGGTCCAGCCTGACCGCACTGCAGGCAGCCCTGGACGCTTTGCGCCCTGGCGGCATCCTGAGTGCGGTGCTGTACAGCGGCAAGGTGGTCGGCTGGGATGAGCGGGATCAGGTGCTGGCGTTTTTCCGCAGCCTGCCACTGACGCAGTATACTGTGCTGGTGTGCGATTTTGCCAACTGGGACAAAACCGCTCCCCTGCCCTGCTTTGTGCTGAAAAAGTAGCCCCCTCCGCCTCAAAAAATAACGAAAACTCTTGCAAACACGGCCCATTTCGGATAAAATAGGGGACGTATGCGCTGCGCCGGACCCCCGGCGAACATGGGATGAATCAAGGATAAGGAGAGCGCCCCGATGTAACAGCTTTTTGCGGCAGCTGCCGCCCCAGCTTTCCCCCCAGCCATCTGATCCGCCGCACCGTTCTGCGGGCGGTTTTATACAGGAGAATCAAGCACTATGACCAATCGTGAAGAAATCCAACGCCGCCGCACGTTCGCGATCATCAGCCATCCGGACGCCGGCAAGACCACTCTGACCGAAAAGCTGCTGCTCTACGGCGGAGCCATCAACCAGGCAGGCTCTGTCAAGGGCAAGCAGAGCGCCAAACACGCCGTCTCGGACTGGATGGACATCGAAAAACAGCGCGGTATCTCGGTCACTTCCTCGGTACTGCAGTTCAACTTTGCCGGCAAGTGTGTCAACATTCTGGACACCCCCGGCCACCAGGACTTTTCGGAGGACACCTACCGCACCCTGATGGCAGCCGACTCTGCCGTCATGGTCATCGACGCCGCCAAGGGCGTGGAGGCCCAGACCATCAAGCTGTTCAAGGTCTGCACCCTGCGCCACATCCCCATCTTTACTTTTATCAACAAGATGGACCGTGAGGCACAGGACCCCTTTGAGCTGATGGAGAACATCGAGGAGATCCTGGGCATCAAGACCTACCCCATGAACTGGCCCATCGGCTGCGGCAAGGAGTTCAAGGGCGTGTTTGACCGCAACGAGCGCAAGGTGCTGGCCTTCTCCAGCGACGGCCGTGCCAACGGCGTGAAGAAGGTCAAAGAGGTACAGGCCGAGCTGGGCGACGCCGCTCTGGACGAGCTGCTGACCCCCTACCTGCATCAGCAGCTGGTGGACGAGATCGAGCTGCTGGACGGCGCTGCCGAGGAGTTTGACCTAGAAAAGGTCCGGTGCGGTGAGCTGAGCCCGGTGTTCTTCGGCTCGGCGCTGACCAACTTTGGTGTGGAACCGTTCCTGGAGAACTTCCTGCGGCTGACCTCCTCGCCCCTGGCCCGGGTGGACAGCCTGACCGGGGAGCCGGTGGACCCCTCCCGGGAGGAGTTCTCCGCCTTCATCTTCAAGATCCAGGCCAACATGAACAAGGCCCACCGGGACCGCATCGCCTTTATGCGCATCTGCT
>OFMF01001192.1_pt1 | contig 21659 bp, 10 predicted proteins | sample 1541771 | NCBI WGS metagenome assembly OFMF01 (sample SAMN04209235, study PRJEB22552) | human gut metagenome | biome: gut; material: feces | host: Homo sapiens | place: USA: Oklahoma
GTGGACAAAAAAAGGTTGAAGTAGACTTTATTCAGGACAACATCGACAACGCAGTTGCACAAAACACGATTCAAACGGACATTATTGAAAAATCCGGTAAGATCCTGAATCCAAGAACTATCAACGAAGATGGTAGTATTTCTTATATACCTATCGATGATTGGTGTTCTGGCTTTTTCCCCGGTAGTATGTGGCTCACGTATAATTTAACTGGAGATCAGAAATGGTTACCATTGGCCGAAAAATATACGGAAGCTCTTGATTCGGTAAAACATCTGAAATGGCATCATGACGTAGGTTTTATGATCGGTTGCAGTTATCTGAACGGATACCGTTTGGCGGACAAGAAAGAATATAAAGATGTAATTATTGAAACAGCTAAGTCACTTTCTACCCGTTTTCGTCCGAATGCAGGCGTTATCCAGTCATGGGATGCCGATAAAGGTTGGCAGGGAACACGGGGATGGAAATGTCCGGTGATTATTGATAATATGATGAATCTCGAACTCTTATTTGAAGCAACAGCTCTTTCCGGAGATTCTACTTTCTACAATATTGCAGTGAAACATGCTGATACAACAATGGCTCATCATTTCCGTTCGGACAACAGCTGCTACCATGTGGTAGATTACGATCCGGAGACAGGAGAAGTGCGTAAGAGACAAACTGCACAGGGATATGCTGACGAATCGGCTTGGGCTCGCGGACAAGCATGGGCTCTGTATGGATATACTACCTGCTATCGCTATACCAAAGATAAGAAATATCTCGACCAGGCACAAAAAGTATATAATTTTATATTTAATAATAAGAATATGCCGGAAGATCTCGTTCCTTACTGGGATTACGATGCTCCGAATATTCCGAACGAACCGCGTGATGCTTCTGCTGCCGCTTGTACAGCTTCTGCCCTTTACGAACTGGATGGCTACCTGCCGGATAATCACTACAAAGAAACCGCTGATAAGATTATGGAGAGTTTAGGCTCGCCTGCTTATCGTGCGAAGGTTGGAACAAATGGAAACTTTATCCTGATGCATTCAGTAGGTAGTATTCCTCACGGTCAGGAAATCGATGTCCCTCTGAACTATGCTGACTATTACTTCCTGGAAGGACTGATGCGTAAAAGAGATTTGGAAAAGAAATAAGGTATAAGAAATAATAAAAAATAATGAACGGTAAGCAGTGAACGATGAATACTCTACAGATTCTAACGTAACATGTTTACCGTTTATCATTCAGCATTGATTGTTTATTATTCCTCTCTTATTATTTATTACTAACCTGTTTAAATCATTTATCGTAAACTATCATGAATAAACCTATTAACCTTCTTGTAGGAGGCTTGACGCTGTTTGCCGCACAGGGTTGCAAGGCTCCGAAGCAAGTGCCCCAACAAGCAGAACATCCCAATATAATTTATGTATTTCCCGATCAATACCGTAATCAGGCGATGGGCTTTTGGAATCAGGACGGATTTCGGGATAAAGTAAATTTTAAAGGAGACCCCGTGCATACTCCTAATTTGGATGCGTTTGCGCGTGAATCGATGGTACTGTCGTCTGCACAGAGTAACTGTCCGTTGAGTAGCCCTCATCGTGGAATGTTATTGACCGGTATGTACCCGAATAAAAGCGGTGTACCATTGAATTGTAACTCTTCACGTCCGATCAGCTCCTTACGCGAAGATGCGGAATGTATTGGCGATGTATTTAGTAAAGCAGGTTACGACTGTGCCTATTTCGGCAAACTTCATGCCGACTTCCCAACTCCGAACGATCCCGAACATCCGGGACAATATGTGGAAGAGAAACGTCCGGCATGGGATGCTTATACTCCGAAAGAACGTCGTCATGGTTTTAATTACTGGTATTCTTACGGTACATTTGATGAACATAAGAACCCGCATTATTGGGATACGGATGGCAAGAGACATGATCCGAAAGAATGGTCGCCCCTGCATGAAGCAGGCAAGGTTGTTTCTTATCTGAAAAATGACGGTAACGTACGCGATACCAAGAAACCTTTCTTTATTATGGTAGGTATGAATCCTCCTCACAGCCCGTACCGTTCTTTGAATGACTGCGAGGAACAAGATTTCAATCTTTATAAAGACCGGCCTTTGGATAGTCTGTTGATTCGCCCGAATGTAGACTTGAAGATGAAGAAGGCAGCATCCGCCCGCTATTATTTCGCCTCCGTAACCGGTGTGGACCGTGCTTTCGGTCAGATTCTGGAAACATTGAAAGAGATGGGATTAGATAAGAATACAGTTGTCATCTTTGCTTCCGATCATGGTGAAACGATGTGCAGCCAGCGTACCGATGATCCGAAGAATTCCCCTTATTCCGAATCTATGAATATTCCGTTCTTGGTTCGTTTCCCCGGTAAGATTCAGCCGAGGGTGGATGATTTATTGCTTTCCGCTCCTGATATTATGCCTACGGTGCTTGGCCTGTGCGGGCTGGGTGATTCTATCCCGGCAGAAGTGCAGGGACGTAATTTTGCTCCTCTTTTCTTCGATGAAAAGGCGGAAATTGTTCGTCCTACCGGTGCGCTGTATATTCAGAATGTAGATGGCGATAAAGATGAGAATGGATTGGTGCAGACTTACTTCCCTTCTTCAAGAGGTATCAAGACGGCTCAATATACGTTGGCTTTATATATCGACCGTGATACGAAGCAATTGAAGAAAAGCCTCTTATTCGATGATGTAAAAGATCCATATCAACTGCATAACTTGCCTTTGGAAGAAAATAAGGAAATTGTGGCACAACTTTGCGGTGAAATGGGAGCTATGCTAAAGGAGATTAATGATCCTTGGTATACGGAAAAGATTCTGTCGGATCGGATTCCTTATTAACGATTTATGTATTCTTATATAATCATTTAGGCACTGATCACGCGGATTCAGGGTCTTTAGTGTTGTCATTGTTGCAAAGTAACCGCGTTCATCCGTGTAATCCGTGCCTAAAAAAGATAACAATTCAGTAATGAAAAGCAGTTGTTTTATAATATTATTCCTTTTGGGAATTATTCCTTCAACTTTCGCCCAACTCATCGGATTTGAAGAGAAAGTGCCCGAAGCATTTAAAGTTTCCGGAAAGGGAGAAGTGAAAATCTCTTCTCTTTTTTACAAGGAGGGTGAAAGTAGTCTGGAATGGGACTTTCAGCCCGGTTCTACGCTGGATGTTCAAATTGCTCCTTTATCGTTGAATACGAGAAACGAGAAGCAGTTCGGCATTACCTTGTGGATTTATAATGAGAAACCACAGCAGGATTCTATTCGTTTTGAGTTTCTGAATAAGGAGGGAGAAGTCTCTTATTGGTTCTCTTATCGTTTGCAGGCAGCAGGTTGGCGGGCTTGCTGGATCTCTTTTGAGTATATGCAGGGCGACAAGAAAGATAAGAAGATCGTAGCCTATCGGCTGGTTGCCCCGCAACGGAAGGGGCGTATCTTTCTTGACCGTCTGATTTTCCCGGAAAAGAAAATGAATCTTCGTACCACCCCCGATCAGCAGTTGCCTACTAATAATGGGCTGTCTAATCGTGACTTGTGGCATTGGTGCCTCGTGTGGAAATGGGAACAACAGTTGTATGATATCCCTCTGCCTTCTAAATTGACAAGTAAGCAAAAGAAAGAATTGAAGACTATTGAACAACGTTTGACAGATTTTCTGGAAATAAAGAAAGCACCCCAAGGAGCGATTAATGCTGCCTATAAGACATTTGAGAAGGCTGCAATTAGTCCGTCTATCGCCGGAACGGGATTTATAGGGACTCCTATTGTTGCCCCTGATGAACAGGACAAGAAGAAAGGGGAGATGTCGTGGAATGATATTGAAACAATGCTTTCCGGTTTTGCTTATGATGCTTATTATAATCAGAATGAAACGTCAAAGAAGAATTATTTTACCGTATTCGATTATGCTATTGACCAGGGATTTGCATACGGTAGCGGTATGGGGACTAATCACCATTATGGATATCAGGTACGTAAGATATATACGACTGCCTGGCTGATGCGTGATGCTATCTACAAACATCCTCATCGGGATGCTTATCTATCCACATTGCGTTTTTGGGCGGCTTTGCAGGAAACTCGTCAGCCGTGTTCTCCAACGCGTGATGAATTATTGGATTCTTGGCACACGCTATTGATGGCGAAATTTATCTCTGCTATGATGTTTCCCGATGCAAGAGAACAGGCGCAGGCTTTGAGTGGTTTGTCGCGTTGGTTATCTACTTCTTTGCGTTATACTCCGGGAACGATTGGGGGCATAAAAATAGATGGTACGACTTTCCATCATGGCGGTTTTTATCCGGGATATACCACTGGAGTACTTGCGACTGTAGGAGAATATATTGCATTTACCAATGGTACAAGCTTTGAACTGACAGAAGATGCACGCAAACACATGAAATCAGCCTTTATTGCTATGCGCAATTATTGCAATCTTTATGAATGGGGCATCGGAATCAGTGGTCGTCATCCTTTTGGAGGGAAGATGGGAAGCGATGATATCGAAGCATTTGCCAATATCGCTTTATCCGGCGATTTGTCCGGTCAGGGAAATACGTTTGATCGCGGTCTGGCTGCCGACTATTTACGTCTGATACGCAATAGTGATACTCCGAATGCGCGTTTCTTCAAGAAGGAAGGTATTCAACCGGCACAGGCTCCACAGGGATTCTTCGTTTACAACTATGGTTCGGCAGGCATTTTCCGTCGTGCGGACTGGATGGTGACATTGAAAGGGTATACCACTGACGTATGGGGCTCTGAAATTTATACGAAAGATAACCGTTACGGACGTTATCAGAGTTATGGCTCCGTGCAAATTATGGGGAAAGGAAATCCCGTGTCACGTGCCGGAAGCGGTTTTGTGCAGGAGGGATGGGACTGGAACCGTTTGCCGGGTACAACTACCATTCATTTGCCTTTCGACTTGCTTGATAGTCCATTGAAAGGAACGACTATGGCACGCTCCAAAGAGAATTTCTCCGGAAGCAGTTCTTTAGATGGTAAAAATGGAATGTTCGCTATGAAATTAACAGAACGGGATTATGAGAACTTCACACCGGACTTTGTAGCCCGTAAATCCGTTTTCTGTTTTGATAACCGGATGGTTTGCCTGGGAACAGGTATTTCGAACTCCAATGCGGATTATCCTACGGAAACGACTCTTTTCCAGACAAAATATAATGGTAAGGAGCCCAAAGTAGGAGAGGATAGCTATTGGCTTCATGATGGCTATGACAATTATTATCATGTAGTGGACGGAACCGTTCGCTCACAGGTGGTAGAACAGGAATCACGGCACGAAAAGACACGTGAAGTAACTAAGGGAAAATTCTCTTCTGCCTGGATAGAACATGGCAAGGCGCCGAAAGAGGGGACTTATGAATATATGGTTTTGATACAACCTTCTGTTTCTGATCTTGACGAACTGCGTAAAACTTCTCCATACGAGGTGTTGCAACGCGATCAGACTGCTCACGTTATTTATGATAAAAAGACAGGTATCACGGCGTATGCTGCTTTTGAAACTTATCAGCCTGCTGGTGATAAAGTGTTCGCCACTATTCCTGCGGAAACAATGGTGATGTATGTAAAGGAACCTAATAAAGGTATCCGCTTAAGTGTCTGTGATCCGAATCTGAATATAGAAGAGAAGACGTATACAACGAAAGAGCCCAGTCGTCTTATTACTAAGGAGATACGGCTTAAAGGGCATTGGACATTGACAAGTCCGATGGAAAATGTCCGGTTGGAACAGCAGGGAGATCAGACCGTACTGACGGTAACTTGTCAGCATGGACAGCCGGTTGAAATGCTCATGGAAAATAAATAATTAGTGAATAAGATAAGAGAAAACAAGAATTTAAAGAGAGGGTATTAGTTATCATGTTTCTATGAAAAAAGAGAAGACCGGTTCGTAGTGAGCCGGTCTTCTTTGTATTTACACGGTGCGTTGAGCACTTTCTTTTCTTGTTACTTATTCAGTCTCCATTCGAAACCGTCTTTAGTATCTTTGATTTCAAATCCGAGTGCTGTCAGGGTGTTGCGGATTTCGTCGGAAGTAGCCCAGTCTTTGTTGGCTTTCGCTTTCATACGTTGTTCCAGTAGCATATCTACTACCTTGCCGTAGGCTGCTTCACGACCATCAGAAGAGCCTTTTTCTTCTTTCAATCCCATGATGTCGAAACTGAATAGATGGAATGTTTCTTTCAACTCTTTCAGGTCTTCGGCGGATATGGTAGCATTGCCGGCAATGATATTGTTAATAATGCGGGCACCTTCGAAAAGCTGTGCGATGACAATCGGTGTATTCAAGTCGTCATTCATTGCTTCATAGCATTTAGCGCGCAGTTCTTTCACGTTGATTCCCTCTGAAGTTGCCGGTGCGGGAGTAATCTTATCCAATGCGTCAATGGCTTCCATCAGACGTTGCAGCCCTTTTTCGGATGCTTGCAGTGCTTCATTGCTAAAGTCTACCGTGCTGCGGTAATGAGCTTGCAGGATGAAGAAACGGATTGTCATTGGTGTGTAGGCTTGTGCTAGCAGCTTATGAGTACCGTTGAAGAATTCGTCCAAAGTGATGAAGTTGCCGAGTGATTTACCCATCTTGGTTCCGTTGATGGTAATCATGTTGTTGTGCATCCAGTAGTGAACCATGTCATCACCTTGTGAGGCTACCGATTGTGCGATTTCACATTCGTGGTGAGGGAAAATCAAGTCCATTCCTCCTCCGTGAATATCGAAGTGTTCGCCTAGGTATTTGCGTCCCATAGCGGTACATTCGGCGTGCCATCCGGGGAAACCGTCGCTCCATGGAGACGGCCAGCGCATGATATGTTCAGGTTGTGCCTTTTTCCAAAGGGCGAAATCGGCGGGATTGCGTTTTTCGCTTTGTCCGTCGAGGTCACGGGTGGTATTCAATACGTCGTCCAGATTACGTCCGGAAAGTTTTCCGTAATGGTGATCTTTGTTGTATTTGGCTACATCGAAATAAACGGAGCCTTCGCTTTCATAGGCGTATCCGGCATCCAAAATCTTCTGTACCAGTTGGATTTGTTCAATGATATGTCCTGAAGCATGTGGTTCGATGCTCGGAGAAAGTACATTCAGTGCTTCCATTGCTTTATGATAGCGGTTCAGGAAATATTGAACAACCTCCATTGGTTCCAACTCTTCCAGACGTGCTTTCTTGGCAATCTTGTCTTCTCCGTCATCGGCATCATGTTCCAGATGACCTACATCGGTAATATTTCGTACGTAGCGTACTTTATATCCTAGGTGGGTGAGATAGCGGAATAACACATCGAAGGTTATAGACGGGCGGGCGTGTCCTAAATGTGCATCTCCGTAAACAGTCGGTCCGCACACATACATGCCTACATGAGGTGCATGAAGCGGTACGAACAACTCTTTCTTTCTATCTAAGGTGTTGTAAATGGTAAGTTGATGTTCCATAACATTTTATATTTGTTTTATTGGAACTGCAAAGTTAGTATAAAATCTGAATATGCGCTCTATCTTTGATGAGTTGATTTTAGCTCTTGAGTTGTTTTACTGATAATATTATTAGTTTCCCGGTATAAAACTAAAAGTTTCACACCGAGGAACCAATGGTTTCATTACGGGAAACCAAAGGTTTCTCACCGAGAAACTAAAATTTTGTCGGCATGAAAATAAATGTTTGGTTATTGTTGACTGCAAAACTTATCAATAGCTTCTGCTACACCGTCTTCTTCGTTGCTTAGAGTGATGTAATTTGCTGCTTTTTTTACAGGTTCTTGTGCATTTCCCATAGCAATTCCCAGTCCTGCAAACTTAATCATGGATAAGTCATTATAGCCATCTCCCATTGCTATGACTTCTTCTCGTGCTACTCCTATTTCTTTCAATAAGACAGCAAGAGAAAGAGCTTTGTCAATTCCTTGCGGAACTAATTCGAGGAAATAGGGTTCTGAACGGAAAACGTTAATATGTCCTTGTAGCCGGAGACTAAGTTCTGCTTCAAGCGGAATGAGTTTATCTGCGTCTCCCACGATGAGGCATTTGGCTACAGGAAGCGTGATCTCTGTGAGGAAGTCGTTTGTTTCCCGTACTGCCATTTTATTGAGAAAGGCCTCTTTCTGTACGTATGGGTCTTGAGAGTTTTCTGTTATTATATCTGCTCCGTCATAGGTTAATATACTTAGTTGGTGGGTACGGGCACATTCATAGAGCATCGGAACAACTTCATTAGGTAGCACATTTTCATATACCATCTCTTTTGTTTCCCAATTGATAATTTCACCTCCGTTATAGGAAAGGATGAAACCTCCGAATTCATTCATCCGTAATTCGTTGGCTAATGGTACAATACCATAAGTAGGTCGTCCGGAAGCTAATACGAGTCGTATTCCTTGCTCTTGTATACGTATTAGAGTTTCCCTGTTGCGGGGAGTGATTTCTTTTTTAGAATTGGTGAGTGTGCCGTCAAGGTCGAGCACGATAAGTTTGTATTTCATGTAGCGTTGTTTTGGGTGCAAAGATAGATTAAAAAAGTTTTTCCGCAAGGTGGTGGGGGAAAAGATGTGGCTTTAGCTAAGCCAGCCATCGTTTGTTCAACTTGGCAGATGTTTTTGTAAAGTATTGAATATTAATAAAGGAGCTTCAGATCTGAGTCGTCGTGCTGTCATGCATCAGATGCAGGGACTTTCTTTTTGAACCAGACTCGTATTTTTCGGATGTAGTAGCTTCTCCTGTTTCTGATTTCTTGATTGATGATATGACATTTAGATAAATAAAAGCCGCATAACGAAAGTTATGCGGCTTTTATTATTAAACTGGTAAAAGAGTTTTATTCAATTGTTGCTCCATAACCAGCTACATCGCTAGCTAATGTAAATATACCATTTACATAATCATATTGAGTAATAGGAGCTGTTGCGTGCTTGGTTATGTTATTACCGCTTGTTGGTTCTTTAACTAAAGAACTTGTATGATAATAATTCCAATTTTTGGTTAAGCCATATACGATATTGTCGGTTACATCTATTTGAGGTGTGCAACTTTCTAAGAAAGAATAATAGTAGGAACCGAATTCTGCTTCCGGACTTACGTCAAAGATATTCTTGCTTATAGTCAATGATGTTCCTTTTTGATATCTGAAGAATATATTGCTACCTATCATGTTGACAAAAGTATTATTTATAATTTCGGCAGAAAGTACACCATCTGATAAAGGTATATTACCAGTAGCCCAGTTTAATATTTGCACGCCTTCTTGAGGTGTCTGGCTATACACTATATTGTTCTTGAAGTTGAAAGTTTTATAATCTCCTAAATTGAAACCTTTATATATATTTATCAAGGCAATTTTGATAGCATTAACTTCAATACGAGTGTCTTGAACAGAGATGTTGTCTATACCAAAGTAAGTCTTTTGTGCTGCATCGTAATAAATTGGTTTCAAGACATTCGCAATCAGACAGTTGTCAATGCAGATGTCAGTAAAGTCTCCCTTGCTGATAACGCCTGCATTATTTATAAAATAACCAGCATTGCTACCTCCATTGAGATCACTTAAATCTATTTTTATATTCTTAAAAAGTAGCTTTCCTTTGCATGATTTCCAGCAATTAATAGGACGAAGTGTTACTTGCTCGTCATCATATCGACCGATGATAATAACATCATTGCTGATTGATTTTACTCCGGTTGTGGTAAAATTGTGTGCTGTACCTGTGAGGAACAGTATAACAGGTTTACTCATTGTAGCACTAAAGTAAGTGTCAAGTGCCACATCGGCATCTGTTGCATCCAATATTTGTATGTCAGCATCTGAATAAATTTGGTTGTTGATGGTGATGCCGCCGATAGTAATGTCTTTACCATGATCAAAATCGGCTTTATAATCCGTACGATTCTTAATACTAACCTGAATCTTTGCAATCATAGCATACTTTCCACTTGTTGCCAATATCGCAATATCAGTACTGTTATCAGCTGTTGCACGAGTCATCATCTTTGCGCTTGATGCAGGGGCAGTAACAATCAATACATTTTCTTTTCCAGCTTCCTTAGAGAATTTAGCACTCCATCCTTCTGGAGCAGTAATCATTGTATTTTTTACTCCTCTCATGGTCATGGTAAATTCTTTCGTTTCACCTGCAGAAAACTCTTGTATTTGTTCTAAATCTTCAGCCGCAAAACTACATTCAAAGTCGCTGATGATAGGGATACGTATGGTTGGAGCATCCTCACCTGCAAGTACTAAGACCAGTTCGTTGTTTTCTACTGTTACACTCTTGAAGTTTTTGTCTTCTGCCGGAGCAGAACCGTCGCCGGTTGCGCTGACTTTGTCAGTAGTACCTTCTTTGTATATATAGCTATAATTCTTTCCTCCGTCATAGCTAACTTGCCAGTAACCTTCGCTATCTACATTGAATGTGGGGGTTTTACCACTCTCTCCATTAGCCTTCACAGGTTGTCCGTTTACAGTCAGACGCTCCGGAGTTTCATTTTTGTTATAAAGAACAGTCCAGTAGCCTTCTGAATCGATACCGATAATAGGGCATAACAAGTTATTATCGTTTTTCATATATAGATTTACTGTCTTTCCATTGCTCAAAGTGAGTGTGTAGGAATCAGACTTTTCCTCTATATTAGTAATAAATGTTCCTTCATTATAAAGTTCGCGAAGAGCTTCTGTGTTACTATTTATATCACGTACTTGTGTCTCGAGTGCGGTAACGCGCTTTTTCAGTGCGTCTACATCATCTTCCAAATCGTCAATGTTGGTACATGCTACCAGGCATACAGCCAATAACATGAACATACTCCATACTTTTTTCATGATTATATTGTTTTAAAGTTATTATTTTAAAGAGGATAGCCAGGAAGGAACATATCCCAAACGTTTACGTAATTGAGCCTCATAGAGTGAATATGGTTCCACAGCAGTTCCGTTACTTTCGAGTCGCTTCATTTGAGTAGCATCAAAATCTAAAGGACTTCCGTGGAAACCGACAATGATAGGAGGCATAAATTTCCACCAAAAGCCGTTACTATCCCACCAGGTAAATTTACCTTCTGTATCGATGTCCTGGTCTGTTTGTGCATTTGTTGCATAGAAATTCCATATTGTCAGATTCTCCATGTGATTTGGCATTTGAGCAGAGTCTCCTCCTTGTCTCCAATGCATGAAACCGCCAGTACAGCAGTCAATCAATGTTGCACGTGGCTGTGTAGCATGTGATTCAAAGCAAGAATCATCTCCCCATCTCACATTCCATATTACAGCACCCATGCTTTGCTTTGAAACACCGCAAGCGTGATATTGACCAACGTTCGTTTTATATTCCAGCAATGTGCTTTCACCCTCTCCTTTTCTAAGTGTGTAGCCATTGCTGTTTTCGGTTACTTTTCCAATAAAGATACGGGAAGAAGCTTGCGAGCGGATAGAAGCATGTCCACGATTACCACCAATAGTGATGTCATAAGCAGAACAATTGGCAGAGTTTGTGATTGACATGGCTTCACTAACACTTTCAAAATTAACCCGACGCATCCACGAATTGGTCAGACGTACAAAATCGATGAGCTTAAAACCACCATCGTCAATGTCAGAGCCGTGGTGAATGAACTTCTCTTTGGCATGTCCTTTAAATGTAAGGTCTTCTACGCCAACATTGGCATAATTGGTGAATTTATGTACATTCCATCCCCAATCTTTATTAATAGCATGCATGATGGGTTCTTTAAAGGTAACACTGTTACCACTAATCTTTTCAATCTGATGGTATTCGAATATTTGAATACCATTTGTTTTGATATTGGGAGTAATGCCTTGTTGTACCTTAATATCTTGCCATTGGTAAGGAGATAGTTCGGAATTAATAACATCATTATCCGTGTTTCCCAACTCTGGGGTTCCCAGTACGAGACATACCCAACTGCCTGCACTTACTCCTGTTAAACTGGCCGTTATGGTTTTGCTGCCTATGGGAGCATCTTCAGTGATAGCACCAATTGATTCTTTTAATCCTGTATTATGTTTGAATTCCATCATGACAGGAGCATTCCACATTTCTTCAGTTGGTTTGGGAGAATTATTTGCAGCAGTCATTTCGAGTGTCGTTTTGTTTTTTCCGGCCCCTTTTAAAACAATATTACTCATCGATATACGAATCCTGCGATCTTTAGATGCTTCGTCTTGTAGAATATAATTCCCTTCCGGGAAGTAGATAATAGCTTTAGCGTTTTCCTTAATATATCGATCTGTCATATTATTGAGATCTTCTTGCTTTGTTTCACTTGCTATTTCTTCCAATACCTTCATGAAAGCTGCTCTGTCAGATTTACCGTCGTTTGGAATAGCTCCATATTTGGGATCTGTAACATCGTATACCTTATATCCTTGTGCTATTAATGTTTCTATTTCAGGAGGTGCTATTTCACCATGTTTATATCCGGCGTATGAAAAGTCCAATAATACATTCTGTTGATCTTCGTTTACAAATTGTTGCCAGGCTTCTGCTCCGGCTTCATTGGAAAGTTGTTTCACTTCAATAGAAACAATACGGATATAATTCTTTGATGAAGTAAGTACAATCTTAATTGTTTCTTCTACGTCTTTTACAACAGTTGCTTGTGGTGTGATAGTTAATAAGTTCTCGGATAAAAGAACATCCCATCCTTTAGGAGCTTGTATTGCAGCTTGTTGTACGTCATTCTGTTCTATTTTATACTCTTTATGGCTCTCATTGGGGGCAAAAACTTGCACAGCTTGTTCACTGTCAGCATCATTGAGACCATAAATGATCAGTCCGAAGCTGTCGTCTACAGGGAAAGTATATGTTTTTTCACCATCGGCCAGGGTGAATGAGAAAGTATGGTTTGCTTCATTATATTCTACCTTACTGAATATGCTGGTTCCTCCCTGACTTCCACCTTCGGCCTTAGTTCCTAAGCTTGTATATGTTTGTCCATTATCGTAGCTCACTTGCCAATATCCACTGGAAGATACGCTGATTAATGGAGTTGCCACCATATTGCCTTCTCCATCACGGGGCCATGCTGATACTTTCTCTCCATCGGCTCCTGGCAGGTATTTGAAATCTGTATCATTACTTGTTTTATATATCCAGTAGCCTTCTTCGTCTACGGAAAATTCAGGGACAGACGCTTGTACTGCTTCACTCTCCATGATTTTAATGCTTGTTCCGTCACTAAGTTCCAGCAAATATCCTAAGCCATCTTTAGTCGGAGTAATTCCGATAATGATTTTGTTTTTTTGCATAAGGGCTTGCAGACTGGCAAATGAAGTATTCAGTCCTTCCGTTGCTTTTTCCAAAGCAGCGACACGGTCTTTCAGAGAATTGATGTCTGCTTCCAGGTCGTCTGTTTTTTGGCATGATTGCATGATTGCCAACATGCTGCAAATACCAAATAGTAATAGGTAGGTAATGCTCCTGTTTTTCATACATTTATTATTTCGGGTTATTTATAATTTTCACAGTGGCAAAGATAACCGGATAAAATAAGAGTATATGGATAAAAAAATTCAGGAATACGATGAAATAATACATTTTACACACCTCTGTGATAGATTGAGGCTTTATGTATTATTAGAGCAGGTCTACCCATTGCTCATTGCTTAATATAGGCAATGACTCACTGTCGGCAACAAATGTTTCCGCCAGTTTTCGTTTCTCATCTTGCAGATGCAGAATCTTTTCCTCAATGCTGTTTTGTGTAATGAAGCGATAGGCAATCACCTGCTTGTCCTGACCGATACGATGGGCACGGGCGATGGCTTGCGATTCGGCGGCAGGATTCCACCAGGGATCTATGATAAATACATAGTCGGCTTGTGTAAGATTGAGCCCCACACCCCCTGCTTTTAATGAAATGAGGAATGCTTGAACATCTTTTTGCTCGGTGAAATGGGCGATTTCGGAAGGCCGGTTGTTGGTTGCTCCTGTTAATAGGGCATATTTCCAGCCTCGTTCTCGGAAAGCTTCAGCCAAGACCTCCAGATGTTTGACGAATGAAGAGAAAATTAGGACTTTGTGTCCTTCGCTTTGTAATGTATCGAATGTTTCGATTATCTGTGCGGTTTTTCCGGATGTTCCGGTATAATCAGGAAGAATGAGTTGCGGATGACAAGAGAGTTGTCGTAAACGCAAAATGCCATTTAGTACACTAAATGAATGGAGCCTGTTCGTACTTTGAGAGTGCTGGAGAAGTATGTTTCGCAGGCTGTTTTTCTCCTGTTCGTAACACGTGTTCTGCTCTTCAGTCATGTCGCAGTAGATTGTTTCTTCGGTAAGTTCAGGAAGTTCCGGAGCTACCTCTTTCTTGCTTCTGCGGAGGATGAATGGGGCAGTCAGTTGTTGCAACTGCATTCGTACGCGTTCGTTTCCCTGGCGAATCGGCATTATGAACTGCTTTTGGAAAGCACTTTCCGTGCCCAGTAAGTCCGGTTGTATAAAATGAAATTGAGCCCACAGGTCCTTTAATGAGTTTTCGATAGGAGTACCTGTTAGTGCGAGTCGGTGTTTGCTTTGCAGTTGAATTGCCGACCGGAAGGTGAGCGATTCGCTATTCTTGATATTCTGGCTTTCATCGAGCACGACATATTCGAAACGGTAGGAAGAGAGTATATCAATGTTATTTCTCATCATGCCATACGTAGTAAAGATCAAGTGAAAATGACCGAAGAATTTTTCCGGACGTTTCTTGTCTATAGCCACGGTGTTGTTGTATTCCATCATTGAGAGCCCTGTAAAGCGCTTGGCTTCCCGTCGCCAGTTGTGAAGTAGCGATGTGGGGACTACAATTAGGGTAGCGGGCTGTTTGGGAGCGGATGGCTTATATATGTACTGTAGCAGGGTAAGAGTCTGAAGCGTCTTCCCGAGTCCCATGTCATCTGCCAGGCATCCGCCAAATCCTTGTTTATGGAGGTGTACCATCCACGAGAATCCTTTCTGCTGATAGGGGCGTAACGTTGCTTTAAGCGTTCTTGGTACGGCAACGTTATGTATTTGCTGCTTCGCGGGGAATTTTTTCACTCCATCCTCACCCAAAGCTGTCTGTACGGCACCTATAAATGCATGTTTCAACCGAATACCTTTTTCTGTTTGTACTCCCATCTCCAGTAAGTTCGCATATTTGCTGAACCACTCTTCAGGCAGGAGAATCATACGCCCGTCAGGTAGCAGATATTCCCGCTTTTCTTCGAGGATATGTTTGCGGAAACGTGAAAAAGGAATGCGCAGATTACCGATAACAACAGTGATGTGCAGTTCGAACCAGTCAACTTCATCATCGCAACTTTGCTCGATGCGTATCTCATCCAGACAATACAATGCATTCCCTACATTACTGGTAAGGTGAAAGGATTGCTGCAACATCTCCCGATGATTGTTGATCCATTCGACAATTGTCTTTTCCGGAGCTTTGGCAGATAGTTGGAAGTGTGTGGCATTGAGTTGTTGCAGACCGGCATTCGTTAAGAGTTGGACTGCTTGTCCTTCCACTGTAATGTTACGCCGGAAAAAGCTGATTTCACCGGATGTTTTCCGATAAATGATTTTCTTCATTTCATTAGCACTATCTGGTGCAAATGTCTGATCTCCATAGCGGAAGACAAGTTGCAATGCTTGTCCGTTGTATGTGGCATCTTCGAATGAGAGAACAGCCTCACAGGCACATTTTTCTTCAGTAATATTCAAACCGTGAGTCTCGATATCGTGATAACGTGCAATTGGAATAACGATGTTGTCTATGTATTTTTCAATCTGTAAAGCGTCTACGCTAATTGATCTTTTCTTTGTGAAAGGTAAGATACGTGCGCTTTCAATGTGCGGAAAGAAATATAACTCCATTCCCAATAATAGAGTGGCCGGCGAGGAGGTCAGTACAACTACCGGTTTTAACTCACTCAAAGAGAACGGTTGCCCTTCATAATAACACTGCAACTGATAACGGAACGTTTTACTGTCAACATGAAACGTTACGCGAATTTCTACGTCGTGAGGGTTGATATGATAAATATGATGGGCGTATAAGATTTTGCTACCGGCTTGTTTCTGATAAAAAGGCAGTCCATTTTCCCGTATCAACGCCAGCATCTCCAACAGCTTCTTTTCGATAAACGGGCGAATGTTATTTTTAATTCGTTCCGGATCTTCGGATAGCTTATGTAGAAAGCGTGATACTGTTTTTTCACGGGAGTAGAGGCCCATCAGATACTTTTCTGTATAGTATGAAGCGATATCGATAGCTTGTCTTTCCGCTTCGCTCATTATGCTCATAGCTTCCGGAGAGGCGTGAAACGCTTGCTCCACTAATTGCAAAGTGCCATCGTTCAGCCTTTCCGCAATATACGGAATCAGCAATATGCCGAGTATCGGATGCTCTGTGAAAACGATTATAACTTGTCCGTTAGTTGGTCTCTCTTTCATTCTCTTTTAGGCTTTAACTGACAAAGATACGGGAAAATACTTAATTTTGCAGCATGATAGAGGAAAACAAACGCGTATTGCTTGGAATGAGTGGCGGTACAGATAGCTCTGTTGCTGCTATGCGATTGCTGGAAGCCGGTTATGAAGTAATCGGGGTAACCTTCCGTTTTTATGAATTGAATGGTTCGACAGAATACTTGGAAGATGCCCGTAATTTGGCAGAACGTTTAGGAATACGGCATATAACATACGATGCCCGTGAAATATTTGCCCAGCAGATTATTGAATATTTTGTGCAGGAATACCTGGCAGGACGTACTCCGGTTCCCTGTACCTTGTGCAATAATTATCTGAAATGGCCTTTACTTGCTAAGATTGCCGATGAAATGGGAATTTTTTATATTGCTACCGGACACTATGCGCAGAATATACAACTAAATGAAACCTTTTATATAACATACGCCGCCGATTCGGATAAGGATCAAACCTTCTTCTTATGGGGATTGAAGCAGGATATTCTTAATAGGATGCTGTTGCCGATGGGCGATATTACGAAAGCTGAAGCCCGTGCCTGGGCTGCTGAACATGGTTTTCGAAAGGTGGCAACCAAAAAGGATAGTATTGGTGTCTGTTTTTGCCCGATGGATTATCGGACCTTTTTAAAAGACTGGTTGGTCAGAAATGGTCAGATGTTGGTCAGTAATAGTGAGGCATCAATCAACAATAGTCAGACATCGGGCAGCGATAAACAGACTTGGTCTGACAGAATCAGAAGAGGAAGATTTGTCGATGAAAAGGGGAATTTTATTGCCTGGCATGAGGGCTATCCCTTTTATACTATTGGGCAGAGACGCGGTTTGGGCATTCATCTGAATCGTCCTGTATTTGTGAAAGAGATTGATCCTGAAAATAATGAAGTAATGTTGGCTTCTCTTTCATCGTTGGAAAAAACAGAAATGTGGTTGAAAGATTGGAATCTTGTAAATCAGGAGCGTACTTTAGGACGCTCTGACATAATTGTGAAGATACGCTATCGCAAGCAGGAAAACCATGGTACGATTACCGTCACATCGGATCATTTACTGCACGTGCAGCTCCATGAACCATTAACAGCCATTGCTCCCGGACAGGCTGCTGCATTCTATGGAGACGGATTACTACTAGGAGGAGGAATCATAGTTAACGCCCGGTAATCTTATATATTGGGAAGATGAACGCTCTGACGCAAGTTTTTTAAAACAAAACTTAGCTTGCTAATCGACATAACTAAGGCACGGATTACACGAATAAACAAGGAAAGAGAATAAACTTATCCATGTAATTCGTGTAATCCGTGCCTGAAAGAAATCGGAGAGTTGTTTTGACGCTCTCTCCTTATACAAGTAACCTCTGTAATGGAAAAAAACTTGTAGTGGTTATGTTTTGGTTTTTGGTTATTCTTCCGGATGAGCGCTATTATTCAGCACCAGCATTGCTTCTATATATTCGCGTGTATTGCTTAATCTGGGTACTTTGTGTTGTCCTCCCAGTTTTCCTTTCTGTGCCAGCCAGTCATGGAACAATCCCTGACGGGCTACGATCACTTCCAATGGTTGCAAAGCGATATCTTTCCATCGTTTGGCTTCATAGTCAGAGTTAACCTCTTTCAGCGTAGCGTCAAGTATCGAAGCGAACTTTTCTACGGAATCCGGCATTTTGGCAAATTCTATTAGCCACTGGTGCCTGCATTTTGCGTTCTCATCCATAAACACCGGTGCTGCAGAATATTCGCAAATTTGTGCTCCGGTCTCGGCGCAAGCCTTTGCCAATCCTTTTTCAGCATTATCGACAATCAGCTCTTCACCAAATGCGTTGATGAAATGCTTCGTTCTTCCCGTGATGACAAACTTATAGGGATTCTTGCTGGTAAACTTCACTGTATCACCAATCATGTATCTCCACAAACCACAGGAAGTAGAAATAACCATTGCATAGTTCTTGTTGAGCTCGACTTCTTCAAGACAATAAGCCCGTGGATTTTCTTTTCCCACTTCCTCCAATGGAACAAATTCGTAGAAAATTCCATAGTCGATCATTAATAACATGGCAGGATCGGAAAGGTCGTTCTGGGTTCCGAAATATCCTTCCGAAGCATTGTAGGTCTCTACATAATGCATTTTAGGTGTTGTAATCACCTGTTTATATTGCTCACGATACGGTGTGAAAGCCACTCCACCGTGGAAGAAGACTTCCAGATTGGGCCATACTTCTTCTAGTGCCTGCTTTCCTGTCTTTTCAAGAACACGTTTGATAAGTACCAACATCCACGACGGTACACCGGACAGACTTGTCACATTTACCGGAATAGTGCTGTTGGCGATTGCTTCTATCTTGGTTTCCCATTCGCTCATCAACGCAATTTTCTTGCTTGGTACACGAATGAAATTGATAAGCGGATTTACGTTTTGAATCAGAATAGCGGATAAATCTCCTACTAAACTATGATTGGAATTGAGGTTCGGGCTATGGCTTCCTCCTAGAATCAGTCCCTTGCCGGAGAAGAAATGGCTATCCGGATTGATGCGGAAATAAAGAGCTGCCGCGTCTTTTCCTCCTCTGTAATGAATATCTTCCAGCGCTTCCTTGCTGACGGGAAGGAATTTACTTTTATCATTAGTCGTTCCGGAGGATTTTGCAAACCAGCGTATCTCCGATGGCCAAAGCAGATTCTGTTCCCCAGCTCGCAAACGTTCTACATAAGGCTTAATTTCTTCGTATGTCTGGATAGGAACACGTTTACGGAAATCTTCATAGTTACGGATAGAGGAATAATCGTACTTTCTTCCCCATTCTGTTTGAGCGGCCTGGCGTGTTAAGCGGCTTAACACACGATGCTGTATCTCACTAGCCTGACTAGCATATAGGTCTATCTGTTTTAAACGGGAATCGAAAGTCTTACTAATAATTTTTGTAATATTCATTTCTGCTTTAACATAATAATGTTTAGTCGTGCAAAAGTAACTTATTTATCTTTTTTTTCTATCTTTACGACGGAAATAATCGTTAAAAATAGACGACTTTCATATAAATCCCGAGTTTTAGACTAAAAAATGCGACAATGAGAATTGGAATCTTAACATCCGGCGGGGACTGTCCCGGTATTAATGCCACGATTCGTGGCGTGTGCAAAACTGCCATCAATTATTACGGGATGGAAGTAGTAGGTATTCACAGCGGTTTTCAGGGCTTGCTGACTAAAGATGTCGAATCTATTACAGACAAGTCGCTCTCCGGTTTGCTCAATCTGGGTGGAACGATGTTAGGAACATCTCGTGAGAAGCCTTTCAAAAAAGGAGGCGTTGTCTCTGATGTTGACAAACCGTCTTTAATCCTTCAGAATATCCGGGAAATGGAACTCGACTGTGTCGTTTGTATCGGCGGAAATGGAACACAGAAGACTGCGGCGAAGTTTGCTACGATGGGAGTGAATATCGTATCTGTTCCTAAAACCATTGATAATGATATTTGGGGTACAGATATTTCTTTCGGTTTCGACTCGGCAGTAAGTATTGCTACCGATGCCATCGACCGTTTACATTCCACCGCAAGTTCTCACAAAAGGGTGATGGTGATTGAAGTGATGGGGCACAAGGCGGGTTGGATTGCCTTGTATTCCGGTATGGCAGGAGGAGGGGATGTGATTCTTCTCCCTGAAATTGCTTATGACATTAAAAATATTGGTAATACGATTCTGGAAAGACTGAAAAAGGGCAAGCCTTATTCTATTGTAGTGGTAGCAGAAGGTATTAGGACAGACGGACGCAAACGGGCTGCTGAATATATTGCGCAGGAGATTGAATATGAAACTGGTATAGAAACTCGCGAAACAGTTCTGGGCTATATTCAGCGTGGTGGTTCGCCTACTCCTTTCGACCGCAATCTTTCTACCCGTATGGGCGGCCACGCGACAGAATTGATCGCCAAGGGTGAATTCGGGCGTATGGTAGCTTTAAAAGGGGACGATATTGCATCTATCCCTCTTGAAGAAGTTGCAGGAAAACTGAAATTAGTTACTGAAGATCACGATTTGGTGATTCAGGGGCGTCGCATGGGGATTTGCTTTGGCTAGTCTTCTCGGCTTCCATAGTAGGTTGTGCCGTAGAAATTTCATTATCGGAGGTGTTTTCTTCTAAAACATTCTCCGGTTTTGTCTCGGGAATTACATTCAGTTCGGCTTCAAGTTCATTCTCAAATTCATTCTCAAGTTCAGTTGCCAATTCAGTTTCAGAGTTAGTTGCAAGTTCAACCTCCGGTTCTGTTGTAGTTGTTGAATGTTGTGCTTTGATCTCTTCGACAGTTGACATAAATACGGGTTCCTTTACTTTCTTTATAGCCATTTGGGCAGCATTCTGTTGAGACTCTTTCTTGGAATATCCCGTACCTGTTCCTGCCGGAAGTCCTTCAATGCGTACTTCGGTTTGGAAGACAGGGTTGCTGTCGTGATCGAGAAATTGCTCGATTAACTCAAAGGAAACCTCCATCTTATTTTTTTGGCTCCACTCAATAAGTTTGGATTTGAAGTTAACCTCTTTTCGGGATATTTTATCCAGGTCGATATAACGGTTGATGATCCGTTGCTCCATAAACTGTTTGCAGCGTTCATACCCCTGATCCAGATAAATAGCTCCGATAAATGCCTCAAAAGCATTTCCGTACATATAACTGTTGTGAGAAGAAGAGCGGGTGGAATACTTTATGAGTTTATCCAAGCCGATTTCAACGGCCAACTTATTCAAAGTCTCCCGTTGTACGATTTTAGAACGTGTGTTGGTCAGGAAACCTTCTCGTTTCCCTTCAAAACGTTTATAGACAATATCTCCTACGATGGCGTCGAGGATGGCGTCACCTAAAAACTCCAGCCGTTCATTGTTGAGGGGACGTCCCTTGTCGGAGCGGACAGAAGTTGATTTGTGCAGGAGAGCCTGCTCATAAAGTTGGATATTGCGCGGGTAGAACCCGAGTATCCGGTAAAAACAAAGATAAGACTCTCTATCCTTGCGGAACAAGAGCCTTATCTTATCTATTTCGTTACGTAACACGATATTACTCTGCGTATTTCTTGAAGATAACGCACGCATTGTGACCACCAAATCCAAATGTATTGGACAAGGCAACATTAACTTCGCGTTTCTGTGCTTTATTGAACGTGAAATTAA
>OFMF01001215.1_pt1 | contig 21399 bp, 18 predicted proteins | sample 1541771 | NCBI WGS metagenome assembly OFMF01 (sample SAMN04209235, study PRJEB22552) | human gut metagenome | biome: gut; material: feces | host: Homo sapiens | place: USA: Oklahoma
CGTCGCAATTCCCCTTAAGAAATCAAGGAAAAGAAAAATCAATGTTTTCTTAAGGGGAAGTTGCTTTCAGAGGGGATGTTTTTTTGTTGGGACAGAAAAACGGCGGCAGTTGCCTGCCGCCGAAATAAAGTATCATGTGATGTCAAATATTACCAAAGATCCCAGAAGGACAGTGGCATTGGTGTATTGGGCATGGTGCCGGGTTTCATGGCTGCTTTGAATGTGGTGATGGCTTTTTGTAATTTGAGATATTCAGCATCAATCGTGTTCTGATCCGCATCCTGTTTGTCATAAACTGCTTTCGCGGTATCCACTGCTGCCTTCAAAGCATTTTTCTGCACTTCTGTCACCCATTTCTGATTAGGAGAGATATTGCTGCCGTCAGTAGAAGTCGGTATTGCCAGCAGGTTATTGCCCTCCTGCATCAGGGCAGCCAGTTTTTCTTTATTCACAGACAATACAGTTACTTTGCAAGTTGCTGTTTTGTTGCCATCTTCTGTGGTGACTGTAATCGTCGCAGTGCCAGGTGCCTGTGCAACCACTTTACCATTGTTATCTACTGTTGCTACTGCCAGATTATTACTGCTCCATTTTACTTTGGGATTTGTTGCGGTTTTCGGTGTCACTGTTGCCACCAGTGTATTCGCTTCCCCTGCGGAAAGTTTTAGATCATTGGTGTTCAGTCCTACGCCTGTCACTGCTACGGGTGTTTCTTTGACGGTAACTTCACATGTGGCTGTTTTATTGCCATCTACTGTGGTCACTGTAATCGTTGTGGTACCAGGTGCCTGTGCAACCACTTTACCGGTGCTGTCTACTGTTGCCACTGCTGGTTTGCTGCTATTCCATGCCACGTCTCTATTAGCAGCTGCTTCTGGCGTCACTGTTGCCACCAGTTTATTTTCTTCCCCTACGGAAAGTTCCACTTTATTGGTGTTCAGTCCTACACTCTGTACAGGTACAGTTGTTGTCTGTCCATTCACAGTCACTTTACAGCTTGCGCTCTTGCCATCAACCGTTGCAGTGATGGTAGCTGTGCCTGCCGCTTTTGCAGTCACATTGCCGTTATTATCAACAATTGCTACACCTTCATTATCGCTCTTCCAAGTTACAGTCTTGGTAGTAGCGTCATCAGGTTTTACGGTTGCATTCAGTTTTGCTGTACCGTTCACATCCAGTGTCAGATCGGTTTTATCCAGTGTCACACTGGTTACACCAATCTTCACATCTTCTGTCACTTCAACTTTGCCGGATTTTTCATCAATACGGCCACTGCCCTTGACAGTAATGGCATTATCCGCCTGCAATTTGCCAATGGTGCCGCTCAGCTCAATTTTACCGTTTCCTTTATCGGTCACATAGAGTTCTTTCACGACAGTTGGTGCCGGAATCTTCACATCCGCATTAGCCGCGGTAATATCCACACGTTCTGCCTGCAAATCGGTCAATTCCACAGGATTGCTTGTTTCCACAACGATCCGTTTCAGATATGTGCCGTTGCCGCTTTCCAAACCCATCACATCCGCACCGTTGCTGCGGATATACAGATTCCCTTTCAACGCCTGTGCGGTTTTGTTGTCCAGCTTCAGACCAACAGGATATTTGTCATATGTTTTTTCAGCATAAATATGTCCGCTGATCTTGCAGTCTTTGAAGTATACGGAGTTTTCACCGCCGCCTTTTACATAAACATTGCCATAAACGGTCATGCCTTCCAATGTGACACTGCCGTCTTTCACATCGCTGTCAATATAGAGATTTTCCCGTACGGTCATGTTTTTCGCTGTAATACCGGATTTTGTCACAGTGGCGCTGCGGTAAGTGCCGCCGCTGTAATTTCTGTCCACAGTCACATTGCGGTAACGGCTGGGTTTATACCAATCGTCATTATCATCGGTATAATTGGGCTTGCTTGCGCCGTCCTTTGTTTTCACTGTATCAGGGCGGATGCTGGTATTTACATCGCTGACATAAACAGTCATGGTATCGATGTCACCGCTGCCGCGGATGCTGATCTTATCTTTTACCACCATATCTTCTACTTTTGCCTTGGAGAAGTCGATGGTAGCCTTATCGGCATTTTTGGTGATTTCCATATTTTTGATTCTGGCGTCAGAACCCAGTTTCAGATCGGTTTCCGCATCCAGTGTCAGGTTGCGTACTTTTGCGTCGATGGTAATGGAGCCGGACAGTTCTTTATCCACTACAACATCTGTATAATCGCCGCCGGTAAGTTTACCGATTTTCTTAAATGTGGTTTTTTCCACAGTGGTCTTGCCGCTGGCTTTCACTGCGGTATCCTTCTGATCCATAACCATTTCTTTGATGTTACAGTCTTTCAGGATGATTTCGCCGCCGCCATCCACAATGAGTTTGCCTTTGACAGTCACATCTTCCAGTGTGATGGTCTTTGTGCCCAGGCGGTCGGAAATGGTCAGATCACCTGTAACAGTTGTATCTTCCAGTTTGGACTGGGTCAGGAGCATATCTTCTTTTTTGGTTTCTTCTTTATCTTCTTCCTTGTCGCCAGGCTTATAGTTCATGGTCTTATCCAGTGCCAGAACGGCTTCCGCTCTTGTGAGCACTTTGTTGGGCCCGAAAGAGCCATCGGGATAGCCTGCCATAATGCCTGCTTCGCTGACAGCGCCTACTACGCCTTTTGCCCAATTGGAAATGGCGTAGGAATCGGTATAACGATATGCCCGGCTGTCATTCTGTTTCAAACCCAGAATACGAGAGATCATCGCCGCCGCTTCCTGTCTGGTGACAGGGTCATTGGGACGGAAAGTACCGTCGCCGTCGCCGGAAATATAGCCTGCCGCCACACCTGTCTGGATGGCGTTTTTGCCCCAGTAATGGTTGGGTACGTCAGAGAAATAAGCATAGCCGCTCTTGCTGTATCCCATGGCGTTATTGACCAGCACTACAAACTCCGCTCTGGTAATCATGTTGTTGGGGCGGAAAGTACCGTCAGGATAGCCGCTGATGTCTCCTTTATCCACCCACTTATTGATGGTATTCTGTGCCCAGTGTCCCTGAATGTCTGTGGGCGCACCGAAAGCGGTGACGCTCATAGCCATGGAAGCCGCCAGCACAGCTGTAATGGTAATCGCATGTTTCTTCTTCATAATTACACCCCCATATGAAAAACTTTTCATGGAATTTTTATCCTCTTCTAATGCTACTGTACTCTGTTTTTCCTTAAGAAACAACTGCTTTCCGCCATTCGTAAGAAAGCCTTAAACAAATCGTAATATCCGTAACATAAGGATTTTTCCGCTGTCATCCCACACAAAAAAACCGAAAAATTTCCCACCGTATTTTCAACACCGCCAAACTGTGCTATGATAAAAAATATACAAAATCTTAACACGAAAGAAAAAAGGAGGTGTATCCATGGAAAAAATCAAAAAATATCTGCCCAAATTTCGGCCCAACTGGCGAGGCGCACTGCCGGTGGTGCTTTTTTTCGGCGCATCTTTCCTGTTGGTGGCAGTGTTTTTTGACCTGCAATTTGTTATGACCGCTTCCATCATGACGGTGCTGTTCCAGATCCGCCATGCCCGATACAACTCCTGGGGTATCTTTTCCGTCAGCTGGTCATCTGCGAAGCCCTTGCTCTTTTTGCCATAATCGCCACGTTGGATACGCCCCTTTCTCTGCTCTTGAATTTCACCATTCCCTTTGCGTTGGTTTTCCTGCAATCTTCACAATTTGTGCCAAAAGGCTACTTTGCCAGTGCCATGATATTCGTATTCCTGCAATTCATGCCGCCGGAACCAAAAGATTTCGCCGTACAGCTGGAAGTGGTACTGGTTTGCTGGGTATTCCTGGCCATCGTACTGAAGCTATATCCCTATTTGCAGCGAGGCAAAAAGCAGGCAAAACCTACGGTTCAGACACTGCACACCGGCCTGAAACAGCTTTCTCAAATGCTTATCCGCATTGCTGACGGGGAAACAGACGACGATTTTTCCAAAGAACTTTACAAATTAGAAGACACTTACCACCGCATGGCATATCAGATGCAGACGTTGTTCCAGAAAGGCGACCACGGCAAAAAATGCTTTGATATGCTGGCGGTCATGTTCCAGCGGAGTTTTTATCTGGTACGGGACAAAGCCTGGCAGCAGGATGAAGTCCAGCAAAATGCTCTGCCTCGTCTAACAGAGGTGGCGGAACTGGCAGAAGAAGCCTCTCAGACTCTCAACGAAACAGACAATACGGAACTCATTGCAAAAGCCCGCGATCTTTTGCAGCAAAGAGAAATGCCGAAGGACGGGTGCTCATCTTTTACCGAAGCTGTCTGCACATGCTCATACTAATTTGTCACACCTACCCTGCCACAAAGAAACAGAATCTCCAGTGGTTCGGCGTAGACTGGCAGGAAACATGGCTGAAATTCCGGCGGCGTATTTCCCGCCATTCCATCGAAACCCGGTTTGCCCTGCGGCTTTCCGTGGTGCTGACCATCAGCTGCGGCGCCAAGGCAATCTCCCACGCAAACCATGTATACTGGTTCCCTTTGAACGCATTTCTGCTGCTCCAGCCCAGCTTTGAGGACAGCGAGCATCGTCTGGTGACCCGTCCCATCGGTACGGCTTTGGGCTGCCTTCTGGCGGCGCTGGCAGAGCCTTTTCTGCCGACGGTACCCATGCAGTTTGCCTTTGCCTTTCTCATGATGTTCTTCATGTACTGCTCCACCCCCAGCACATGGGTGCAGCCCATTTTCTCCACCAGTTTTGCCTTGATTCTGGCGTCCATGTCCATGCAGGACAATACATTGATCTGGCTGCGTATTGCCTATGTTATCACGGCGGTACTGCCGGTTTCCGTCATCAACCTGTTTTTCTTCCCTACCACAAAAGAAAAGCAGTTTGCCCTGAACCTGTGCAGGCTCTTCCAGCTCCACGCTTCCTACTGGGAAATTGCCAGACGGAGTTTGTCACAAAACGTGGATTTACATGAGTACAATGAACTGCTGACAGAGTTCCATATGATCTACGCCCAATGCAGAGAATACATACTGAAAGAACTGCTGGGAGAAACGGGCACAGTGTATCATGAGCTGCTGGTGACCCTCTGGAAAACATTCTCCGAACTGGAACAGACAGCATCCCTCATGCAGACAGGCTCGGCGGAACAGGACGAATATCCAGCCCTCATGGATTTGACCATGCAGCTGCAAAAAGAAATCTTCCCGCCCCAGCCCACAACGCCTTCCGTTGCCCTTCACCGGGATTTTAGGGACAAAGACCTGACTTATGTACTGACCCAGTACATGCGCAACAGCGGACATCTGCGATCCTTATACAGTCAGGTGGCAAGCAACACTCTGATATTCAAAACAAAAGAACTTGCCCGCAAATAAAAACAGAGCATTTCTCCAAAAAGAAATGCTCTGTTTTTTTATTTTCCGCGGAAATTGCGGATATCTTGGGAAATCTCCCGTAGTTCTTCTTTGGACAAGGTATCCAGATGTTCCAGACGATCCATGAACATCAGCAGACTTTCGTTATAGCGAATCTTGTTGAACTCCACAAAGTAATTGACTACAACACCGGGAATGAGGGCAATGACAAAAATACCGTAAAGCACCAGTATCACCGTCAGGATACGCCCCACAGCCATTACCGCCACAATATCCCCAAAACCGATGGTGGTAGATGCGGCAAAGCAATACCATAAGCCATCGGAAAAGGTGGTAATGTCCGGCTCTACCTGCCAGACGCGCCAAAAGCAACCAGCAGCAAAACTACCACATAACCGAGGGTAAAGTGTTCCACATGGGTGGTATGGATGATCTTACAAAGCAGGGGAAATCTGCACATATATTTCTCCTTTCAGGTCATTTTTACAGGGTTACAAAAAATACCCCGTATTTTTTTGGGAGGGAAATACGGGGGAATCAAAAATCGCTATGGGGTTATACTGCACATAACCCCACAGGATGACGTAAGCTTATTTGCCTCTGACGATTCTGGACAGCTGGATCAGCAGAGTAGGCGCAAATGCCAGACCTACGATCTGACCGATGTTTGTCAGTGTCAGAGCGTTGTCGATGTCAAACAATCCATGGAGTGCAGGCACAAACAGTACCAGCATCAGCAGCAGTGTGCCTACGAAGAAAGCACCTACGCTGTAAGGATTGGAAGGCAGACGGAAGATGGAACGGGAACCGCGGCAGTTGAACCCGTGGAACAGACGTGCCATACAAAGTGTTGCAAAAGCCATGGTACAAGCCATGCCGTTGTTGATCTGCATACCCAGATAGAAAGCAACCATGGTTGCCACTGCAATGAGAGCACCCTGGATACCCAGTGTCTGCAAAAAGTCTTTTGTCAGAATGCCTTCTTTGGGGCTTCTGGGTTTCTGGTTCAGCAGGTCGCCAGTGGGTTTTTCCATGTTTACTGCCAGTGCAGGCAAGCTGTCTGTCAGCAGGTTGATGAACAGCAGCTGTACTGCCGTGAAAGGCAGAGGCAGGCCAAACAGAGATGTGATCATAACCACCAGAATACCAGCCAGGTTACCGGAAAGCAGGAACTGGATGGAGTTCTTGATGTTGGTGTATACGTTTCTGCCGTTGGCTACGGCTTTAACGATGGTTGCGAAGTTATCGTCTGTCAGAATCATGGACGCTGCGTCCTTGGATACTTCTGTACCGGTGATACCCATGGCAATACCGATATCAGCCTGTTTCAGTGCGGGCGCGTCGTTGACGCCGTCACCTGTCATAGCTGCCACATGACCTCTATCCTGCCATGCTCTTACGATACGGATTTTATGCTCGGGAGATACACGGGCATAAACGGAAATATGTTCTACTTCGTTGCGAAGTTCTTCGTCTGTCATTTTTTCCAGCTCGCTACCTTCTACGGCTCTGTCCCCATCCTGGAGGATACCGATTTCTCTTGCGATGGCAGAAGCGGTGATCTTATGGTCACCGGTAATCATAACAGGACGGATACCAGCTCTGCGGCAGTCCGCAACAGCAGGCGCGGATTCCACACGAGGAGGATCCATCATAGCAATCAAACCAGTGAAGATCAGGTCGTTTTCGTCCTCCAGTGTCAGAGGGCGGTTTTCAGAAAGAACCTTTTTGGCAAATGCCAGTACACGCAGGCCCTGAGAGGAGAAGTCTCTGTTCTGGTCTACAATGGCACTGCGGATTTCGTCTGTCAAAGGCAGGACTTCGCCGTTCTGTTCCACGGAAGTACATCTTGCCAGCAGCACGTCAGGGGCGCCTTTGATGAGCATTTCATAGCGTTCGTTTCTGAAATGCAGAGTAGACATGAGTTTTCTGTCGGAGTCAAAGGGAATTTCCTGCAAACGAGGGAATTCTTCTCTGACTTTATTTTCATCGCCGCCAATGGTACGGCAGAAGGACAGCAGAGCGGTTTCCGTAGGGTCGCCCACTGCTGTTTTGCCGTTGATGGCGCCGTCATTACACAATACACTTTCTGCCACCAGACCGTTCACAGCTTTTTCATTGCCTTTGGCTTCTTCGGGCTCCCAAACTTTGCCGTTGGCATAAGCTTTCTTTACAGTCATGCGGTTCTGTGTCAAAGTACCTGTTTTATCGGAACAGATAACGGATACACAGCCCAGACCTTCCACGGCACGGAGATTTTTGATGATAGCGTTTTCTTTTGCCATTTTCTGCGTACCGATGGCCAGACCAATGGTCACGATGGAGCTGAGAGCTTCAGGAATGGCCGCAACTGCCAGAGCCACGGCAAACATCAGGGATTCTGCCAGGCCCATGTTCCGCCATACACCCAAACCAAAGACGATGGCACAGATCACCATGATGATGATGGACAGTTTCTTGGAGAAATCGTCCAGACTGCGCTGAAGGGGTGTTGCCTTTTCCTGAGCGGATTCCATCAAATCAGCGATCTTACCGATTTCTGTCTGCATCCCTGTGCCTGTCACCAGTACCACCGCGCGGCCGTAGGACACCAGAGAGCTGCTGTATACCATATTCAGTCTATCACCCAAAGGCAGTTCATCCTGATCGATGGGTGTGTCGATTTTATTTACGTTTTCAGATTCCCCTGTCAGTGCGCTTTCGCTGACCTGCAAGGAGAAGTTCTGCAATACACGGCCGTCTGCTGCGGTCACGTCCCCTGCTTCCAGCAGCAGGATGTCGCCGGGCACCAGTTCTGCCGCAGGCACTTCCATTTTCTGACCGTCACGAATGACGCGAGCATTGGGTGCTGCCATGGCTTTCAAGCTGTCCAGAGATTTCTGGGCTTTGAAATGCTGCACTGTACCCAAAATGGCATTGAGAATCAACACTGCCAGAATAACAATGGTGCCTTCCACACCGCCTGTCAGAGCGGAAATGATGGCTGCGATAATCAAAATCACAACCAACAGGTCAGCAAACTGTTCTGCAAATACCTGCAAAACGCCTTTGCGCTTGCCTTCCTGCAATTTGTTGTAGCCGTACTGTTCCAGCCGTTTTTTGGCTTCTTCCGCTGTCAGCCCGTTCATGGAGCTGTTCATCTGCTGCAGGAGTTCTTCCTGCGATAATTTCCATTGTTTGTCCATAGAAATTCCCCTTTCTCTGTGTCCCGTGCAAATAAAAAAGACTTTTATTGCACCGAATCCTCTCGTTATGCAATAAAAGTCTTGCTTTTCAAGAAAATTTTCTTTTAGCCGCGCCCGGGTGATAGCACCGAGATGACGAACGCTGACGATGCGGCTTGCCGCACAAGCTACTCCCTTTTATTACAATGACTCTACCATACTTTTGCACAAAAGGCAAGAGAAAAATTCATACAAATTGCAATTTTCTTTTTTCCCCTGTTATTTTGCCCCAAAGTCCCTGATTTCTCCCTCTTTTTTCCCGAAAACGCCCTTTCTGTTTTTTTGGCAGTCTGCATTTGCATTTTCCTGTCATTATGCAAATATAACGAAATTTTGTATGCAAATCCATGCAATTTTTTTCAAAAAAGGGGCTTGTTTTTTTCTTAACTTGGGTCTATGATAAATGCGTCAACTACATACGGCAGTATCTTCAGGGCAGGGTGAAATTCCCGATCGGCGGTATAGTCCGCGAGCGCAGCGATGCGCAGGACTTGGCATAGGTTCAAGTCAGGATTTGGTGAGATTCCAAAACCGACAGTATAGTCTGGATGGAAGAAGATCATGACAGCACAAGGCAGAAGCATCTGTTTTTGTTCTGTTCTTTTGTGTATGCCGAAAACGGGTGTATTTGTGATGCCCTTTGTTTTTTGTATATGCTTATTTTCTATGGATTTATGAGCCCTGAGTGGACGGTTTCCCGTCTGTTCAGGGTTATTTTTTTGCGAAAAAGGAAGTGGAGGAAATGGAAAAACAGGATTTTATGCGGCGAGCCATGGCCCTTGCCAAAAACGGCATCGGCGCCGTTGACCCTAACCCACTGGTGGGCGCGGTCATTGTCAAGGACGGCGAAATCATCGGCGAAGGCTGGCACGCACGTTTTGGCGGACTCCACGCAGAGCGGAACGCTCTGGCAAATTGCCGCACCTGCCCTGAAGGTGCTACCATCTATGTCACACTGGAACCCTGCTGTCACTACGGCAAGACACCTCCCTGCACAGAAGCCCTTCTGGAAGCAGGCATTGCCAAAGTGGTCATCGGTTCCCGTGACCCCAATCCCAAAGTAGCTGGCAAAGGGGCAGCTATCCTGAGAGCAGCGGGCGTTGAGGTGGAGGAAGATTTTCTTCGGGCAGAATGTGATGCCCTTAACGGTCCTTTCTTTCACTACATCACCACGAAGCGCCCTTATGTGGCAATGAAATACGCCATGACTGCCGACGGGAAAATCGCCACCGTCACCGGAGCTTCTCAGTGGATCACCAACGAGGACAGCCGCCATCATGTACACCAACTGCGGCGGCGGTATCCAGCCATTCTGGCAGGCATCGGCACGGTGCTGGCAGACGACCCCATGCTGAACTGTCGGCTGGGAGATGATGGACGAAATCCCATCCGCATCATCTGCGACAGCAAACTGCAAATTCCACTGGAAAGCAAACTGGTGCAGACGGCAAAGGACATTCCTCTGATTGTAGCTACCTGTTCCAAGGACGAGGAAAAACAGGCAGCACTGACAGCAAAAGGGGCGGAAGTGTTGGTCTTTGACGGGGAAAAAGTTCCCCTCGCTGCCCTTATGGACAAACTGGGGGAAAAACAGATCAGCGGTATCCTGCTGGAAGGCGGCGCCACACTGAACGGGGCTTTTCTGGAAGCAGGACTGGTACAACGGGCGTATGTATACATTGGGGCAAAAGTATTTGGGGGCGCAGCAGCAAAATCACCCATTGCAGGAGGCGGGGTTCTCCTTCCATCGGAAGCTGCTGACCTGCATCTGGCAGAAGTACAGACCTTCGGAAACGATGTACTCTGCGTTTATGATTTCCCGAAACAGGAGGCGAAGTAAATGTTCACAGGCATCATTGAGGAACTGGGCACCATTCGGGGTGTTTCCCTCACCAAAGACGGCGGCGAGCTGCAAATTGCCGCAACCACCGTACTGGGCGGCACAAAGCTGGGAGACAGCATTGCCGTCAACGGTACCTGTCTGACGGTGACGAAACTGGAAAAAGACGGCTTTACAGCCTTTGTCATGGCGGAAAGCCTGCGCCGCACCAATCTGGGAAACCTGAAACGGGGCAGCGTGGTACATCTGGAAAGAGCTATGGCGGCAGACGGGCGTTTTGGCGGGCATATGGTTACGGGGCACATTGACGGGCAAGGCACTTTCCTTTCCCAGAAACCGGAGGGACAAGCCGTTGTCCTCACCATCGGTGCAGACCCGGAAATCCTTTCGGGCATTGTGGAAAAAGGCTCCATCGCCATTGACGGCACCAGCCTGACAGTCATGGATGTGGGCAAAGACAGCTTCCGTGTGGGCATCATTCCCCACACTGGCGGACACACAGCCCTTTTAGACCGTCCCAAAGGCTATACCTGCAATCTGGAAACAGACGTCATCGGCAAATACATTCAGAAATTTTTAGCAAAGAATACAGAATCCACTCCCAAGAAATCCACACTGACCATGGATTTTCTTCGGGAAAACGGATTTTAAACATAGGAGGATTACGTTATGCGTGCATATAACACCATTGAAGAAGCATTGGAAGAACTGCGTCAGGGTCGGATGATTCTGGTGACCGACGACCCGGACAGAGAAAACGAAGGGGATTTGATTTGTGCGGCAGAATTTGCCACCACAGAAAACGTGAACTTTATGGCGACCCACGGCAAAGGGCTTATCTGCATGCCCATGAGTGAAGAACTGGGCAAAAAGCTCATGCTGCCCCAGATGGTTTCTGACAACACAGACAACCACTGCACCGCTTTCACCGTTTCCATTGACCATGTGGACACCACCACAGGCATTTCCGCCGAAGAACGTGGCTACACCGCAAGAAAATGCGTGGAAGACGACGCAAAACCCCAGGATTTCCGTCGTCCCGGTCACATGTTCCCTCTGATTGCACGCAGAGGCGGCGTGCTCACCAGAGAAGGACACACAGAAGCTACCGTTGACCTCATGCGTCTGGCTGGGCTGAAACAGTGCGGTCTGTGCTGCGAAATCATGGCAGACGACGGCACCATGATGCGTACCCCTTCCCTGTGGGAACTGGCTGACAAATACAACCTGAAATTCATCACCATCCACGATTTGCAGAACTACTGCCGCCGCAACGAAAAACACGTCATTCGGGAAGCAGAAGCAAAAATGCCCACAAAATACGGGGAATTCCGCATTTTCGGTTATGTCAACGACCTGACTGGCGAACACCACGTTGCACTGGTGAAAGGCGACATTGGCGACGGCAAAAACCTGCTGTGCCGTGTACACTCCGAATGCCTGACAGGTGACGTATTCGGTTCCCGCCGCTGCGACTGCGGACAGCAGCTTTCCGCAGCCATGGCACAGATCGAAAAAGAAGGCAGAGGCATCCTGCTGTACATGCGTCAGGAAGGCAGAGGCATCGGGCTCATCAACAAACTGAAAGCCTACGAACTGCAGGAAAGAGGCAGAGATACCGTAGAAGCCAATCTGGAACTGGGCTTTGCACCTGATCTGCGGGAATACTGGATCGGGGCGCAGATTTTGCAGGACTTGGGCGCAAAAGAACTGCGGCTCCTCACAAACAACCCCACAAAGGTTTATGGTCTGGACGGCTTCGGCGTTTCCATTGTGGAACGTGTGCCCATCGAAATCGCACCCCAGGAAGATGATGAATTCTATTTGCAGACAAAACAGCAGAAAATGGGTCACATTTTCTCTCACATTTTATAAAAACAACGTCAGGAGGATACAGCAATGAAAGTTTTAGAAGGATATTTGAACGGCAAGGGTATGAAAATCGGCATTGTTGCCGCAAGATTTAACGAATTTATCGTCAGCAAACTGGTCAGCGGCGCAGAAGACGCTCTGGTGCGTCACGGCGTAGACGGCGACGACATTTCTCTGGCATGGGTTCCCGGGGCTTTTGAAATCCCCACCATCGCACAGAAAATGGCAAAAAGCGGCAAATACGACGCCATCCTGTGTCTGGGCGCAGTCATCCGCGGTGCAACCAGCCATTATGACTATGTTTGCAACGAAGTTTCCAAAGGCACTGCACACATCGCCTTGGAAACAGGCGTACCTGTTATGTTCGGCGTACTGACCACAGACACCATTGAACAGGCCATCGAACGTGCCGGCACAAAAGCAGGCAACAAAGGCTATGACGTAGCATGCGCTGCCATCGAAATGGTGGATCTGGCAAGAAACATGTAATAAAAAGGTGTCGACGAAGTCGAACACCTTTCGTCAAAGGCTCATTTCACTCAAGCCTTTGACGATTAGACAGAAGTATAAAGCAGTTGGGTCAAGCACTTTGCTCCGCAAAGTCAGCTTCGCTGCCCCCGTTTTCTTCGGGGTGCAGAATATCCATCGGCTCAAAAGCCTTGAAACTCCTGCTTTTCCCCTCGGGATTCTATTTGGGAAACCCCACACCGCAAGAGATGCGGACAGCCTTTTATGGCTGGCGTTTGCAAAGCAAACGTGTTGACCCTTTGTTTCCCAAACCCTTCCGCGTTCTGAAAAATGTATCATATTACTTGAAATTCTCTTTTCCCTTCCCGCTTTTTTTGGTATACTAATGCCAGAGAAACGAAAGGAGCGAAAGCCATGATTCACGATACTTATACCTTTCAGGATTTAAGCGAGGTATGTTATCACCTCAGCAAATACAAAAACGTCAAAGAGGAATGGCGGGCAGATTTCTGCAACATCTACGGAGAACTGGTTGCCAGCTTTGACAGCGACGAAGAAACCATGGAACGTTTGAAAGACCCGGACGAAACATACGCCATGGTGACAGAACTGATGGATATTGCCATGATGATGGGGAAAACATGGTAATGCCATTCTCAAATTCAAATTCCATAAAAACAGCATAAAAAAAAAGACATTTTCCTTTGGAAAATGTCTTTTTCTTTTGCCTTTCTTCTTATTATATAGAAGAAAAAAGGCAGAGCCAGCAGCTGCCCTTAAGAAAACATTGTTTTTGCTTCTTCGATTTCTTAAGGGTAGCTGCGACAGCTATCTTCATAAGAAAACAGACCTGATAAAGTCTTTCTTTGTTTTCTTATGAAGAAGCCCCTAAATTTCTCTGCCCAAAAATATCTTATTTGTAGTTTTTGCTGGAATCTTTCAGCAGTACGTCGTGCGCGCCGCCTTCTACCAAGCTGGTTGTAGAAATAACAGTGATTTTTGCTTTTTCCTGCAGTTCGGGGATGGACAGAACGCCGCAGTTGCACATGGTGGATTTTACTTTCTTCAGAGACAAACCTACGTTGTCGTGGAGGCTGCCTGCGTAAGGAACGTAGGAGTCAACGCCTTCTTCAAAGGACAGTTTCGCGTCGCCGCCCATGTCGTAACGCTGCCAGTTTCTTGCTCTGGAGGAACCTTCGCCCCAGTATTCTTTCATGTAGCTGCCGTTGATGTTTACTTTGTTTGTAGGGCTTTCGTCAAAACGAGCGAAGTATCTGCCCAGCATGATGAAGTCCGCACCCATAGCCAGTGCCAGTGTCATGTGGTAGTCATAAACGATACCGCCGTCGGAGCAGATGGGGATATAAATACCTGTTTCTTTGAAGTATTCATCTCTTGCCTGTGCTACTTCGATAACTGCGGAAGCCTGACCACGGCCGATACCTTTCTGTTCTCTTGTGATACAGATGGAGCCGCCGCCGATACCAACTTTTACGAAGTCTGCGCCGCATTCAGCCAGGAAACGGAAGCCTTCTGCGTCTACAACGTTACCAGCGCCGATTTTGACTGTGTCGCCGTATGTTTCTCTTACCCAGTCCAGAGTCATTTTCTGCCATTCGGAATAACCTTCGGAGGAGTCGATGCACAGGATGTCAACGCCTGCTTCTACCAGTGCGGGCACACGTTCTTTATAGTCACGAGTGTTGATACCAGCGCCTACCACGTAACGTTTCTGTGCGTCCAGCAGTTCGTTTTTGTTTTCTTTATGGCTGTCATAGTCTTTACGGAATACCAGATACTGCAGTCTGCCTTCATCGTCTACGATGGGCAGCTGGTTGATCTTGTTGTCCCAGATGATGTCGTTTGCTTCTTTCAGTGTTGTGCCAGCAGGCGCATAGATCAGCTGATCCAGAGGAGTCATGAATTCTTTTACCTTCACGTCTTTGTCCAGACGGCTCACACGGTAGTCTCTGCTTGTTACCATACCTACCAGTTTGCCCTGTGCGGTACCATCTGTGGTAACAGCTACTGTGGAGTGACCTGTTCTTTCTTTCAGGTTCAGGATATCCTGCAGTGTGCTTTCGGGGCTGATGTTGGAATCACTGATAACGAAACCAGCTTTGTAAGCCTTAGCTCTTGCTACCATAGCAGCCTGGCTTTCGATGGACTGAGAGCCGAAAATGAAGGAAATGCCGCCTTCTTTTGCCAGAGCCACTGCCATTTTGTCGTCAGATACTGCCTGCATAACAGCGGAAACCAGCGGAATGTTCATGGTCAAAGCGGGTTCTTCGCCTTTTTTGAATTTTACCACGGGTGTTTTCAGACTCACGTTATCTACCATACATTCTTTGGAAGAATACCCGGGTACCAGCAGGTATTCGCTGAAAGTTCTGGAAGGTTCTGTAAAGTAAGTTGCCATTTTCTTCTCTCCTTTTCAAATACTGGGTGATGGTTAGCTATCATAAAAGCCCGGAGGCTTTTGGTTTCTCTGGATAAAAAAAGAGGAAAAGCGCTTCTTTCTGTTCTTTTCCTACCTTACAATTTTACCGAAATTTCTTTTTTCCGTTTCTGATTTCTCTTTTGTGTATACAACATGCCGTTGTCCTTGTATTGCATACGATTTTAGCACTAAAAAGCCCCCTGTTCAAGGGGGCAGAGACATTTTTTTTGTTTTTGTGAAATTCGTCGTTTTTTGCCTGCAAAAAGGCTCCTTTCTTAGGTTCTTCTTTGCAGATAGCCCAATGCCAAACGGGCTACGGCACCGATGACAAAACCTGTCACCACGCCGGTCACCAGCAAGAACGGCAGATAGTACGCCATTTTGATGTTTTCCACCACAGCCGCAGCCACAATGATCTGCCCCACGTTATGGAACACACCACCCATGACACTGACACCGGTGATGCTGACTTTTCCTGTTTTCTTCAAAAGGGCCATGACCCCCAGAGAAAGGAGGGCACCTGCCAGAGAGTACAGCAGTCCCGCAAAGCCCTGGAACAGCAGTCCTGACATGAGGACACGCACCAAGGAAATGAAAAATGCTGACTTGGTATCCATATGATACAGGACAATGACGATGATGACGTTTGCCAGACCCAGCTTCATGCCAGGCACCAACAAAGGCAGCGGAATAAGCATTTCCACATAGCCCATGAGGATAGCCAATGCCGCAAAAAGTCCGTATTGCGCTACTTTACTGCTTCTCATATCATCCCACCACCGCATCTACTGTATTTTCCGTACCTGCTTCAATGGTGACTACCATTTTATGAGGCAGGCAGACAATGGTTTCTCCTGTTTTATGGACGCGTTTCTGGTCGGCACAAAGACCGTCCCGGCAGTCCGCTTCGATGACATCCGCCCAGCCATCTTTGATTTCTACTATATTATATCCTTCCGGTGTTTCCACCCGATAGGTGGTATCTTCGTCCAAAGGCAGCTCCTGCACCACCTGTCCGTCCACGGTGATGACCGCTTTGCCGCCGTCTTCGGCGCTGCCCAAAAACACCAGATAGATAATCCCCGCTAAAACCAGTACCCCTGCAATCAAAATCAAATCCAGGCGTTTCATCTCTCCACCACTTTCTATTTTATTTCTAAAAAAATCTTATATAGGAAAAAAAGGAAGCGCGTGCTTCCTTTTTCCAGTAGTAGTAGGATTTATTATTGTAGTACATAAAAAAATGCCCAGAACCGGAATCGAACCAGTGACACGAGGATTTTCAGTCCTCTGCTCTACCAACTGAGCTATCTGGGCACATTGCATCTTTGATGCTTGTACATTGTAACGCAGATTTGCAGTTCTGTCAACACCAAATTTCAAAAAAAAATACAAAATTTCATTTTTTCTTTCTGAGAAGAACAAAAGGGGAAAACAAAGCAAATTCCCCTTCAGAAACCAATCCTCATAAGAATAGCCGGAATCTTCCGTTCACAATAATTCCGGCTATCTTTATTTTCTTATGAAAAAACGCCTAGGGTTTCTCTGTTTTTCAAATCAGCCTTTTTCTTTCGCCTTTTCATCCCAATAATCGCAGGAAATGCCCACAACATCGGAGGTAAAGGGTGTGCCGTCTTTTTTCTTGAAATGCCGTGTGGCACGGAAGGCATATTTTGCCCCCACGAAAAGCACAGGCAAGTTACAGTACACGATGATGATATTGCCCAGGTCTGAGATATACCACAAGTTCCCCAGTTCCAGCCCCGCCATGACGGACAGAACACCAAAGGGAATGAACACCAGAGCCCCCAGAATCCGCACAAAATAAATGAAGGGACGTTTGCGGCTGATGCGGTTTGCGGCAATCTCCGCGAAAATGATGAAGCCCACAATACAAGTATAGGCAAAAAGTCCATAGCAGACACTGATGAGCAATGTCACCAGACTATCGGCACCGCTGCCCGGTGTCAAAGAGGTAATGGATGCCAGATATAAAGGCAGCTGCTGGGTTTTCAGGCCTTCCCAAGCCGCCGGGTCTGCGCTCCACAGGTGCGCCATAACAACAATAAAACCAGACAGTGTGCAGACCACCATGGTATCCAGGAAAACACCAAGTGCCTGCACCACGCCCTGTTCACAGGGATGTTCCGCGTCAGAAGCAGCTGCGGACATGGTGATTGTCCCCTGACCTGCTTCATTGGACATGAGTCCACGTTTTACCCCTTGGGCAAGAGCTGTACCGAAGAAACCACCGAATACCGCCTCCGGTGTGAATGCGCCGCCAAATACCGCACCAAAGAAATAAGGGATGGTGCCGATATTCAAGAGAGCGATAAGCAGTACCGTACCGCAGTAAATCACCGCCATGACGGGTACCATCTTGTCTGTCACCGCTGTGATTTTATGGATACCGCCAAAGGCAAAAAATGTGGTGCCGCCAATAAGCAGAATGCCTGTGATGCAGTAAAGCATAGATGTCCGTGAGAATGTTTCCCCTGTGATGATTTCCGCCACAGAGCCAACGGAAGAAAATACATTGAACGCCTGCGCAGGCAGACAGAACATGGCATACAAAATGAAGATGCAGGAAAGCAAAACGCCTACCCACGCCCGGTTGCCCATGATCTTTTTTCCATAGAACGGCAGACCGCCTACCAGTTCATCGCCTTTTCTTTCTTTGAAAATCTGTGCCAATGTGGCTTCCATAAATGCCGTTGCCATGCCGAAAAAGGCGCTGACCCACATCCAGAACAATGCACCGGGGCCGCCAACAGCAATGGCACCTGTGACACCCATGATATTCCCAGGCCCTACACGCATGGCAGAACTGAGGAAGAATGCCGCCAGAGGTGTAATGCCTACGGCTGCTGTCTTTCGGTCAACGAGAATCCGCAAACCTTTGCGGAAATGGGTCACTTGGATGAAACCTGTCTTAATGCTGAAAAAGATACCAGAGCCAATGAGGATGACAATGGCAAAGGACAAATTCCCCAAAATGGGAATGGATGCATACCAGTCAAAATTGGTTGGGAATCCCCACAGAAAATCCGCAATGGGTACCACAAAGTCAAAAACCTGATTGACGGCATCAAATATTTCTTTCATGTGAAACTCTCCCCTTTTCTCCCCGTATTACCATCTTATCGTTTTTCCTGCATGACGGAAATGATGGTGCTGTCCATGGGCGCCATACCTTCCATGCTGATACGACCCAGATTTTTGGCTGTCTGTTCTGCGGTGGAACCGATGACGCCGAAATTATGGGGAATAGCGGTATTGTTCATGGCAAGCATAGCGGAAAGGAATGCCGCATGTACCCCTGCATAAGCTTTCAGTGCGCATCCAGTGCTGCCGCCGTCACAAATCATACCTGTCAGGTTTGCTGCCATATGATCCATAGCCGCTGCCACTTCTGCCGCACCGCCGCCCATGAGCAGGACAATACCAGCCGCCGCACCGCTGCCACCGCCCAGTACACAGCCGCAAAGAGCAGAAAGTCTGCCGGTGTAATGTTTGCTGTAAATAGTAATCAGACCGCTGAGAGCCACGGCTCTACGGATGGTGTCTTCGTCTGCGCCAATGCTTCTGCCATAAGAAACCACAGGCATGGAGCACAGAATACCATGAGAACCGCTGCCCACAATGCTCATGGCAGGAAAAGGCAGACCAGCCAGACGGGCATCCATAGCCGCTGTTGTCAAATGCTGGGCACGGGAAATCATATCATCCCCCAGAACACCTTTTGCACGGAAAGCATCCAGTGTAGCACCGATGGAAAGCCCTGCGCCTTTTGCACCTTCTGCGGAAAGGGCGCAGTTCATGTCAATCATATCCTGCACAAAGGCAATTTCTTCAGAAGGGACTGTTTTTACATAGTCCACGAAATCCGCTACGGTCACTGTATCGAAAGGAAAAGGCTTTTCTGCTTCTGCTGCCTTTGTTTCCGCTTCAAAAATAACTTCGCCGTCTTTCCAAACCTTCGTGATGTTGCTGTGTTTCACTTCGATGAGGGCTTTGCCTGTGCCTTTGTCTGTTTCCACTTCTGCCAGAATGTAGATTTCTTCTTTGGATTTGTCTACGGCAGTGGTCACGTCAATGCCCATGGCTTTCACACGGTCTGCATCGGCTTCTGTGACAGGTTTCAGACATTCCAGTCCCAGTGTCCAGTCACCGCAGACAGCACCCAGCAGAGCAGCCATTTCGCAGCCCAGTTCCTTTGTGCCGGGGATAGCGCAGGAAAAGGCGTTTTTATACATACCGCCGTTCATTTCCACATGGATTTTCCTGATATTCCCTTCAGCTGCCGCTGCCGCTCTTGCGGAAGCCAGTGCAATGGCACCTACTTCTGTTACGCCCAAAGCGGGGCTGATCTCTTTTTTCAATAACGCTGTCAATTCTCTCATAGCATATTCCTCCCTTGTATTTCTCTTTAAACAAGATAACACGATTTTCCGTAAAATGCCAGAGAGAACCCCCTTCCTTTTGCAAAAACTCCAGATTTTTTTTTATTTTCCGGTTTTGCCTTATTTTTCAGCGATTCTGCCATGATGTCTGATAATATATCGTGCATTTTGCCCCACTCCATTGTTTTTTTCTATACATCCTACTATAATAGACCTCACCGCATCTGGTATTATTACCAAATGTATGTACATGTTTTTATACATTATTATTGTTTCACAAGTAGGAGAATATCATTTATGGAACAAAAAAGAGAAAGGTTCTCCTCCCGACTGGGCTTCATCCTCATTTCCGCAGGCTGCGCAATCGGGCTGGGGAACGTGTGGAAATTTCCCTACATCACCGGACAGTATGGCGGCGCGGCCTTTGTGCTGATTTACATCGCCTTTTTGATCCTCATGGGGATTCCCATTCTGGTGGCGGAACTTTCTGTTGGCCGTGGCAGCCAGCGCAGTATCGCGCGCGCCATGGACGTATTGGAGCCGAAAGGCACCAAATGGCATTGGTATAAATATCTCGGCATGGCCGGTAACTACATCCTGATGATGTTCTACACCACAGTAGCCGGCTGGATGCTTTACTATTTCTTTAAAACTGCCGGCGGCGGCTTTGAAGGGCTGGATGCGGAAGGCATCGGCACAGCCTTTAACACCATGCTGGGCAGACCCGGTCTGATGACTGGATTTATGGTAGTGGTTGTCCTTCTTTGCTTTGCCATCTGCGCTCAGGGCTTACAGGCCGGCGTAGAAAAAATCACCAAAGTCATGATGCTGATGCTTCTGCTTCTGATGATCGTACTGGCAGTGCGTTCCGCATTGCTGGAAGGCGGCGAAGCTGGTCTGGAATTCTACCTGAAACCCAATTTCAGCGCACTGAAAGAATACGGCCTGCTGGAAGTGCTTTTCGCGGCACTGGGTCAGGCGTTCTTCACACTGAGTATCGGTATCGGTGCCATTGCCATCTTCGGCAGTTACATCGACAAATCCCGTTCTCTGACAGGGGAAGCCATCCTCATCACCATTTTGGACACCTTTGTAGCGTTCATGGCTGGTATGATCATCTTCCCTGCATGCTTCGCTTATGGCGTAAACCCTGGTCAGGGGCCTTCCCTGATCTTCGTCACACTGCCTAACGTGTTCAATAACATGCCCGGCGGCAGACTCTGGGGCTCTTTGTTCTTCCTGTTCATGTGCTTTGCGTCTTTCTCTACTGTCATTGCCGTGTTCCAGAACATCATTTCCTTTGCCACAGACCTGACAAACGCCAGCAGAAAGAAAGTTATCATCATCAATGTCATTGCCATCATTCTGCTGTCCATGCCTTGTGTACTGGGCTATAACCTGTGGAGCGGCTTCCAGCCCTTCGGCCCTGACTCCGCAGTGCTGGATCTGGAAGACTTCCTTGTAAGCCAGAACATCCTGCCTCTTGGCAGTTTGATCTTCGTCCTGTTCTGCAGCTGGAAAATGGGCTGGGGCTGGGACAACTTCCTGGCAGAAGCCAATGCGGGCAAAGGGCTGAAATTCCCCAGAGGACTGAAAATTTACATCCAGTGGGTACTGCCCCTGATTATCCTGTTCATCTTCGTGATGGGATACTATTCTAAATTCTTCGCAAAATAAAGCGAAAAAAATGTTCGATAAAAGCGTTTTTATAAAAAGGTATGGAACCAAAAGCAACTTCCCCTTAAGAAAACATTGATTTTCCTTTTTCTTGATTTCTTAAG
>OFMF01001219.1_pt1 | contig 21317 bp, 25 predicted proteins | sample 1541771 | NCBI WGS metagenome assembly OFMF01 (sample SAMN04209235, study PRJEB22552) | human gut metagenome | biome: gut; material: feces | host: Homo sapiens | place: USA: Oklahoma
AACCCCTTGTATTTACTGGAGTTTTCTAACTTGTCCCTATTATAACTCGACCATGAGGTGTGATGTTCGGCATTTGAATTCTGTAAATGTTGTTGTACCTATTTACCATATTGTTGAATCGATGCTGCCAATGCATTGCTACCAAAGGTTTTCCCTCTTTGTCGTAAAAGAGGAATCCTGTGTAGCCATCAATGATTTTTTCAACAGCAGGTGCTTCTCTATCTTCGATGATGGCTTGGAACATTGCTGCTACATCATCCGTAATCGGGATTTTACGTTTCCCGGCATCTGTTTTCGTTTCTACTATGATGTATCTCATGTCAGCTGTCCGTTGCAATTGATGGTCGATGTTTACTGTTTTGTTCTGAAGGTCTATGTCCTTTAAGGTCAATCCACAGAACTCCGATATACGCATCCCCGTGTGAAAGAGGATGTACACCACTTCGTAGTACTTGCAGTAAACCACATCATCATGGATAAACTTCAAGAACTTTCGCATCTGGTCTTTCGTAAGTGCCTCTCTCGTCACACTGTCGTTTACAAGTACTGTTTGCAACTGGAATCCAAATGGATTCTTTACAAGAATATCATCATCCACCGCCATTTGAAAGGCCGGTCTTAAAACTCCTCTCACATTGTGGATAGTACTGTAGCTTTTGCCGTCCTCTTGCTGCAACTTAATTAAAAATAGTTTTGCATCAGAAATCTTTACGCTTCTGATTTTCTGTGAACCGAATTTCTCCTTTGCAAGAAGACGCTGCACTGTTACATACCCTTGCTTGGTGCTTTGTCGAACCCCTGTCTTGGTTTTAAGGTATCTGTCTACCAGTTCGCAAACTGTCATTTGTCCGTCCACGATATTCGACAATATCGCCATTTCTGCATTTATCTGTTTCTCCAGTTCACGAAGCGAAAGACATGGTTGCTTTCCCTTTGGCAGCCTGTCTGTCGGCTCTAACTTCCAGCTATACACAAAATGAGGTTTCCCATCAATATGATATTTATATTGGTACTTCCCATCTGCTCTGACGCTTTCTCCCGGACGCAGAACTCTATTCTTCGCATCTCGTCTGGTTTGCCCTCGCCCTGACTTTGCCATTTGCTAATCCCTCCTTTACCGTTGGATTCTCTTGTAGGTACTTTTCAAATGCCTCTCGGAGAATCAGTTTTCTTTCTTTATAATATGCAAGGAACTTTCCGCCATCGGTTTCATCTAGAAAACGATAGAACTTTCTGCGCCTGAAATTCCAATGACGGATTGCTTCTTCTGGATTTAAAAATTCCTTTTCTTCTAATCTTGGCTTTGCCATTTGTATCATTCCTTTCCTGCCAAAAGTGGCTATTTACTTGGGTTTAGTGTATATTCCCTCTACTTCCCGTAAATAGCAACTACTTTTGGCAAACAAAAGGAATTATATTTCTGATGAGTTTAAGATGAACTCTTCGAACTTCGGTCTTACAATTAAGAATCTGTTTCCACAGAAGACAGCTACTGTTCCAAGGTTGTCCTCTGCGATTCTTCTTAACTTTTTTGTTCCGATATTAAAATAGGATGCTGCCTCTTTGATGGTCAGCATATATCTTTCATTGATTGGCAGTTGTTTTGTTAAACCGCCTTTCTGTTCCATATCTACAGCGTTCATGAAATCACCTCACTTTCTTGCCCGGTAGGGGCGGTCTAAATCTCTACGGCTTTTGTTCCGGGGAACGGTGCGGGGGTGCCACGCACAAAAATTAGAATTCAAACGGGGTATTAACCCCGAATGATTTCTATTTAGCCTCACCGACCTGGATAACATCAATATCCTCGTTGAAAAATTTCTCTTCTTCAGCTTCAAGTTTTGCCAAGTGTTCATTGAGAGTGATTGTTCCCGGATAGAACACAGCATCTGGATTTTCTGTACCATCCAGGTATCTGCCTACATCAAGTGCTTTGGGGTCGAAGAATGGATAATGCTTATGCAGTAACTTCTTGAGTGCTGCGTAAGACTCTCGATCTGTTTCCGGTGCTATTGCAAAAAATACATGGTTTCTTGGAACAGCAGGTTTCTTTCCTTTTGGTTTCATGTTGTTCTTACTTTTTGAAATAATGTGTGGAACACCTGCAAACATCTGATGAATGTCTTCCGGTGTAATCCATTCAGAAGAATCTGCTACACCTTCATTATCCGAGTCAGCTGGCAGAGTGTTTGCCCAGATGAAGTTGTTGTTTCCTCTGTAGTTGCCACGATACTCGGCACATACATGGTCGAACTTCGCCATATCATTAAATTCCTTTGCATTGGTTACTACAACCTTGTGAGGATATATGCAGTTTTCTTTACTCTGTGTACAATCTGCCTTGTAAAAAACAAATTCATTTGATACCGCCACCTTGTCTACCTCCTTTCTGTGAATATTTATGGAGACTCTTGCCTCCTAATAGGTAGCCTTGAGAGTTACTTAAAAAGGACGTTTTTTTCTATTTTTTTTCGATTTGTGATAATTTGTGATATTTTCACTTCTGAGTCGATGTTTTGATCAGCCATTCCTTATATGCTTCCACCGGAATAAGAATTCTGCTGCCAACATGGATAACCGGAAATCCCGGAGTCTTTACCAGCTTGTATGCCTTTGGCAAGCTGATGTTCATCTGTGATGCTAATTCCTGAACATTCATCGTTGTCTTTTCCACTGTGAATGCCTCCTTTCCTTGAAAGTTGCAATAAAAAAACCATAGAGCCTATCCTCGTTTAATGATTGGTATAACCTTTCTTTCCACTTGGATTGACTCTATGGTTGTCTTTGATTGTCTTCAGTTGTCAGTTTTTGTCTTAGATTTTCATTGATTCCTTGAATAAGAGCAAGGCCTCTGGAGGTAACTCCTTTGACTATGTTCACATATTATCACATTATAATTTTAAATACAATAGCAAAATGAATAAAGATTTATATTTATTTCAATTTATTTTTGCATTTCATTGTTTTGCGTGATTTTTTGTGATATATTTATAAAGAAATATTATAGAAGGAGGCTTCTATGGGTAAAAGTAGAATTAAACAGCTTCGAAAAGAAAATAGACTTACGCAGGTAGAACTTGCAGATAAACTCGGAGTTAGCGTTTCCACTGTTGCCATGTGGGAAACAGGCAAAAGAACTCCTAACTTTAAAACATTAAATGATATGTGTGATATATTCGATAGAACTATTGATTATATCCTTGGCAATTCTGATGATAACCGTTCCGTAAAATTCACTGATACAGAAATGGAACAGCTTGCCGAATGGCAGATTCAAGGAGAACTTATCGATATTTTCAGACAGTATCTCGCTCTCGATGAATACGGCAAATCAAATGTGGACTCTTTAATAAGAAGAGAATCCTTACGCTGCCACGATCAGGGTACTACTGAAGATATTTCAAACATCAAAGTCGGAATCAATTTCGGCAAAACTGAAACGGAGGAATAAACGATGATTAAAGATATCATAGCGGCAAACGAAGCCGTAACACCTAATCAAAAGGAAATAGAGATACTACGTGAACATTTTCCATCTTGCTTTACTGCTGATGGTTTATTTGACTTAGTAAGATTTTCAGAATTTATGAAGGATAAAATTGATATATCACACGAGGGTTACGAATTAAAATTCCTTGGAAAAAATTACGCTAAAATGCTCGCTTCTCTCGATACAGAGACACTCATTGTTCCTAATGATAATCACAACAATCAGCCTGAAAACGCACATAGCGAAAATGTTTACATAAGCGGCGATAACCTTGATGGATTGAAACACTTATTAAAATCTTACGCAGGACAGATAAAATGTATTTATATAGACCCACCTTATAACACAGGTACCGATGGCTTCGTATATAATGATAAATTTAGCTTCACAGTTGAAAATTTAGCTGTAAAGTTAAGCATTGATGAAGAGCAATCAAAAAGAATTTTGGATTTAACTAAACGAGGAAGTGCATCGCATTCTGCATGGTTAATGTTTATGTATCCAAGATTACAGCTTTCTAAAGATTTACTCGCAAAGGATGGGGTTATTTTCATTTCAATCGATGATAACGAACAAAGTAATCTTCGATTAATCTGCGATGACATTTTCGGTGAAGAAAACTTTATTGCTCAATTGACATGGGAAAAAAAGAAAAAAGGATCATATTTAGCTAATGACATTACCAATGTAAAAGAATATGTATTAGTTTACACTAAAAACAAAACACTATTTGATGGCTTAATCGGCGAAATTAATCGAGAAGAAGAAACCTATCCATGTGTGAATGCGACTAATGGTCGAGATATAAGAGTTATACCAGCCGGCATCGAAAGTAAATACCGTGACAAAAATTTCGTATTAAAAAAAGGGGAAATTATATCTGATACAACTATGAATTTGGTTCTTCACTCAGACCTTGTAATAAAAGAAGGAATTCTAGCAGAGGAATTAATTATTGAAGGAAACTGGCGTTATGGACAAGAAGCAATGACGGAATACGCCCTAAACAAAGAATTATACATAACAAGAGACCTTTATTTGCGTAGAATAGTTAACGAACCACGTTACAAAGGTTTGAAAGATTTACTATTAAGATTAGGTGATTCAGAAGAATCCGGCTATTCATATAACTTTGATACCGAAAATTTACAAAATGGTGGATGGGGTTCTAATGAAGATGCAGACGAAGAACAACGATTATTATTTGGTGAACAATCATTAATGAGTTATCCAAAGCCTGTATTGTTAATTATGAAGTTAATTGCTTCACTTCAAAAGGATAATTTTATGGTTTGTGATTTCTTTTCCGGTTCAGCTACGACTGCTGAAGCAGTAATGCGTCTTAACACAAAAGGAAAAAACATAAAGTATATTGTTGTTCAGTTACCAGAAAGTTTAGATGATCGAATATCTTGTTCTACCGGAGATGATAAAAAAAGTGCACAAAAATTAGTTTCATTTTTAGATGCTAATAAACGACCTCATACACTTGATTATTTAGGTGTAGAACGAATCATTCGTGCAGCAAATAAACTGCGCGAGGAAAATCCTAATACATCTGCTGACCTTGGATTTAAACATTACACTTTGCATGAAGTCAGCCAAACCACTTTAGACAAAATGGAATCCTTCGATAACAGTGGATTTATTACAGACACTACTGTATATGACGAGTTTGGTGCAAATACAGTACTCACAACATGGCTTGTCCACGACAATTATGGTTTTGTAAATAACTGTGAAATGATTGACCTTGCAGGATACACAGCTTACTGGTGCGAAAATCACTTATATCTCATCAATCCAGAATTAACAGAAGAAGCAATCAAAGCCTTAATTGAAAAATATAATTTCGAAGGTGGATTTAATCCGCAGAACATTGTTCTCTTCGGTTATAGCTTCAACTATGTTGAGATGGAGAACTTAAAAACAAACATTAAAATTTTGAGAGATTCAGAGAAAAATTTAAAAATAAATCTGGATATCAGATATTAAGGAGGTGCAGATTTTGGAACTAATACTTGAACGAGAATTAGACCATCAAAAAAAAGCGGTCGATGCTCTAATCTCTGCACTAGATGGCGTTTCCATGATTAAGCCACACCTTTCTTACGAAAACCCTACGTTTGACAGGAAAGAACTTCGATTGGTTCATAATTTAATAGAAGTTCAAAAAGGTATACGTGCAGATTACCGTGGCTGCCGTGATGAGGGACCTTATTTAAATCTTGATGTAAAAATGGAAACTGGAACTGGAAAAACTTATGTATATACACAGACTATCTATGAAATGCATAAAAAATTCGGATTCAACAAATTTATTATTGCTGTTCCATCCCTTCCAATTAAAGCTGGTACTGCACAGTTTATATCTGATAGCTATGTAAAACATCACTTTTCTGACGCCTGCGGATATAACTGTGATATTGAACTTGGTATCTTAGAAAGCCCGAAGAAAAAGAAAAAAGGCTTCTTAGCAATGCCATCAGCAGTACGTGACTTCGTTACCGGTTCTTGCCAGAACACGAACAAAATTTATGTTTTGCTCGTAAATATGCAACTCTTGACTAATGGTAATATGCTCACACGTTCCGATTATGACTATTTAGTTGAAGGCTTTTATCGTCCATTTGATGCATTGAAAGCTACCAAGCCTATTGTAATTATCGATGAACCACATCGTTTTTCTAGAGAACAAAAGGCATATAAAGCAATTGTTGATGAGTTATGTCCTCAGATGATTATCCGTTTTGGTGCAACATTCCCAGAAGTATCTGTTGGAACGGGACGTAATAAGACTACTTTCAAAGATTTTAATAATCTTGTATACGAATTGAATGCCTGTGATTCCTTTAATCTCAATCTGATTAAAGGTGTTGCGAAGGAACATTTTGAACCTCTGTCACAAAAGGAAGAAAAAGTAAAGCTTATAACAGTTGTTTCTAAAACTTCTGCTACTTTCCAATTTAAGAAACGTGGCGAAGATACTAAAACTTTTATGCTGACTCCTGGAGATTCTCTCTCCGTTATAGATACAGCATTTGAAGGAATCACAATTGCAGCTATCGGTAAAAACTTTATCGAACTGACAAACGGACAAACCAAATTCCAAGGTGAGGAATTTAATACTGATATTTATTCTTCTTCCTACCAGGAGCAGATGTTAAAATTAGCTCTTCAGCGCCACTTCGAAACAGAAAGACAGAACTTCTCCGGAAGACAGTTTAAAATCAAAACTTTGGCGCTATTCTTTATTGATGACATCGCATCCTACAGAGATTCTGAAGAAGGAAAAGCACCGTATCTTAAAGAAATGTTTGAACGCTTGCTGTTAGAAAACATCAACAATTTACTGGCAACACTCCCTAGTGCAGAGCAAGAGTATAAAGATTATCTTGAAGCCAGCGCTGCCAATATTTCTGCTTGTCATGCAGGATATTTTGCTCAAGATAACAGCGACTCAGATGAAGCTATTGCAAATGAAGTAGCAGATATTCTTCATAATAAAAAAGGATTAATTTCTCTTCGCAATGCAAATGGGACATACAATACACGAAGATTCCTGTTCTCCAAATGGACATTGAAAGAAGGATGGGATAATCCAAATGTATTTACTATTGCTAAACTTCGCTCCAGTGGTAGCGAAAACAGTAAACTGCAGGAAGTAGGTCGTGGTTTACGTTTACCTGTCGATGAAAATGGTAATCGTATTTCCAATGAGGAATTCAAGCTGAACTATATCGTAGATTTTACTGAAGCTGATTTTGCACAGAGATTAGTCGATGAAATCAATGGAGAAATGCCTGCTGCTACGTTTATTTCAAAAGAAGCTTTAGAGAAAGTTGCAAAGGAACGCCATATGGATACAAATGCACTTGCTCTTGAATTGATGACAAAAGGATATATTAATTTTGAACGTGAAATCAATTCTGAGAAAAGAGAAACCTTCTTTGCTGATTATCCAGAATTCAGTAGTGGCGTTGGCAGCAATAAAGTTACTGATGTTAACAAGAATAAAAAGGAAGAAATTCAGATTCGTAAAGCTGTCTACTCTGAATTGAAGGAATTGTGGGAAAGCATCAATCATAAATATTACTTATTCTTTGATGCAGACCTAACAGATGAAATTCCACAGGCTTTACATGACATCTTGCGAAAAGGTGGTATCTTTGGCAATGTAACATTATATAGCCACAGAGATGAGGTTGTTACTGACGGCAATGCTGTGATGGTTAGAGAAGATACTGGCGTATCTTATTCTATAAAAAGACCATTGGCATACAATGATTTTTTAAAGAGAATCAGTCAACAAACAAGTATTCCGATTGTAGAAATCCACAAAGCTATGTGTGACCTTGCAAACGAAAAGCCGAATGGAATTCCTGCTGATCATATCAATGAGTATTCAGCTGCGAATATTGTTTCCGCTTTTGCTGATTGGCGTATAGAGAAAATGCAGACTCGTTTTAAATATACACGTTCTAATCAGCCTGTAACAGAAACCGCTCTGACATATAAAGATGGAACTCCTCGAGAAGTAATCAAGCAAGGAAATGTAGGTACCATGTTTGTTGAAGGTACGCCTTCTGACAAATATTTATATAACCGAATTGCTTTCGACTCTCCTTTGGAAAAAGAAAATATTATGACCGACATCGATGAAGTTGTGGTATATGGCAAAATTCCAAAATCAAGCATTGCCATTCCTACTATCGTTGGAGAAAACTACAGCCCGGACTTTATGTATGTTGTCAAACACAAAGACGGCACAAAAGAATTAAACATTGTTGTAGAAACAAAACTGGTTGAAAAGAAATCTACGCTCCGTGGCACAGAAGATGCTAAAATCAAATGTGCAGAGGCATTCTTCAAACAACTTACAATCGATGGATATACTGTTTCGTTCCATACACAGTTAAGCAATAAAAAGGTAAAACAGATTATCGAAGATGTAATTTCCAACTAAACAGACCAATGCCCACCCTTGAGCTAGCCACTCTTGGATGGGCATTTTCTTACTGTAAATTTGCAGCCAGTTTCTGCAACATGAACATCAGCTGCACTCCATCAGAAAACCCACTTTTATAATAAAAGTCCGCATCTTCGCTTTCTCTGTATGCAACCTGGTCAGCATATTCGCGAAATACTTTCTGCCCGGTTTCAGTACATTCCTTTACAACATTTTCATATAAAATATCGATAGCATCATCTCTTTCTCTTACACGCTTTGCTGCAATATGTGTCCTGGTTTGCAGCAATTTTTTATAGCAATTTCCATTCGCATATTGCACACTTCATCAATAAAATCTTGGTCTAGTTCGTCCATTCCCAAATCCCCTTTAATCTGAATCTTTTTCATCGTCAGCAAGTTCTCCTACCGGTATGTTGTTGTCACAGCACCAATCAAGATAATCCTCAAATCGATGTCTGATAATCAACACCTTGTTGCCAGAAGCAACTGCAAATTTCTTTTCCCCATTTTCTGCAATACGCCTCAAAGCCTTTGTACCGATGTTGTAGTATTCGGATGCCTCTTTCACAGTAAGCATATATTTTTCGTTTAAGTCCATCAGACCCACCTCCCTTCTGGTGTGTCTATATATCCTCTAAATGACGGAAAAGTCAAGAAAAAAAGCAGCCAGAACCGTAATTCCAACTGCCGAAATATCTATATAATTTTTGATGAATTTTAGTAGCCTAATCCGTAGTACACCACCGAACACACCGCTAAAGTTTCGCCTGTTTTCGCCCATACCACCGCGCTTTCGCACGTTACCTTATCGCAGTGCCGTGGCAGATAAATAGTATCTTAATCATATGAATTTTCCTTCCTGCAATGCCTCAAAGTGCCGTATTTTGCGCTGTTTTGCGACTCATGCCGCGATTTACCTGATGCACAGAATTCTGTCAAATTTCAGTTTTCAGCGCAAAATGAGGCAAATCAGTGCAAGCAAACGTAATCAAAACGTAGTCGAAATCGCGAAAACAGACTACTGCTGTTTTGGGCGAGTATTAACTTTCATTCTATCACATCCGTCAATATCTCGCCAGCCGAAACAAGCCAAGTCTAACATCTTCACAATCTCTCAGCTCTGCAGCCATTTCTAACAAGGTTTCACTATGAAGGGAAAGATTAACCATCTGTTCACGATTAACCAGTAAATATGCAACCTTATTTCCGAAAGCTGATCGAACAGAATTCACAAGGATTGCTTTTGCGCAATATGTATGTAATGCATTATTTTTCCTTGTTTTCATAAGGATTTCCTTATGGTCTGCACCACTTGCAATGAGTTCTGCAACAGCTGCTGCAATCTGCTTATTCAATCGATCTAATCCCCCTGTATCATGGAGAATCCCAAGATACAAATAGTCCGCTGCTGTACGGTTATTATTGGTGCATCTTGACGTATAGTATTTCCAACTACTATGGCTAATGGAAAGAAAAATATTCATACAACATGCCTCAGACACCCGGACAAAATTTCTCTGGCCATAAAAGGAATTGCTAACATGATGATCAATGACCATATTAACCGTGGCATCCCTAAAAAGGTCCAATCCCGCAAGTCTATAATCCCCTGCACAATCCACGGCAATACAAGCATACGGTTTTTCTACTACAGGCTTTTCAAGGGCACTAAAAACAGGATCCTCAGATAAGTATTTTTTTTAACCCGGTGCTAATGTATCTGCAACAAATGGAAAAATATTGTACTCATATTTTTCATGGAGATAATAGGCAAGTCCCATTGTGGAGCCAACTGCGTCCCCATCAGGATTAATATGGGCAATGATTACAAGACTTTTTTCAGAGTCAGGGCCGTCCAGAAGGTCCATCATGCATTTAACTTCTTCATCAAGATCATAATAATCGATCTGCTCCTTATTCTTTTTAATATGCTCAAAATCTCTCATAACATTTACTTCTCCTTTCATCTTGTCCCTGACAACCGGTTTTTCTTGCTATTAGCATCTATATAGTCCTGATACTCTTCACTATTCAGCGTATCATATCTCGCAATGTGCACTGGTTTTTTCCCACTCTGCATAATGAACACCTTGCCGAGTGGCGCATACAGGATTTCATCATAGGGCAAACTCATACGTTTGCTTACAATCTCGCATGATTTATCGTCAAATCCTCCAGGAAAATAAACGTACACTGCGCAGTTCTGGCGGATAATCGGATCATCATCCTTGTAAATTGCTTCAAGCTGCATCTCGCTCTGCAAAAGCATAATAGCTGACAACCCCACTGATCTGAAGAGACTAATATCGTTTGCAAACCCTTGTATAGCTGCTGTGCAGGCAAAGTCGTCAAACATAAAACGAACTTCTCTCGGCAGATGACCACATGTACATGAAGCTGCATAGCGAAGCAACTGACGTTCCGTGTCTCGATAAAACAGATTTGCATAATAAACCTGCGATGGATCAATTGCGCTAGTAATAACGATGAGAGCCTCTTTATTTTTAGCAAAGCGCGCCACATCAAACTGCGGTTTTTCTCGCATCATTTTACGAATAGATTCCGGAAATACCGTACTTAAAGCCGCTGCAAGTGTATCTCTAACACAAGATGCGGTGCGATAAGGCAAACTACGCCACGCCATGTATTCTCTCACCGCATAACAGCCCGGATTCGCTTTGTCAAGTTCCGAAAACATAGGGTCTAAGTTTGTTTCGACTGAATAACCATTTTCCCGAGGAATAAGTCGGTCAAAAAGATCTAATACATTCTTCATTCCCGGAGACTCATTTCCTTTTGCATTCATAAGAACTGCTGTAATAAGGCTTGCGTTAAGCGGCTTTGCTTTTGCCTGCCAATAATCATCGACGGTCTGCTTGATAGCTGAATCCACAATAGCCGCCGATAAAGAATCGATATCTTCATAGTTTTCGATATTCAGTACAGGGTCAAATGAGATGGTAGATTTATCAGGATGTGCAATATTCAAAATTCGAACTGTATATCCCTTTGTTTTTAAGAAACAAGCCATGGAATACGCATCCGCCTCTTTTGCATAGCTTAAAATCGGATTGCTATGTTCCATACGTGCCACTGTTGGAAGAATAATGCTAGTGGACTTACCACATCCAGTAGTTCCAACAATCAGCGCGTTTCCATTAGGCCTTGTCTTGCCAATATCAGAACCCGGAAGAATATAATTGTCTCCGAGTACAATAGGATCTCGCCTCATATGTTCTGCCTCCTTCACACTCTATCTACCAACGCATCACAGATGCCAAATTCTACTGCCTCTTCTGCAGAAAACCAACGATCACCACCTGCAACAATTTTTTCAATTTCATCAATACTGTGATTCGTATCATTTGCAAGCAACTCATTAAGATGTCGCTTGGTATCTAAAATCGTTTCAGCTGTTCGGGCAATCTGAGACGCCGAACCTGAAATCCCACCAGAAGATGGTGAAATCAGCGGTTCGTGAACCATTACCCGGCCACTTTTCAAGATATACCTACCATGTTTACCACCTGCTAAAATAATAGCCGCCATGGACGCAGCAATCTCGGTGCAATAAACCTCAACTGGCACATTCATGCCCTTCATCTGGGTATAAAGGAATAATCCTGCGCTTACCTCACCGCCTGGGGAGTTAATAATCAATTTAATTTTCTCATGCTCATCAAGAGCCTCAAGAAACAATAACTGCTTTACAACAAGCTCAACCGATGCCGACGTAATGACCTCACTCAAAAATACCAATCTTTCATCCAACAGCACTGCATCAAGACTGAGGCTCTGAATTCCTGAGTTAGTTTTCTTAATAACATTCATATCGTTTATTTCAGCACCTCCTCATAGCTTATAAGGGTACCTCCCTATTTTGCCTAACGATTATCCGGACGGCTACAAAGTAGTTTTTTTTCACCTCATAACCGCCAAGATAATTCTTATACGCGATAATCGTTCATACTAACTTTGATTTACAAAATAATAGCCATCGCAATTAATGCGATAGAAATCTGGATTGCATAGTTTATAAAACCAAATTTCATATACTGTCCTACACCCCAGGAAATATTGCTGTCATTCTCTTCCTGAATATTAGCTTCGTTGACTTTTCCTGAAAGAATAAATCCAGCAGTAGCAGACCACATGAAGAGAGAAGAGCCAGCACAGATTGCTGCTGCATAAGCTACTGCGATCCAATCGGAGTATGAACTCAAAGGTCCATTACATACCTGGATGATAATCGGCATCATCGCAGCCGCGGCAGGGCCCGCACTAAACACACCTGCTACCACCGAAGTGATAACCATAATTGCCATTACCAAAAGTTTCGGATTATGAATATTGCTCTGGAGATACACAGCTACCAAATTCAGTACACCTGTCTGACTAATGACCTGTGCAAAAAACAAGAACGAAGCAATAGTGAGAACCGACTTAAGGTCTGTTGTCTGTCCAACTCTTACGCTTTTTGCAGAACAGATAACCATAGCAATAACATATCCGAGAACTGCAATCACTTCAGGCGGAAGAATATTCTGAGGAACAAAACTCCATGCAAGAAACATGCCAACAAAGACAACCGCAAGCAGTTTCAGCACATCGAAACGGATGTTAATGTTTTTATACTGGCTTTTCAGGTTGGAAATGGCCAGTTTTCTAACTGCTCCGTCATCCACCTCATTCTTAACCTGCAGCCCCCATACCACTACTAAAACTACAGAAGTTACTGCAAAAAGCGGAAAAGCATGGGTCAGATAGCTTAAGAAGGTAGTAATTCCGCTGGTCATGATTACGATAGCGGGGAAGTCTCCCACGGGAGAAGCCGCACCACCTGTATTGCTTAACGCGAGAATTGCTGCAAAGAACACACTCACATATTTCCGATCAACTTCCAGTGTTTTCAAGAGCACAAACACAATAGGAAGAATCATCATAACAGCGGTGATGTTGTTCAAGCAGGAAGAAATCAGAAACATCATCCCACCAAACATCATCAGGCAGAGTCTCTTCTTTCCCTTAGAAATATCTGCAATTTTAATAGCCAGCAGCTGCATAATGCCCGTTTCGGCAATTAAATTGGTGAACAGCTCCATAATTACCAGGATTACAAGAACATCATAAGAATAACCAGACATCACCTGCTTAATAGGTACCTTGGCTGTAATAGCAATGACGGAACCTACCACAAACATAATGGCAATCAGGAACAATGAGGCATTTTTGCTGAGTACGGAGAGCAGTGTGTGCTTTTTCGCCTTACTCTCACTTGTTTTGCTATGTACCTGATGCTTGAAATTCATACTGATAATATTGCTCATTCTTCTGCCCTCCAGCTAATATTAAGACTTTTCTGCCCTGCCTCTAACCATCCGTCATATCTGTATGCAGATGTCAGCTCACAGTAAGGGACAAACACCTTTTTGCCATGAAAGCCGTTATAGTGTTCAATCAGGCGATAGGTATCAGCAAGAACCATGGCACGGTCTCCAGCCATGTAACCAGAAACAACAATGATTCCGTTTCCAGGAAAGAAATCATCTGGGAAAAAGGGTTCTTCCCAAACAGACACCTTCATCTGATTCGGCAGGTTGTTCTTCAGCCGCCCCTTTGCCTCCAAATCCATGTCACAGGGAATCATGAAAATAATCTCAGTATCATGATCTGAATATTTTGCCATTTCTTCAGCTAAAGCAATCTCCGGCATCATGAACAGGTATTTCTTCTTGCCGAACGATACCAGCCACTCTGCGATAGACTTGATATTCACCATAATATTTACATCAGGCAGGGGCATGGAAGCCCCCACCTTCGCCTGAACATCATTGCTATTGCAAACCGCAACAAGGTTTACAGCGGTTTCGAACAGACCAATCTCTCTGGCAGTTTTCTGCATGTCCATATTAAATTTCTCCCTTCTTACAAGTCATCAGGTAAGCGATAAGTCTAGAGATAACCGCAATCTCATCAGGTGAAGAGGAAAGAACGTCGACAAAGCGCGTGCCGATATCCTCACCATAGAGTACAGAGTAGAGTTCTTTTGCGGTAGCATCCATACCAGGAGCCTTAAACTTGACAGTACTAATATTCATATTAGGCCACCTCCTCAATAAGACGGATTAACTGTGCTGCAAGAATCTGAATCTCCGGCGGAGCGTCCATCAATACCTGTGCTGCAGCAGCCGCCTCGTCTTCATCACCATAAATGTGCTTGAACAGCATCATATCATCGTCACTGAAATCGATATGAATGAGAGCCTTTCTCTCATGGGGAGGGATATGCTTTCCCAAGGGTTTATGTGCTTTCATCATGTGAACAGTACCTCCTTTATTGATGTCATGGCTATGTGTATACTTCATCATTTTTACCTCCTTATGCTGCTTTATCTTCAAGTTTCAACCTATTGTCCAACTTGATTACATGCTTGCAACGACTCACTACACGATCTTCATGGGAAATGTAGATAATGCCGGCTCCAGCATTCTTTGCGTATTCTTCAATATTGAAAAGAACTCTTTCGGCGGTATTTCCGTCGAGACCTGTAGTGCTTTCATCGAATACAAAGACTTTTGGACGGCGAAGAAATACTCGAGCCAAAGACAGCCGCTGACCTTCTCCTCCGGACAATCCTGTTCCGCCTTCGCCAATCGCATAATCAAGCACTGCTTTATCAACACCGTCTGCAGCAACAAGATTCTTATCCAGCACTGTAGCTGCTAAAGAATCATACAGGCAAACCGAACGAAGTGCTGCGATCAGCTCCTCGTCAGACACCTTGTTTCCAAGTCCATACATAAGGTTCTCACGAATTGTACCTACAAAGAAGAAGCCTTTCTGCGGAACATACAGTAATGTGTCAATCAGCTCTTTCTGACTGTAGGTGTCGATGTTGCTTCCAAGAATAGAGATTGTGCTGTGCGAACCATGTGTAAAGTATCTAGTGAGACACTTCATTAACGAAGACTTACCACAACCGGAGCCGCCGATTACCGCAACCACGGAGTTACAAGGAATAGTCAAATTATCGTACTTGACAATCTCCTTACCAGAAGGATCCATAATAATCGTATCCTTGAGAACGATTTCGCCCTTCACAGCTTCCTTTTCCCCAGATTTAATTCTAAAAGCTGTATCGATGTCTGCTTTTGCGATATCGCCCAGAACTCTCGCCTTAACGACTGAGGAAGCCGTTTCATCCATGAAGCGATAAACCTCATCAATAGGCTTAATGAGCTGCTGAAACAGCAGGCAAACTGTAATAACCGCTCCAGGTGCCATATAGTGTTTTGCAATCATTACAAAAGAAACAATAAGAATAACAACCTGGAATGTAATCTTACAGAACTGCTTCACGCAGTCAAACGTTCCCATGTACCGATGATGCTTTTTCTCAGTAGAACTGATTTTAAGAATGGAAGGTTTAAGTCTATCTGTTTCGTACTCTCCGGCATCCATACTTCTGATAAGTTCCAGATTAGAAATTGACTGGCAAATCTGACCGTCAAGTCCATTTTTCTGTGCAATAATATCCTCACGAATACCATTCTGAGAACGAATCTGGAATACAGAAACCATAACAGTGATAATAAGATACCCCATTATGATTGCGGCAATGGTAAACGGTGCATTTGTTGCAACCTGGAACAAAGTGCAGATGGCAGTTAAAACAGTAGCAAATACATCGTTACAGCAAATTTTAATCAGCTGACTTAAGCCAGCGACTCCCTGATTAAGCTGTGCTGTGCGTTCACCACTCAGCTTGTCTCCTCCGTAATAGGAAATCGGCATCTTCAAAAGCTTCTCGATGGTATTCTCTCTCACTTCAGACTCATGTGATGCGATAATGCAATCAAGCATAACTCTGCGGAGAATAGTAATACATTCAGCCGAGAAATAAATCATGCCAAATACCATTACAGTACCCAAACACTGCGGCACAGAACCAATCTCATTATTAGAGATGCTAGTGTAGATGGCACCAAGGCGTACAGGCCAAATAGAGGCAAGGATTGAACTAACCATTGCCAGAAGAACTACACCAATACACTTAAGCTTTGTCTTCCAGCTCATGAGATTCAGATATTTACGCATAATATCTTCTCCTTTCTTAATTAAACACGATTGAAATCGCAACTCAGTAATGAATATTTAGTTGTCAAGGTACATCCTGATACAACCTTTTCTATGACACTACCATTTGATTTCCCGCCAGAAAGACGTCCTCAATATGATAGCAACTAGATAAAAAGCAGTTTCGTCGTTCACGACTCATCAGCGCGGCTTATAGCATCCGCGGACTGCCTGGTATATTGTCAAGGGGTTCCTGGCATGCTGTGCACCACATCACCAGATACCACCCTTATGTTGCGCACCACAAAGACCTTGCAATATACCAGCCTGTCTATCTTGGGCGGGTTGACAGGCACCCTTAGTTACGATCGAAAACCAGAATAGTACATTCTGCTTTACCTCCTCTCTAATCGCTCGCTTAAGCCTCGATTAGTTGAATGATGCAACGGCTAATGTTTAAGCCTGATCTATTATCGGAAGGTGTCTTTGCAAGAGTTACGAAACCACCAATATTATCAATGCGATACACCTTATAGTGTTTTCCCTGACCGTTTACAACAAGGCCGTAACCCTCTAATGTTTTTAACATGGTTGTAGTTACTCTCTTGTAACCCTTGAACATGTTTTTAATCTCCATTTTTTCTCTTACACTCATGGTAATATCTCCTTGTCGATTTGATGCTTATATTATATCCAACAGCATCCCTTCCAGGAATAGAGTCAATAACCCTATTTATTTCATATCTGTTATGTTTTAAATTCCAACTATAATATATTTTCTATTAGTAATGGAATTTAAAGTTGCTGTTCCTTGTTTTTGTGCTATAATATTACTTGTCAAAGTGCTTACCTGTGATTTAGTTACCACACCACAGTATATTTTGATAAATTATTGAATCAGGGAGGAAGCTCATTTATGGGGAATAAAGAATCTGCATACAATAAGTCTGTTAGAACACGCTTAATTACATGGCAAAAACAATTTGAAAGGGATAATAATGTCAAGCTGAACTATACGGCGATAGCGGATGCAATGGAAACGCATTTCAACATCCAAACATCGACGCAAAAAGTTGCAGCTATGTTTAATGATCAATCTGAACGAGAAATCAAACTACAAGAGCTCGTAGCTTTGGCAACGATATTCGACATACCCCTATGGGATATTTGCCATTATGACATTAACACCAATTCTGGAATCAATACCGCATCATTAACGAGACAAAACAAGGCAAGTAGTGGACATGTTCACGAATTGCAAAACCCCTTCTATTTCACAGATGATGGTCAATACTATTACTGTTATTATTTCCGACCGAAACATTTTCAAAATCGAATTAAGCCTATTGACGACTTGTCAATAGAGGAAGCCAGAATGACGATTTCTCTCAAAGATGGACACACCATTGTCAAGTTAGAAGAGTTAAAATCAAGCACGACTTTTGATGGCGATCCAATGCCATCATTTGTCTTAACTGGAAGGTTATATCACTTTGAGAATACCGATATGGCATACAGTTTTATCGCAGACGACTCCGGACGAAGAGCTATGGCTCTGATGTTTACTTTTCTAAATTTAAGCGCTGATATTCGTTACTACATGACGGTTGGAATGATGACTTTTTCTCAAAACCAAACACATGAACCTTTATTCCAAAAAATGGCTGTTTTCAGAGTGCGCCAGAATTATCAAGAAAATAATACGTCAGAAATACTTAGAGGAATTCTATCTCTCAATTCTTCACCACTCATAATTGATGAAAAAACTCTGCAACAGCTCGAAACTGACGAAACCATGAGCAATCTTTTATCGGAGGGCAAAAGCCCTGATAGGTACTACTTGTTTAACGAGGCTACCCTCCGAGACTCTTTCCTTGTTCCAGATGATTACCAAAGGATGCTCATGCTCCTTAAACTAAGGAAAAACAGTCTTTACCCTGCGCATGAAGTTGTTTCAGAGCCAGATACATTTGCTGATTTCATAAAACATTATCAGTTAATCCAACGACAAGAGCGACAAATCAATCTTGATCGAGAACGGTAATTTATGATCTTATTTAAACAAAACCCGGAACTGACCATAAAAGTCGGTTCCGGGTTTTGTGTTTTGCCATTTTCATATTAAACTGCTCTGAAGCTTCTCTGCGTCACCGGCTTCTTCTCGCCAGCAGCCTTCGCTACTTCTTCCTTAGCCCGATTCAATTCCTCCAGGCGGACCATCTCGTTCTGTGCATCCTCCAATCCCAGATGAGTGTATGTGTTCATGGTCACTCCAATGTCCGAATGGCCCATCAGGTACTGCAGTGTCTTCGGGTTCATGCCAGCGCGGGCCATGTTGCTGCAGTAGGTGTGGCGGCAAACGTGCGGCGTGATGTTCGGGATCTGAACTCGGTAGATTTCATTGTACGATGAACCATGTGGTTAAAGCGGTGTTCCCAGTGCATTGCCACCTCCGGCAAGCCTTCCTTATCCAGGAACAAAAAGCCACTGTAGCCATCAACAATCTTCTCCACCGTCGGCGGTTCGCGGTCTTCCAGAATACCCTGGAAACATCGGTACACTTCCTCGGTCATCGGAATCTTGCGGGTACCGGCTGTAGTGGTAAACTAAATTTGTAACACCTTGTTCGGATAGTATATAATATTTATTATCCAAAGGAGGTACCAATCATGGCCACACGTTACAATGAAAATTTTAAAATTGAAGTAGTCAAAGCCTATATGGCAGGTGATCGCTCAATAAGTGAGATAGCAGCTGACTACAATGTTGCAAAAAGCACCCTCACCGGGTGGGTAAAAAAACATGGTGAAGAATGCCAATATAAAACTACCACTAAAACATCACAGGAAGAATTCGAATCTGCAAAGGAAATCAGAAGACTGAACCAGCTTCTTCATGAGAAGGATAAAGAAATTGATTTTTTAAAAAAAGCAGCGGCATTCTTTGCAAAGGAAATCGATTAGTGGTATATCGATTCATTGACAAAAATAAGGAGCAATTTGGCTTAAGATGGTTGTGCAGACATTTTAAGATTAGCCTTAATTGTTACTACAATTATCTGAAAGATACGAAAAGAGATTATTACGAGCAAAGATTTATGGTTTATGAAAGGATAAAGTATATCTATTACAACAATAATAGAACCATTGGATATCGGCCTATGAAAATCTTTCTACAAAGATATGGCATATATCTTAGTACAACAACTATCCATAAATATATGAATAAGGATCTTAATCTGTCTGCTATTGTTATGAGAAAAAAGCCAGGTTACAAAAGCTGTAAAAAACATAAAATCTTTGATAATCTCTTAAAGCAAAAGTTCAACGTTGATGAAAAAAATAAGATCTGGTGCACTGATTTTACATATATGCGCCAGCCTAATGGTAAGTTTCGATATAACTGTACCATTATGGATTTATTTGACAGATCTGCTATAGCATCAGTCAATAGCGATTACATAAATACAGAACTTGCAATAGAAACACTTACGGAAGCCCTAAAAAAAGAAAAACCCAACAATGGAATACTTCTGCACAGCGATCAGGGAGTACAATATACATCTTGGGAGTTTGTCAATTTTTGCAAGGATAACGGCGTAATTCAAAGTATGAGCAAGGCTGGCTGTCCTTATGATAATGCGCCAATGGAAAGATTTTATAATACTTTCAAAAATTGTTTTTACTATAGATATACTTTTGAAAGTGTTGAGCAGTTAGATGAAATGACAAAGCAATACATTAACTGGTACAACTATGTGAGACCTCATTCAACGAATAACTATATGACACCAATGGAGTTTCGATATAGAGCATGATTTCCGAACAAAGTGTTACCAAAAAGCTTGACCAGTACATCCGCTACGGTCCGTGCTAAGCGGATGTCCACCGGACATCCAGCACCCCCTTCCCTCGATATAAAACCTGCACTTAAAATTTGCAGGTTGGCTCTCACAAAAAGTTGTGTTCGCAGCACAATACCGTGGTATTGACGATGTGCATACGCACGAAGAAGAAAGGAGGCTTCCTATGGCAAGACCGAAAAAAACAATCTCCCGTCCGTATCGTATCACAGTCCGTTTTACAGATATGGAATATGGGTTAATAACAGATGCGGCTGAAGAAACTTGACTTACCTTATCCGAGTACATCCGCAAAATGGTGTTGGAAGGAAAAATAGCGATTCGCTATGAAGTAGTTGCTGATATCCCGGAATTACAAAAACTGACCGCTGAGTTTGGAAAAATCGGAAGTAACTTAAACCAGATTGCCCGCTATTTTCATACAGGCGGCGTCCGATCTAAAACCATGCAGGATGAAATTCAATCCTGTATCTCTGAACTTTGGAATTTAAGAAAAGACGTAACAAGAATGGCAGGTGACTTTCATGGCAGTGTTGAAACATATCGTAAGTAAAAATGCCAATTACGGAGAATCTTTGGATTATCTCCTGTTCCAACATGATGAGCGAACAAAGAAACCAATTTTAAATGAACATGGGCAAATGATATTAAGAGAGGAATATTATCTGGATGGATTGAACTGCGAACCAATGTTATTTGATAAGGAATGCGAACGTCTTAACGATCAATATCACAAAAACCAAACCTATGATGAAATCAAATCCCATCATTATATCATCAGCTTTGATCCTGCTGATCGTGACGAATGCGGATTAACAGGAGAAAAAGCACAGGAACTGGGACTAGAATATGCCCGTAAAAATTTTCCCGGACATCAGGCTCTTGTCTGTACTCATACGGATGGTCACAATGGAAG
>OFMF01001227.1_pt1 | contig 21221 bp, 14 predicted proteins | sample 1541771 | NCBI WGS metagenome assembly OFMF01 (sample SAMN04209235, study PRJEB22552) | human gut metagenome | biome: gut; material: feces | host: Homo sapiens | place: USA: Oklahoma
GGACAGTCCCGGTGATGGTCTCCTTTTTCAGTACCAGGCGGCTGGGCTTTCCGTTTTTCAGATACAGATCCCCGATCTGGCCGGAAATCTCCTCTTCATTCTTAAGGACTCCCCTTACAGGAAATTCCCGCTGGATATTTCCAATGAACACCGTCACTGTATTGCCGGAAAATCCGGATATCCAGGCGTTTTCATATACGATCTCATCGGAGACCACACCCTGGACCTTTATGATCCCATCCTCCCGCACCAGGAGCTTTATGGTCTTATCAATATAGGAATCCAAAGAAAGCCCTTCAAACAGGAACTTTCCATCCTTTGTGTAGGCCGTCCAGGGGGACGCCCCGTCCACATTCCCCGGGGTCCCGTAAAGATCTGTTTCGATCTCCTTTACATTCCCATCCGGATCTGCAAAGGCCCGGAACGCATCATAAAATTCCCAGAACTCCGCTTTATCCACGGCCTTTCCAGCCTTTTTCCCCGCTGCCTCTGTCACATATCCCGCAAGAGAGGGTTCCCCCTCCCCTTTGGCCGCGGTCACCCAGCCGGACAGCTCCCCATAGGTAACGGCCGAAACGGCGCTTCCCTCCGAAGGGTAGCACGTTTCCGGATCCAGATATCCCTTGGCATAGAGATAATCCATATATTTCACATACCATTGATCCTGCAGCTCTCCCGGAAAAAAGGAAGTCTCCGGACCTTCTGCGCGGACTGCGTCCTCACCCGCAAGAGTAAGGGCGATGGCCCTGGAAGCCGCCGCCCGGGACACGCCGTTCCCCCGGGGCTCCATGACCACGATGATGATGAGCAGGGCCACGATCACCGTGGAGATCCCTGCGGTCCAGTTGATCAGTTTCTTTTTTTCGTCCATAGCACCTCGTTATTTCTGTCTGATAAACCTGCCGCTGTCCGCATCGATCTTTTCCAGATCCATATAATCGTCCGTATCCTGCGGGAGATTCTTTTTCCGTAAGAAATGGCACTGGAATTTGGAAAACAGGTCGAACACCACCGCCGTCAGCGGCACAGCGACGATCATGCCCACAAAGCCCCACAGTCCGCCGAAGAACAGGATGGAAAACAGGACCCAGAAGCTGGAAAGCCCAGTGGAGTCCCCCAGGATCTTGGGGCCCAGGATATTGCCGTCAAACTGCTGGAGCACAAAGATAAAAATGACAAAATACAGGCACTTCAGAGGGCTGACCAGCAGGATCAGCAGCGCGCAGGGGATGGCCCCAATGAAGGGGCCGAAAAACGGGATGATGTTGGTCACCCCGATGATCACCGCCAGCAGCATGGGATATGGGAACCGGAACAGGTTGCAGCACACCAAGGCGATGATGCCGATGATGAGGGAGTCCACCAGCTTGCCGTTGATAAAGCCGCTGAGGATGCGGTAGGCGCTCCGGGTCTCCTCCACCAGCAGATCCGCCACGTCGGTGCGGAACACGCTGTACACGATCTTCTTGGACTGGGCGGCAAAGACGTCCTTTCTGGCCAGCAGATAGACTGAGACGATAATGGCGATCAGGATGTCCTTCAGCAGCAGAGCCAGAGCGATCACACCGGAGGAGACGCTGCTCACCACGCCGGTGAGCTGGGGAAGGATCTCGGCCTTCAGCCAGTCCAGGGTGCTGTTCACCGACTCCAGGTTGGGGAGCATATCAGAGCTGAGCCACTGCTCCACTGACTGGGCCAGGGAGTTGTAATAGGGCAACACCGCCGCTTGGATCTCCGGATTGTCCGCCAAAAAGTCCAGCAGCCACCGCTGCATGATCCGGATGTACTCCGGGACCGCGTTCACCAACCCCACGATACTGAGGTACAGCTGGGGCAGCACCATGGCCAGCAGCACATAGACCACCAGCACCGCAAAGCTCAGACTGAGCACGATGGCCAGGAAATTCAGCGCGGCGCGCTTCCGTCCCCCATGCTCCGCCACGCCCTCGCACAGGGCGAAGAGAAAGGAGTAGATCTGCCGGTGGACAGGCAGCAGCAGGAAGGCCAGCACCAGCCCATAAAAGATGGGCCGCAGGATATAGGCCAGCAGTTCCAGCAGGGCCCGCACCGCCGAAAAGTGGTAGATCACAAAGAACAGCAGGATCGCTGCGGCGATCACCGCGAAGGCGGTGACCCCGGCGGCCAGATAGGCGCCGTACTTTTGATGCTTCAAAGCAGCCCGCCTTTCTCCATCAAACCTTCAGCTCCGTTTCCTTCCCACCCAGGGCCGCGGCATATTTCTCCAGCACCGGGGCGATCTCCTGGGACAGGAACTCCTCCACCTGCTCCGGGCAGCGGCCGATGTAGCGCTCCGGCTCCAGATGGGCGGTGAGCTCCTCCCGGCTCATGCCGAAGGCCGGGTCCTCCGCCATCAGGTCGATCAGGTTGTTGGACAGGCCCAGGTCCTTCACATTCCGCCCCGCCTCCTGGGACAGGACCCGGATGCGCTCGTGGAGCTCCTGGCGGTCGCCGCCCCGCTTCACCGCGTCCATCATGATGTTCTCACTGGCCATGAAGGGCAGCTCCTCCATCACATGGCGGCGGATGACCTTGGGGTGGACCACCAGGCCGGAGGCCACATTCATATAGATGTTCAGGATGGCGTCCACGGCCAGGAAGGCCTCCGGGATGGAGATGCGCTTGTTGGCCGAGTCGTCCAGGGTGCGCTCGAACCACTGGGTGGCAGTGGTGATAGCGGGGTTCCCGGCGTCCACGATCACATAGCGGGCCAGGGAGCAGATCCGCTCGCACCGCATGGGGTTGCGCTTATAGGGCATGGCGGAGGAGCCGATCTGGTTCTTCTCAAAGGGTTCCTCCACCTCCTTCAGGTGGCACAGAAGCCGCAGGTCGGTGGCGAACTTGCTGGCGCTCTGGGCGATCCCCGCCAGGGTGGACAGCACGTTGTAGTCCATTTTCCGGGAGTAGGTCTGCCCGCTGACCGGGACCACGGCGTCGAAGCCCAGCTCCTCCGCGATCCGGCGCTCCAGCTCCTTCACCTTCTCATGGTCGCCCTCGAACAGCTCCAGGAAGGAGGCCTGGGTCCCCGTGGTCCCCTTGGAACCCAGCAGCTTCAGGGTGGAGATGCGGTGCTCCACCTCCTCCAGGTCCATCAGCAGCTCATTCATCCAAAGGGTGGCCCGCTTGCCCACGGTGACCAGCTGGGCCGCCTGGAAGTGGGTGAAGCCCAGGGTGGGCAGGGCCTTGTATTCCCGGGCGAAGTCCGCCAATCTGGACAGGACCTGCACCAGCTTGTTCCGGACCAGCTCCAGCCCCTCCCGCATGATGATCACATCGGTGTTGTCCCCCACATAGCAGCTGGTGGCCCCCAGGTGGATGATGGGCATGGCCTTGGGGCACAGCTCCCCGTATGTGTGGACATGGGCCATCACATCGTGGCGCAGCTTTTTCTCCCACTGGGCGGCCTTCTCATAGTCGATGTCGGTGATGTGGGCCTCCAGTTCGTCCACCTGCTCCTGGGTGACCGGCAGGCCCAGCTCCATCTCCGCCCGGGCCAGGGCGACCCACAGCCGCCGCCAGGTGGAGAACTTCTTGTCGGCGGAAAAGAGGTAGAGCATCTCATCGCTGGCATAGCGGGAGGAGAGCGGGCTTTCGTATGTGTTGGTGGGCATAGTGCATCGTCCTTTTCTTGTCTGATTTTTCCGGGAGGGCGCGCCCCTCCCCTGTCGGGACCGGGTCAGAGGCGGATCAGCTCATACTCCCGGGAACCCAGGCCGATCTTGGCCGCGTGCTCCAGGCAGCTGCGCCACTCCGACTCGGGGGTGGAGTTGGTGAAGTGGTCGTGGTGGTCGTGGAAGCCGGGCTCCGCCAGGTGGCGGGCCAGCTGGCTGCCCGGCATGGGCTCCGCCGCCAGGCAGGCATCCACACAGGCCTGGTCCAGGGCCAGAGGGTCGAAGGAGGCGAACATTCCCAGATTGGGCAGGATGGGCACGTCGTTCTCGCCGTGGCAGTCGCAGTTGGGGGACACGTCCACCACCAGGGAGATATGGAAGTTGGGCCGCCCGTCCAGCACCGCCTTGGTATACTCCGCCATGCGGCAGTTCAGGGCCGCCTGGGCGTTGTCGTTGGTGAAGTAGATGGCGTCAAAGTTGCACGCCCCCAGGCAGCGGCCGCAGCCCACGCAGTTATCCTGATCCACGGTCATTTTTTTGGTCTCCGGGTCAAAGACCAGGCCGTTGTTGGCGCACTCCTTCTGGCAGCGCCGGCAACCGCGGCAGGCCTCCGGGGCGATCTTCGGCTTCCCGCTGGCGTGCTGCTCCTTCTTCCCCGCCCGGGAGCCGCAGCCCATGCCGATGTTCTTGATGGTCCCGCCGAAGCCGGTCATCTCATGGCCCTTGAAGTGGGTCAGGGAGATGAACACATCCGCGTCCATCACCGCCCGGCCGATCTTGGCCTTCTCCACATACTCGCCTCCCGCCACGGGGACCTCCACGTCGTCGGTGCCCTTCAGGCCGTCGCCGATGAGGATGGGGCAGCCCACCGTCAGCGGAGTGAAGCCGTTCTGCCAGGCGCATTCCAGATGCTCCAGGGCGTTCTTCCGGCTGCCGGGGTACATGGTGTTGCAGTCGGTGAGGAAGGGGCGGCCGCCCAGCTCCTTCACCACGTCCACCACCGCCCGGGCATAGTTGGGCCGGAGGAAGCTCACGTTGCCCAGCTCGCCGAAGTGCATCTTGATGGCCACGAACTTGCCGTCCAGGTCCAGCTCCTGGATCCCGGCCGCCCGGATCAGCTTTTGCAGCTTGGTGGGCAGGCCGTCGCCGAAGGCCTTGGTATGAAAATCAGTAAAATATACCTTGGAAACTGACATAAATTCCACTCCTCATTCTTTGGTATGGATCTGGGTCCCGCTCATGGGAGCCGCCTTCCGGCCCTACGCCCGCTGTCTCCGGCGCGCCTCCAGCAGCCCGGGGATGATGGCGCACAGGGAGCCGGCCACGATGAGCAGGATCCCGGCCATCATATTGGCGGGGATCGCCTCGCCGTGGAGCTGCCAGGCCAGCACCGGGGCCAGCGCGGGCTTGAAAAAGTAGACCAGGGAGACCACGCTGGCGGGGAGCTCCTCCATGGCAAGGAAATAGCAGCAAAAGCCGATCCCCGCCACCCCCACGGACACATACAGGACGTAGGGCAGGTTCTCCAGGGTGTACCCCGCCAGGATGGGGATGCGGGCGAATTCCTCCAGACCGGCGGCTGTCATCCCCTGGGCCACCGCCGGGACATGGGAGAGCAGGATCAGCCCCAAGACGATCAGACTGCCGAACAGAAAGCTGAAGCAGGTGACCACCGCGCCGCCGTACTCCGCCACCCGCCGCTTGCCCAGCACGCCGTACAGGGAGAACAGCAGGGTGGACAGCAGGGCCAGCCCCACCCCCAGGGGGTTCAGCGCGTGCCCGAACGGGTCGATGATGGCCACGGTGCCCGCGATCTCCAGGGCCAGGGCGGCGATGTGCCGGGGCTGGATGGGCTCCTTCAGCAGGAAGAAGGCCAAAAAGGTGACAAATACCGGGTTGCAGCTGAACAGCACCGCGGCCACAGAGGAGCCGGCGTACCGCACCGACAGATGGAGTATGGGCATACTCAGGGCGATGCCCAGCAGGCCCAGCAGCGCGAAGCGGGCCATGCTCCGGCCGTCCAGGCGCTTTCCCCAGCGTCTCAGGGTCCGCAGGGCCAGGGGCAGCAGGATCAGAAAGCCCACGGAGAAACGGCACAGGGTCAGCTGCATGGAGTTGATCTGCCCCGCGATATACCGCAGGACTACCTCATAGGAGGTGAACATCACAATGGTCACGATGATATAGAGATAGCCCTTTTTCACGATATATCCCTCTCCTCTCGCCCTCCGCGCCCCGGGCGCTTCAAATACAGTATAGCACAGCTTTCTCCCCGGGACAAACACAAGTTAGTTCATCAGAGCCAGAAATTCCTCCTCGGTGAGCACGGGCACCCCCAGCTCCTGGGCCTTGCGCAGCTTGGAGCCCGCCGCCGCTCCGGCCACCACGTAGGACGTCTTTTTGGACACGGAGGAGGCCGCCTTGCCCCCCCGGTCCTCGATCATTTTGGATGCCTCGTCCCGGGTGAACCGCTCCAGAGACCCGGTGAGAACGAAGGTCATGCCGGCAAAGCGCTGGTCGCCCCCCTGCTCCTCCGCCTCCATGTTCACCCCGGCCTCCCGCAGACGCGCAATGAGGTGCTGGCTCTGGGGACTGGCGAACCAGTCCAGAAGGCTCTGAGCGGTGACGGCCCCGATGTCGTCCACCCCGGTCAGTTCCTCCAGCGTGGCGCTCTGAAGGGCCTCCAAAGTGCGGAACCGGGCGGCCAGCACCTTGCCCGCCTTCTGCCCCACCTGCCGGATGCCGAAGGCAAACAGGAGGCGGGATAGGTCCTGGCTCTTGGAGCGCTCGATGGCCTCCAGCAGCTTTTGGGCGGACCGCTTTCCCATGCGGTCCAGCTCCGCCACCTTGCCGGCATCCAGGAAGTACAGGTCCCCCGGCGTCTTCACCAGGCCCGCGCTCACCAGGTTCTCCACCACCGCGATGCCCAGCCCGTCGATGTCCATGGCGTCCCGGCTGGCAAAGTGGGCCAGGTTGCGCAGCAGCTGGGCGGGGCACTCGGCCCCGGTGCAGCGGATGTGGGCCCCGTCCTCCTCCCGCTCCACCGGCGCGCCGCACACCGGACAGCTCTGGGGGAAGCGGTAGGGCTCGGCCCCCTCCGGGCGCTTCTCCATTTCCACGGACAGCACCTCGGGAATGATCTCTCCCGCCTTGCGCACCAAAACCGTGTCTCCAATGCGTACATCCTTTTCCGCAATAAAATCCTGGTTGTGGAGGGTGGCGCTGGTGACTGTGGTGCCTGCCAGGCGCACCGGCTCCAGCACTGCCCGGGGGGTGAGCACCCCGGTGCGGCCCACCTGGATCACGATGTCCAGCACCCGGGAGGGCTTCACCTCCGGGGGATACTTATAGGCCGCCGCCCAGCGGGGAAATTTTGCGGTGCTGCCCAGCAGCTCCCGCTGGGCCAGGTCGTTGACCTTGATGACCGCGCCGTCGATGTCAAAGGGGAAGTCCTCCCGACCCTCACCAATGGCGGCCACCTGTCCGATGGCCTCCTCCACGCCGCGGCAGCTGTAATGGGGAATCACTTTAAAGCCCTTCTGCTTCAAATATTTCAGCGTCTCCACATGGGTCCGGAAGGTCTCACCCTCCGCCCACTGGACGTTGAATACCGCAATGTCCAGCCGCCGGGAGGCAGCCACCCGGGGATCCAGCTGGCGCAGGGACCCGGCGGCGGCGTTCCGGGGGTTGGCAAATAGGGCCTCCCCACGGCGCTCCCGCTCCTCGTTCAGGGCGTGGAATACCTTTTTAGGCATATAGACCTCACCACGGACGATGAGCCGGGCGGGGGCGTCCGGGATGCGCAGGGGGATGGACCGGACGGTCCGCAGGTTCTCCGTCACATCCTCCCCCACCTGGCCGTCCCCCCGGGTGGCCCCCCGGACGAACAGGCCGTTCTCATACTCCAGGGCCACCGACAGCCCATCCACCTTGGGCTCCACGTCGTATTCCGCCCCCGGGACGGCGGCGCGGACCCGCTGGTCAAACTGGCGCAGCTCATCATAGTCGAACACATCCTGAAGGGACTCCAGGGGGACCTGATGGATCACCTGCTGGAAGGACTCCAGGGCCTTCCCCCCTACCCGCTGGGTGGGCGAGTCGGGGGTGATGAGCTCCGGATGCTCCCCCTCTAATTCCTCCAGCCGGCGCAGCTTGTGGTCGTAGTCGTAGTCCGACATGGCCGGGGCGTCCTGGACATAGTATTCATAGTTGGCCTGTTCCAGCTCCCGGCGCAGGGCCTGGAGCTCCTCTAAGTGGTCCATGTGGAACCTCCTCTTCCTCTGTAAACCTTGAAAATGTGGCCTCAGCCCCCCTGCTCCAGCTGGAGATAGGCGTCGGGGACCCGGCCCACAATGACTGTTTCCGCCACGCACAGGCGGGTGATGCTCTCAGTCTCCACCGGGCCGCCCGGCAGCAGCAGCGTCATGGGCACGGTGAGCTCCAGTTCAATGCGGTGGAGGGTCTGGTTGACCCCCGCCTCGGAGAAGCTGCTGGAAAACCGGGCGTCTGCTGTCCCAACCGCCATAGCGTGGACCTTCAGGGAGGGGCCAAGCCCCCACAGGACGTCCAGGTCCAGCAGGCTGCCCAGGGGGATGCGCAGCTGAAAAACGCCCACGCCCTCCAGGGCGTCCAGCACCCGTTCCACCAGCTCCGCCCGCAGCAGGTTCATGGCCGCCATGTCTGTGGTGAGGGAGACGATGGCCCCGGAGGCGTCCCGCTGGATGGAGACCAGTTGGGTGTATGTCAGCCCCCGCTCCGCCAGGTCCTCCGTCACGCACCGCTCCACAAGGCGGGCCGCGTCGTTTTGAAGCTGAGCCTGGGCGATGGTCACCGCCATGGGCCGCAGGCGGGCCTCCAGCAGCCCCACGCACAGGGCGGCCAGGGCCGTCCCCAGCGCCAGGGCCGCCAGCCAGCCGCCCCGCCCTCCGCCATGGGAACGCCGCGCCCGCCAGCGCCGCCTGATCCGGTCCAGTCCCTCCATGGCGCTCCCTCCCTCTCCGCTCCGGCCTGGTATGGGGAGGGTATGCGCCATCCGGCTTGGACTATGCCCGCAGCAGCTCCTCCACCGCCAGCAGCACCCCCAGCTTGCCCGACTCAAAGGTCAGTCCGCCCTGGAGGTACACGGTATAGGGGGGGCGCATGGGGGCGTCGGCGGACAGCTCGATGGAGGCCCCCTGGATGAAGGCCCCCGCAGCCATGATGACCGGGCAGTCATAGCCCGGCATATCCCAGGGCTCCGGGGTGACATAGGAGTCCACCGGAGCACCGAACTGGATGCCCTTGCAGAACCTTTTCAGGGCCTCCGGCTCCCGGGTGTGGATCATCTGAATGATGTCGTGGCGCACCGCGCTGGAGTGGGGCTCGGTCTCATAGCCCAGCAGCTCCATCACCCGGGCGGCAAAGACGGCGGTCTTGACCGCCTGGGCCACTGTATGGGGGGCCAGGAACAGCCCCTGGTACAGCAGGCGGTTGTTCCCCAGGGTGGAGCCGCACTCCCCGCCGATGCCCGGCACGGTGAGCCGCTGGGCGGCCCCCTCCACCAGGTCCCGGCGGCCGGCGATGTAGCCGCCGGTGGGGGCCAGGCCGCCCCCGGGGTTCTTGATGAGGGAGCCCACCACCAGGTCGGCGCCCACATGGGTGGGCTCCAGGGTCTCCACGAACTCCCCGTAGCAGTTGTCCACCAGAATGGCGGCGTTGGGATTGGCCGCCCGGATCACCCGGCACATCTCCCCGATCTCCGCCACGGATAGGGACGCCCGGGTGGAGTAGCCCTTGGAGCGCTGGATCAGCACCGCCTTCACCCGGGGATCGGCGGCCGCCTGGGCCATCCCCTCCAGGTCGGGCTTGTTGTCCTTCAGCTCCACCTGGCGGTACTCCACGCCGTAGTCCTTCAGGGAGCCGTGTCCATTCCCGGCCGCCCCGATGACCCCCAGCAGGGTGTCGTACGGCGCGCCCACCGCAGACACCAGCACGTCCCCGGTCTTCAGCGCCCCATACAGAGCGCAGGCGATGGCGTGGGTCCCGTTGACGAACTGGATGCGCACTAGGGCGGCCTCCGTGCCGAAGAGCTGGGCATAGATCTCGTCCAGCTTGTCCCGGCCCAGATCATCATAGCCGTAGCCGGTGGTGCCGGCAAAGTATCCCTCTGCCACCCGGTGGTCCTGAAAGGCCTCCAGCACACGGATGGAATTTTCCTCCGCAATGGCGTCGATGCGGTCAAACTGCTCTCTCAGGTCCTGCTGTGCCTGACGGCCCAGGGCGCGGACCCGCTCACTGATCTGTAAACTCATATTCCTTTACGCTTCCTGTTTCTATTGTAATATTGAAGAAGATCCGGCCAGCGTTACAGCCTGGTCAGCTCCTCCTGAGCAAAGGCGGCCAGCAGCTTCACGCAGGCCGCTGCATCCCCCAGGTCAGCCATCTCCGTGGGGGTGTGGATATACCGGCAGGGGACTGAAACGCCTCCTGTGAGCACTCCCATACGGGTGGCGTGGATGGCCCCCGCGTCGGTGCCGCCTCCCCGCATAATATCCCGCTGAACGGGGATCTCTCTCTCACCGGCCAGACGCTCCAGGGTCTCCACCATCCGGGGGTGGCAGATCACTGAGCGGTCCATCACCTTGACCGCCGCACCTTGGCCCAGGCGGACGGTGCCCAGCTTCTCCGAGCCGGGGGTGTCATCCACGTCAGTGACATCTACCGCCAGGGCGTAGTCCGGGTCAATCGACCAGGCCGCCGTCCTGGCTCCCCGTAATCCAACCTCCTCCTGGGCGGAAAACACCAGGTACAGGTCGTTGGGGCAGGCGTCCAGCTCCTCCAGCACCCGGAGGAGGACGGCGCAGGAGATGCGGTTATCCAGGTAAGGGGAAATCACTTTATCCCCACTTAAAAATATGGCGGTATCATAGACCGCGGTGTCCCCCACCTGGACCATCCTGCGGGCCTGCTCCTCATCCTTCGCCCCGATGTCCACATAGCAGGCGTCCAGCTTCAGCTTGCCAAACTCCGCCTTCTCCTCCGGGACGATGACCCCCCGCACTCCGTTTTTGAAGCGCACCGGGGTGTACAGCAGCTCCCGGGCGGCGATCCCGCCCAGGGTCCCAACCCGGAGGAACCCCTCCTTCCCGATGTGGGTGACGATCAGGCCGATGGAGTCCATGTGGGCGCACAGCATCACCCTGGGGCCGCTCCCCCGCTTCCGGACGATCAGGTTCCCAAGGGTATCCGCCGCCACCTCGTCGGCGTAGGGCCGGGCCAGGCCGGCGACGGCCTCCCGCACCGCGCCCTCGTCCCCGGAGGGCCCATGGGCGGTGTTGAGGGTCTGAATCAATTCAAACAGTTCCATGTTACAACTCCCTAATCGTTACAGAGTCAGCTGGGCCGCCTGATCGGCCAGGAACAGCCGGGTCAGCTTCAGCATGGCTTCAAAATCGGAAATGCTGCCCACGCTGGCCGGGGCATGGAGATAGCGCACGGCGGCGGACAGGGCAGCCACCCGCACACCGGACTTGGTGCGCTGAATGGTACGGGCGTCATTGCCCCCGGCAATATATTCCTTGGTCTGCCAGGGGATCCGGTGCTTCTCCGCCAGGCAGCGCAGGTCCTCAAACAGCTCCCGGTCATAGATGGTGCCACCGTCCATATAGGAGATCACCGGGCCTTTTCCCGGGGCGCACACCTTCCGGTGGTCCTCCACCATGGGCAGGTCGGCGGCGGTGGTGGTCTCCAGCACCAGAGCCACCTCCGGCGTGACGGAGAAGGCCGCGCCGAAGGCCCCCCGGGTGCCCACCTCCTCCTGTACGGTGAAGGCGAAGGTCACATCCATGGGGAGCTTCTCCCGCAGCAGCTCCAGCATCACGGCGCAGCCCACCCGGTCGTCAATGGCCTTGCCCTTGAACAGGCCGTCCCCAAAGCGCTCCGGCGGGCCCACAAAGGCCCCGCAGGTCCCCAGGGGGACCATGGAGAGGGCCTCCTCCCGGCTGGACGCGCCGATGTCCAGATACAGGGCATCGGTCTTGGGGACCTTCTTCATGTCCTCCCGGCTGAGCAGGTGGATGGCCTTCATCCCGATGACGCCCGGGACCCGGCCGGGCCCCAGCTCCACCGGCTTGCCCAGGGCTACTCGCCGGTCCACGCCGCCCACAAAATCAAACTTCAAAAAGCCCTCGTCGGTGGCCCGGGTGACGATGACCCCCACCTCATCCATGTGGGCGCACAGCATCAGCCGGTTCCCGGCCGCCTTCCGGCCCCGCTTGAACACGATGAGGTTGCCCATGGCGTCGGTACGGACGCTGTCCGCGTGCTCCTCCGCCCAGCCGCGGATATAGCTCCGCACCTGTCCCTCGTCCCCTGAGACGCCGTTCAGGGCGCACAGGGTCTCCAAACACTGGATCAAAGCGCCTCCGCCTCCTCTCCAAGGCCCTCGAGAAAGGCGGCCAGCAGCTGGGCCGTGTGGTCCAGGTCATCCCGGTGTACCGTCTCGATGGGGGTGTGCATATACCGCAGGGGCAGGGAGAGCACCGCCGTGGCGATCCCCTCCCGGCTGATCTGCATGGGCCAGCCGTTGGTCCCGGAGGAGCCGGCCATGACCTCCAGCTGGACGTCCAGCCCCAGCTCCTCCGCCTTCCGCTCCAGCCGCCGGGCCATCCAGCGGGTGCAGTTGGGCCCCAGCCCGATGACCGGGCCGCCGCCCAGGGGGAAGGTCTTGTCCTTGGACGCGTCCGGGGAATCCCCGTGGGTCACATCCACCGCCACACAGCAGTCCGGGGCGATCCCGTAGGCGGCGGCGATGGCTCCGGTGCTGTGGGTCTCCTCCTGGGTGGAGCCCAGGACATACAAATCTACGTCCAGCTCCCTGTCCCGCAGCCGCTCCAGTGCATCCAACAAAATGGCAAAGCAGGCCCGGTCGTCCAGCGCCTTGCCGCACAGCAGCTTGTCCCCCAGGGGGGTGCAGCCCGCCCGGTAGACCGCCGGAGTGCCCACCGGGATGCGGGCCCGGGCCGTCTCCTGATCCAGGCCCACATCCAGATACAGGTCCTGGATGGCCACGGACTGGTCCATATCCTCCCGGCTCTGGATGTGGGGGGGCAGACAGGACACCACCCCCACCACAGGGGGCTGGGTGAGGATGGTCAGCTCCCGGTCCGGGAGCATCCTGGGGTCCACCCCGCCCAGAGGGGCGAAGCGGAGGAAGCCCTCCTCGTGTCCGGTGATGAGAAAGCCGATCTCGTCCAGGTGGGCGTCCAGCAGCACCTTTTTGGCCCCCTCCCGGCCGCAGCGCAGCACCCCCACCACACTGCCCATGCGGTCCAGAAACGCCTCGTCCACCAGGGGGCGGAGCAGCTCCAGGGCCGCCCGGGCCGCCTGGCCCTCGAACCCGCTGGGGCCGGGCAGGGCGCACAGCCCGGCCAGCGTCTTTTCATAGTTCAACCAACAGTCCTCCTGTCTATCCGCTCAGAGCCCCTGGACCAGACGCTTGAACGCCTGACCCCGCTCCATAAAGTTTTTGAACCGGTCAAAGGCGGCGCAGGCGGGGGACAGCACCACCACGTCCCCCTTCCGGGCGGTCTCCCGGGCGGCGCCCACGGCGGCGGCCAGGTCCTCCTCCTCCCGGATCACCAGGCCGCTGGCTTCAAAGCCCGGGGCCTGCTCCACCGCGCGGCGGATGGCGGCGGCGGTGTCCCCGGTGAGGATCAGGGCCTTCACCCGGTCCACGATCTCCATGCCAAGCTGAGTAAAGGGGATTCCCTTGTCGTATCCACCCGCGATCAGCACCACCTTCTGGTCGAAGGACTCCAGGCAGGCGGTGGTGCGGCTGGGGCTGGTGCCGATGGAGTCGTTGTACCAGCGCACTCCGTCCAGCTCCCGGACGAACTCGATGCGGTGCTCCACCCCCTGGAAGCGCCGGGCCACCGCCCGGACACAGCGGTCGGGGACCAGGCCGTCCACTGCGGCAATGGCGGCCATGTAATTTTCCACGTTGTGGTCGCCGGGGAGCTGGATCAGCTCCAAAGGCAGGACCTCCCGGCTCCCCTGCTCGTTGGTCAGCCAGATAGCTCCGTCCCGGAGGTAGACCCCCTCCTCCAGCCGCTCCTGTCGGCTGAAGAAGGTCACGGGGCACGCCGCCTCCCGGGCCAGCGCCCGGGTGGGGGCGTTGTCATAGTTGAGGATCAGCCGGTCCTCCGGTCCCTGGTGGAGAAAGATGTTCTTCTTGGCCCGGACGTACTCCTCCATGGTGTGGTGGTAGTCCAGGTGGTTGGGGCTGAGGTTGGTGACCACCGCGATGTGGGGGCTCTGCTCCATGGTCATCAGCTGGAAGGAGGACAGCTCCAGCACGGCGAAGTCCTCCTCCACCATGTCGGCCACGTCGGGCAGGAGGGGCTTGCCGATGTTGCCCCCCACATAGACGTTCCGCCCCGCCTCCTTCAAAAATTCGGCGATGATGGTGGTGGTGGTGGTCTTTCCGTCGCTCCCGGTGACGCCGATGAGGCGGCTGGGGCAGGTCTGAAAAAACAACTCCATCTCAGAGCTGAGTTCGATGCCCCGCCGGACGGCGTTGACCAGTTCCGGCGTGTTGGGGGAAAGGCCCGGGGTGCGGAAGATCACATCCTCATGGAGATCCTGGAGGTACTCCTCCCCCAGGATCATCCTGGCACCCAGGCTCTCCAGCTCCTGGACCTGCTCCGCCGCCCGCTCCCTTGGGACCCGGTCCCGGACGGTGACCTCCGCCCCGGCCCGCAGCAGCATCTTGATCAGGGGCGTGTTGCTCACCCCCATGCCGATCACCGCCACCGGGCGCCCCTGTATTTCCTCCAGATATTCCTTGATGGTGGACATAGCGCGTCCTCCTTCCATCGTGTTCCGGGCCCTGCCGGGCCCCGTACGCTTCCAGCTTCGGCCCCGCCGGCGGACCGGCGGCAGTCTATATAACTAAAATATATTACCATAGCCGGGAAAAAAATTCAACGAACATTTGACACCGGCGGCGTTTTCTTGTATGATAGACGGGCAAGCAGGCTGGACAGCCGCGCGGGCGGGGCGAAAGGCCCGTCTGTGAGGAAAGTCCGGGCTCCATAGGGCAAGGATAACGGATAACATCCGCCGGGGGCGACCCTAGGAAAAGTGCAACAGAAATAGTCTGCCGGCCTTCTGGCCGGTCAAGGTGGAAAGGTGAGGTAAGAGCTCACCCGACGGCGTGGAAGCGCCCGTCGCTGTAAACTCTATCCGGAGCAACGCCGTGGAGGGACACACAGGTCGGCCCGACCGTCCCGGGGAGGCGGCTGGAGCGCGCCGGCAACGGCGCGTCGAGATAGATGGCTGTCTTAAAAGACAGAACCCGGCTTACAGGCCTACTTGCACCAAAGGACCAGTATGAAAATTCATACCGGTCCTTTTTTCTTGCTCCCGCAGGCTTAGACGCCCCCGCCGCGGATGCGCTCCACCAGACGGCGGGTCTGCTCCAGATCCGCGCTGTACCGGGGGTCGGGCGGCTCCGTCCGGGCACGGGGCGCGGGACTGCCGGGGGCCGGAGCGCTCCGCTCCCCCTCCTTTTGGGTCTGCTGGCGGCGGCGCTCCCCGGACTGGCGGCGCAGGAGCCACCGCTGGGTGTCCCGGTCCACGGCGGACGCCATGAAGCGGAAGCCCATCCGGGCCTGCGGCTCCATGCCCGGCCAGCGCTCCAGCACCTCCTCCGGGTCCGACACCTCCCCCCGCCACCGCCCGTCAGCGTACTGCATCAGGGCGGTAAACAGTAGGCCCCGCTGCTCCGGCGGAAGTGCCAGGAGCATGGGGTAGTTGTCAAAATAGACCACAAAGCCCCGTTTTGGATTGTTCATGTCCATTCCTCCTTTTACCCCTGGCGGGACCTTGCTGTTTGGTGTACGTTTGCGTGCCACTATCCCCCCCGTAAAGGGTAATAGTAAAAGAAAAAAGTAATGGTCACTGTGATAGTCAAGTCAGGTCAAGCCTGACGGCGGTGGCCCGGGCCGGGCCCGGAGAAAAAAAGAAAAAATTTTTTGCCCCGCGCAATAAAACCCGGTCCCCGCGCATTTCATAGTCAGAAGCGCAAAGCAGAGCAGCCTGAACGGCTGAGAAAGAGAGGAATCCAACATGAAAAAGTCTTACATCATCGCCGCCCTCGCCCTCACCAGCTGCATGGTGGTGGGGACCGCCGCCGCCAGCCAGAGCAACAGCGTGACCGCCACCTTCCGCCCCGATGTGACCCTGAAGGTCAACGGCACCACCTACACCGTCCGGGACACCACCGGGGTGAAGGTCTCTCCCCTGATCTACAACGGCACCACCTACCTGCCCCTGTCCTCCCTGGGTCAGCTGCTGGGGGCGGAGGTCTCTTGGGACAACGACAGCCAGACTGTTATCATCCACGACGATGACGCCAGCTACATCGGCGAGTCCAAGGCCAAGGAACTGGCCCTGAAGCACGCCGGACTCTCTGGCAAGGAGGTCTCCTTCCTCCAGCTGAAGCTGGACTGGGACGATGGCCGGGCAGTCTATGAGGTGGAGTTCTATTCTGGCAGCCGGGAGTACGACTATGAGATCGATGCCGTCACCGGCGCGGTGGTGGACTTCGACTCTGACATCGAGGACTATACCATCCCCTCTGACAGTGCCGATCTGATTGGCAAGGACCGGGCCAAGGAGCTGGCCCTGAAGCACGCTGGTCTGTCCGGCAAGGAGGTCTCCTTTGTTCGGGTGGAGCTGGACCGGGACGATGGTCGAATGTTCTATGAGGTGGAATTCTATTCCGGCAGCCGGGAGTATGACTATGAGATCGACGCCTTGACCGGCGCGGTGGTGGACTTCGATTCCGACATTGAGGACTACACCATCCCCTCTGCCCCCTCTGACAGCAAGGACTACATCTCCCGGGAGAAGGCCCAAAAGCTGGCCCAGGACAAGGCCCCCAAGGCCACTCTGATCCAGCTGGAGCTGGATGTGGACGATGGCCGGGCAGTTTATGAAGGCGAGCTGCGGGAGGGCAGCATGGAATATGAGTTTGAGATCGACGCCGTTACCGGCAGCTTCCTCAAGTGGGAGCAGGAGCGGGACTGAGCCCCGCCCCTCGTACCGCAATCAGGATACAAAAGGGACCCGCCGCGGCGGGTCCCTTGTTCTGTTTTTTCAGTGGGCCGGAGGCGTCACGGCTCGCCGGTCTCCAGCTCCTCCCACAGCGCCCGCAGGGCCTCCAGCTCCTCCCGGGCGCCGTAGTCCTCCAACTCGCCGGTCTCCTCCCAGTTCCGGGAGAGGATCTCCCGGGCCAATGCGGAAGCCTTCTCCCTATCCTTCTGGGTCCCAATCCCCAGGGCATAGCACCGCACCAGGCGGCACAGGCTGTTCAGATCCTCCAATTCCGCTCCCTTCTGGTAGTATTCAAACGCCTGTTCCAGATCCTGCTCCACAGCGGTCCCGGTTTCATAAAACCGGCCCAGACCCCAGCAGGCGGATCCATCCCCCAACTCATCAGCCCGGCGCAGGCAGTCCAGGGCCTGCACAGTCTCCCCCGCCTGCTCATGGTACCAGCCCAGGTTGTACCAGGCGCACTCATCGTCCTGCTCCGCCGCCCGGCGGTACCAATCCATGGCCTGCTCCAGGTCCCGGGGAACGCCGTCCCCCTTGGCCAGCAGTTCCGCCAGGTTGTTCATGCAGGCACTGCTGCCCAACTCGGCTCCACGGCGGTACCAATCCGCCGCCTGAGCCGTGTCACGATCCACACCGAGCCCCTTCTCATAGCACCAAGCCAGCTGGAACATCGCCCGGGCGCTGCCATCTTCCGCGCTCCGGCGGTACCACCGGACGGCCTCCTCCCAGCTCTGTTCCACGCCGTTCCCGCTCTCATAGCACCAGCCCAGATTGCACATCGCCCGGGCGTCGCCCTCTTCCGCGCCCCGGCGGTACCAGTGGACGGCCTGCTCCCAGCTCTGTTCCACGCCCCTGCCGCTCTCATAGCACCAGCCCAGGTTGCACATGGCCTGGGCGCTGCCCGCCTCCGCGCCCTTCTCATAGCAGCGGACCGCCTGCTCCGGGTCGGCCTGGGTCCCGACGCCGCCGAGCAGACAGGCGGCCAAAAGCATCAGGCCGCGCTCTGAACCGGCTTCGGCCGCCTGGCGGTAGAGCTCCACCGCCCCCTCCGGGTCCCGGTCCACCCATTTGCCCTGCTCCATCAGCCAGCCCAGACAGCATTTGGCCTCCGGCTCATCCCCCTCCGCCGCCCGGCGGTACCAGCGCACCGACAGCTCCGGGTCCTGCTCCACCCCGTCGCCGAACTCGTAGTGCTTGGCCAGCAGGGTCTGGCTGGGCATATCCCCCTGAAGGGCCGCCATGCGCAGCCACTCCACCGCCTGGGCCGGGTCCCGCCGGTCCATCCCGATCCCCCGGTCACAGCACCGGGCCAGCAGGCGCTGGGCACGGGTGGAGCCGTACTCCGCCGCCCGGCGGTACAGCGCCACCGCCTGGCGCGGGTCGGGAGGGGTCCCGATCCCCTCCTCATAGCACACCGCCAGATTGCACAGGGCGGGCAGGCTGCCCATCTCCGCCGCCTGCTGATAGAGCCAAAGCGCCTGGCGCGGGTCGGCCTCCACCCCGGTGCCCTGCTCCAGGCACAGGCCCAGGTTACACGCCCCCCAGCCGCTGCCCAGCTGGGCGGACCGGCGGAAGCAGGACACGGCCTTCTCCTCCGCCCCGTCCTGCTCGATCCAGAACACCCCCAGGGCGCACCAGTCATCCCCGGTCATCTTCTCCCGATCCCCAACGGTCAGCGCGCCGCCGCACCGGGGGCAGGCGTCCGGAAGAACCTCCCCCTCGCCCCAAAAGCGGCAGTCCTCCTTCGTACAGTGAAACAGCATAAACGCTCCTCTCCTCTCTGTTCTGTCTGATGTGCCGGGGGGCTCAGTCCAGCCCCCGCTCCAGGATGCGGTACACCGCCTCCATGTCCAGGCCGGCCCGCAGCGCGGCGGCCAGCTTGTCATACTGCGCCTCCCGATAGGCCGGGCCGTCCTCCGGCCCGGCCTCCCCCGTCCAGGTCAGCCCCTTTCGGGCCAGCAGCAGGGAGACCAGCCGCTCCCGAAGCTCCGGCGCGTCGAAAAAGCCGTGGAGATAGGTACCCAGCACGTTCTCCCGGACGGAAAAGAGGCCCTCCGGTCCGCTGTCCCCCATGTGGATCTCATAGCCCTCCAGCGGGCAGCCCGCCAGGGGGGCGAACAGGCCGGAGCAGGCCGGAAATTCCGCCCCGCGGCGGGTGCGGGTTTTTTCCCGGGAAAACCGGGTGGAGACGGGCAGCAGGCCCAGCCCCTTCCGGGAGCCGCCCCCCTCCGCACCCTCGGGGTCCTCCACCCGCCGTCCCAGCATCTGATAGCCGCCGCAGATCCCCGCCACCGGGGTCCCCGCCGCCGCCAGGGCCAGCACCGCCCGGTCCAGTCCCCGCCGCCGCAGCCAGTCCAGGTCGGCCAGGGTGCTCTTAGTCCCCGGCAGGATCACCAGGTCGGGCCAGCCCAGGTCCTCCGGCCGGTCCGTATAGCGCAGGCCCACCGCCAGATGCCGCCCCAGGGCGTTGAAGTCGGTAAAATTGGAGATGTGAGGCAGGCGGACCACCGCCACATCCAGGGGGGCCGCCCTCCGCCCGGAGGTGAGCCGTGGGGAGAGGCTGTCCTCATCGTCCAGATCCAGCTCCAGCCAGGGGACCACCCCCACCACCGGGATCCGGGTGAGCTCCTTCAGCATGGTCAGGCCGGGCCGCAGCAGGGCCGCGTCCCCCCGGAACTTGTTGATGACCGTCCCCTTCACCATGGCCCGCTCGCCGGCCTCCAGAAGGGCCACCGTTCCGTACAGGGAGGCGAACACCCCGCCCCGGTCGATGTCCCCCGCCAGCAGCACCGGGGCCCGGGCCATCCGGGCCATGCCCATGTTCACGATGTCGTCCGCCTTCAGGTTGATCTCCGCCGGGCTGCCCGCCCCCTCCAGCACGATGATGTCGTGCTCCTCCGCCAGGGAGCGGTAGGACGCCAGGATCTGTGGGACCAGCTCCTTTTTATGGCGGAAGTAATCGGACGCCCGCATATCCCCCAGCACCTCGCCGTTGACGATGACCTGGCTGCCCATGTCGCTGCTGGGCTTGAGCAGGATGGGGTTCATCCGGACGCTGGGCTCCACCCCGGCGGCCTCCGCCTGCATCACCTGGGCCCGGCCCATCTCCAGGCCCTCCCGGGTGACGAAGCTGTTCAGCGCCATGTTCTGGCTTTTGAAGGGGGCCACCGAATAGCCGTCCTGGCGGAAGATGCGGCACAGCCCCGCCGTCAGCACGCTCTTCCCCGCATTGGACATGGTCCCCTGGATCATAATGGCCTTTGCCGCCATGTCAGTCCCTCCCAAGCTGCCGCGCCACGGCGGTCAGCAGTCTCTCGTTTTCCTCCTCCGTCCGGACCCCGATCCGGAACCAGCCGGGCCCCAGCCCGGAGTAGTTGGAGCAGTCCCGCACCAGGATGCGCTCCCCCTCCAGCAGCAGCCGCCCCAGGTCCTCCGGCCCCCGGAACAGAAGGAAATTTCCGTCCCCCGGGCACACCCAAAGGCCCAAAGCCGCCAGCCCCGCCGCCAGCCGCTCCCGGCCCCGGCGGATCATGGTCAGGCTGTCCTCCGGCCAGCGGGGGAATTGCTGTAAAGCGATTTCACCTGCCGCCTGAGTCGGGATGGACACCGCCCAGGGCGGCCCCGCCGCCGCCATCCGGCCCAGCAGCGCCGCCTCTCCGCACAGGGCATAGCCCAGGCGCAGGCCCGCCAGGGCATAGCTCTTGGTCAGCGCCCGGAGGAGCAGCAGCCCGCCCCCGGACAGCTCCTCCGTCAGGCGGCGGGGATCGCCGGCGGTGAGCTCCAAAAAGCACTGGTCCACCGCCAAAAGGGCCCCTGCCTCCCGGCAGCGGGACAGCACCCGGCCCAGCAGCCCCCCGTCCATCAGCCGCCCGGTGGGATTGTTGGGGTCGCACAGGAACACCAGATCCACTCTGGGGACGATGACCTCCAGCAGGTCCTCCCCCGGCAGAAAGCCCGTCCGCTCCTCCAGCCGGTGCTCCCGGATCTGGCAGCCCACCCCCTCCAGTGCCCGGCGGTACTCTGAAAAAGTAGGGGCAAGCAAAAGTGCTTGCCTTGGCTTGAGGGCCAGGGCCAGACGGTAGATCAGGTCGGAGGCCCCGTTGCCGCACAGGATCGCCTCCTCTTCCACGCCGTCCCGGCGGGCGATGGCCCGGCGCAGGCCGTGGCAGGCTGGGTCCGGATAGCGGGCGCAGTCCAGCACCGCCCGGCGTGCCCCCTCCAGCACAGGCTTGGGAGCCCCCATAGGGTTCAGGCTGATGGAGCAGTCCAACAGGTCGGGGGGACAGCCGTAGGTGTCCCCTCCGTGTTCAAAACGGACCATGTCCGCACCTTCCTTCTCTGTGATGTGAATGGAGCGCTTTTTTGTGTAGGGCGCGCCCGTTCCCTGCCGCAGCCATGAAACCACACCTGTCCCTCCGGAACCATACGAGGTTCTGAAACCGCCGTAGGGGCGGCCCTCTGTGGCCGCCCGTCCTCCGCCGCAGGATTTGCCAC
>OFMF01001268.1_pt1 | contig 20646 bp, 20 predicted proteins | sample 1541771 | NCBI WGS metagenome assembly OFMF01 (sample SAMN04209235, study PRJEB22552) | human gut metagenome | biome: gut; material: feces | host: Homo sapiens | place: USA: Oklahoma
CGCAGGCGGTTCTCCTCCTTGTGCCTGATGGGGAAGATATCCATCAGCGCCTTGGCGGCATTGACCGACACGGCCCTGAGCGGCGCAGGGGAAAGCGGCACTCCGAAACGGTCGGTATAGTCCGAAGTGGCCGTCTCGTCCATGACGGCCTTGAGGGTCTCGGCCACCTGCAGCTTCACGGCCATCGTCTCCATCTCGAACCGTTCCGAGGAGAGCAGCGCCTTGATATGCGCCAGCACATGCGGTTTGTTCATCAGGTAATTGGCCGAAGCGTACGGATTCTTCACCGTATCCTCACCGAATACCTCCACAAAGCATTTTTTCGGCCGTCCGGCATATTCCAGCCCGCCGTTCACATAGAGGTTGCAGAATTGCAGCTCCTGCTCCGTGAGCGGTTTCTCTTCCGGCCTATCCTGCGTGTTCGCTATCTTGTCTGACATCGTTTCTTCCTTCCTTTTCTGAAAGAGTAGCGGGTTTGTGTCCCGGAGGTTTTACAAAACCCGCCTTTTCGTTGCATAACAATTGTTCCATTAATGCGTCATAGAATACCTGGGCCAACGCATCGGCACACGCCTCCGCGTCCGCCAGCGAGTTGATGAGCCGCAGGTTGAACTTGATTTCCAGGTCGTAGCCCGATATGAACGCCATCAGTTCGTTCCCGTCATAGCCCAGCGCCCCGTAGGTCATCCGGTCCGCCGTGCGGAATGTGATGGTCTCGGGAATCCGTTCCCGGTCAATGCCTGGGGCTTCCTTATTCGTGTCCATACTCATATCTTGAAATATTTACGGGTTTTCTCTTTCTTCTGCATGGCGGTTGCCGTCCCTTCCGTCTGGCGCAGACGGGAGGTATAGACCCCCAGGATGTCGAGCGTGGCCGTCACGTCGGCAGCCGCATCGTGGGCATCGTCCAGTTCCACGCCCAACCTTGAGGCTACCAGTTCCAGTTTGTACGAGGTGACCTCCGGATCGGCGGCAAAAGCCAGCCGCCCCAAGGCAAGCGTGTCGATGTAGTGCGGCTGGAAGTTGCCGTAATAGTCCCTGCTCCCGGAAAAGGTCTTTTCAAACTCGGCGGCCAGTCCGGCATAGTTCACCAGCTGTTGCAGGAATCCGATGTCGAAGGCGATGTTCTGTCCGACCAGCACGGGCTTGCACTGGTTGCCCTTCGAGAGGGTGGCGCGTTTGGCGAAGGCGATGACTTCTCCGGCCACCTTCTTCATGTCCATACCCTGCGTGCGCAGCATCTCCATGGTAATGGCGGAATAGTCCAATGCCGTCTGTTCGTACTTCATCGGGACATATTCCGGTTCTTTCGCCTGTTCATGGCGGGTACGCAACACCTTGCGCCGGGGAAGTCCCGCGTCCTGTTTCCCGTAGGGGGCGATATACGCCTGGTAGCGGTCGAATACCTGCCATGTGTCGAAACGGACGGCCTGCAGGGCGATCTGCGTGCAGGCGCATTCACGGCAGTCCAGCCCTCCGGTCTCGAAATCCAGCCCGATGCCTACATATATTTTCTGTTCAGTCTGTGGTGCCATATCTTCTCAGGATTGGATGAATAACAATGAGTTCTTATAGGTCTGCAATGTATTGCAGCCGTTGTAGTCGCTGTAACGGATGACGGCCGTGAGGATGACCACCCGGTCCTTAAGCGACTGGATCTCGGTGCGGTGCTCCATGTAATAGTCGTTCCAGCACACGCACTCCGCCAGGCGGTTGTTCTGGGAGAGTGTCAGCCTGGCGAAACGCTTCCGGCTTCCCGTCTCCCTGTCCTTGTAGGTATGCTCGGCTACATCCACCACCGTGGCGCAGACAGCCGCACGCCTGCCGTCATTCTCGTCCCGTGCCACCTCGTCCAGGGTCAGGTAGGAGGCTTTTCCCTTGACCTGCCCGCTGGCTTCCGAATTGTCGAAGATGCGGCGGTAGTCGATGCTGCCGATACCCGACACGGCAATCTGCTGCTGCGACCAGAAGAAATGCCGCCCGCGCATGTCCTGCGGGAAGTCTTTTTCAGAAAGGGAGAATCCCAGTTCCCGTGCGGCGCGTTCGAGCAGCGCGCAGCGTTCGGTAACCGCCCCGACTTTTTCGATGCGGTCGAAGCATCCGGCAAGGATCATGTGCTTGACATGCCGGGCGTTCACGGGGACTTTCACGGCCTCTTCCGCGTTGTCGGGATCGTCCCAGTAACTGTATTTCTTGAGCTTGTAACGGAATATGCGGTGGATGAAGTTCTCGATACCCGTATATGCCCCGCCCCGGTCGCGTTCCGTGACGATGTATTCCACTGTCCTGAGGCCGACCTGCTTGATTCGGGTAAGCGACCAGAAGATTTCATCGGTGGCATAGTCGGTGAAGAACTCCGTCCCGGAGCGGTTGATGTCCGGCGGCACGATCTTGGCCGGCGAGCAGCGTTCCATCTCCGCCATCAGCGAAGGAATCTCCTTGTCGTCCGCCCATTGCAATGCCACGGTATAGAACGCCGACGGGTAATTGGCCTTGAGCCATGCCCCGCAATAGGCTGTAAGGGCGTATGCCGCGGCATGGGAGCGGTTGAACGAATATTTCCCGGCCACCTCTATCTTGTGCCAGATTTCCTCCGCCTCATAGTCCGGGCATCCGTTCCCGACGGCTCCGGCAATGAAATCCGCCTTCAGCGTGGCCATCAGGTCGGCTTTCTTCTTTCCTATGGCCTTGCGCAGGAGGTCGGTCTTCCCGAGGTCGAATCCCCCGAGCGTATGGGCGACGGACATGAACTGCTCCTGGTAGACCATGATTCCGAAAGTGTTCTTCGTCGCTTCATAACAGCCGTAGTTATAGACCGGGGCCACCTCGCCACGCCTGAAACGGACATAATCATCGGTGGCGCCGATGTCGAGCGTGGCGGGGCGGTACAGGGCATTGACGGCGATCAGGTCCTCGATACACTCCGGCTGTACATCCTGGATAAACCGGGTAATGCCCGGTGAAGAGAACTGGAACACATTCTGCGTGTTACCGTCCGAGAGCAGCCGGTAGGTCTTCCCGTCTTCCAGCATATCCTGCGTGATACGCCCGATGGTGAGTTCCTGCCCGAAATTCCGGTTGACCAACGCGATGACGGCACTCAGTTTGGCAAGTTCCTTTGTCGCCAGCACATCCTCCTTCAACAATCCGATCTCATCGACCGAATAGCCGTCGAACTCCGATACCAGTGCCCCGTCCATCTTGCGGACCGGCAGGAAATCGAAGCATTCGGCGGGCCTGCCGTCCCGCGTGTCCGGTGTGACAACGATGGCCGAGGCGTGTATGGAGGCCGCTTTGGGCTGTCCGAGCAATCCTTGCACGTCCTCGATGACCAGCGGATAGGTCTGGATAAAGTCCCGAAGTTTTCTGTTGAAGGCAGCCTGTCTGAACAGTCCTGTCCAGTCCGTGCCGTCATCTATCATGGCGGTAATATAGTTCACGATGGAGTGAGGCACGCGGTGTACGCGTGCCACGTCCTTCAAGGCGGCTTTCAGTTTCATCGTGGTAAAGGTGCCGGCGGAAAAGACACGCTGGCGGCCGTCCGCGTTGTACCGTTCTTCCAGGTAATCCTTGATCTCCTGCCGCCGGTCGGAGGCATAGTCGACATCTATATCCGCCTTACGGGAGGGCGGAATGTCCGCCCTCCACAAGTCCTTTCCCCACGAACGAATCCATTACGGTGAATGCTTCATTCGCTTTTTTAATTGTTACGTTTGTCACTTTCATTTTTTATACTTTTTATAGTGGACGATATCGCATATCGTCTGTTTGCAAACCTTGAATTGTTCAGCCAGTTCATTTTGCATGACTCCCGACCGGTGTAACCGCCTGATATGATCCGCTTGTTCATTTGTCAGTTTGGCGTTCACACTGTTCTCTCCATAATCATCCCTGAGTTTATGCACCATAGAATGCATGACGTTTTCTTGCCTGGTACACATTTCCAGGTTGTCACTTCGATTATTGTGCTTATTGCCATCCTTATGATTAACCTCCTTTGCCGCATTCCAATCATCAAGAAAATGTTCTGCGACAAGTCTATGGATTAATTTTTTACATATTTTTCCGTCAGAGGCCAAAGAAACATTGTAATACGGGGATGTACCCCCGACCCACGGTTTGATGATTTGTCCGTTCCTCCAATATTGGGATGTGGCATTACGGACATATCTTCCGACACTTCTAATTCTACCGCAGGAGCTTACTTGATAAATTCCCTCGTAATGATGAATATCTTTCCAAATTTCTTCCTCGTCCATTATCGTATATATTTCTTGTATCGTATTATCGCGCTTACCGTCTGGCGGCTGACGCCGTACTGTTTTGCCAGGCTGTTCTGGGAAGCCTGGCCGGAAGAATATCTCACCCGTATCTCTTCCGCCTGCCCGTTGGTCAGTTTGGCATTCACGCTTTTTTCGCCGTAATCCCGTTTGAGGCCACCCGCTATGGCATGTTCCATATTCCGCTGGTGCGTACACATCTCCAGGTTATCCGCACGGTTGTTGTCGCGGTTCCCGTCGATATGGTTCACCTCCAGTCCCGGATTCCAGTCGGGCAGGAAGTGCTGTGCCACCAGACGGTGCACGGAGAACTTCTTTCCGACACCGCCCTTGTAGAGTCGGACACAGTCATAGAGCGAAGTCGTCCCACACCAATGACACATGATACGTTCGGGTTGTGTCCAGGTGATACCGTCATGCGAAACTTGCCGTTCCAGACTCTTGACACGCCCGAGGTTGCTGATCTTGTACTTTCCTTCATAGTTCTTGATATCCACCCAGATTTCCCGGGTGTCAGCCATGGGTTATACGGTTTAGTGCTGTCTGAAAAATTCCCAGGTCTATCTCCACGCCGATGAACCGGCGTCCCGTATTCCGGCAGGCCACGGCTGTACTGCCGCTGCCCATCGCAAAGTCGAGGACGATGTCTCCTTCGTCGGTGTAGGTGCGTATCAGGTATTCCAGCAGGGCGACAGGTTTCTGTGTCGCGTGCAGGCAGGAGCGTTGCTTGTCGGTCTTGAACTTCAGCACGCTGCGCGGATAGCGTTCCGTGGATATGTAATCCCGGAAATTGTCGTGCTTCCGGTATATCTCGCCGGCATCGCATTTCCGCTGGTGTTCGGCCATCACGACCTTGCGCTTGTGCCCGTCCGTCTTGATCGGATGATACTTCGGCAACCTGTCGTAGAAGACCAGAATGTCCTCGTGCGCCTTCATCGGCATACGCCCGGCATTCAGGAAGCCTGTCGCCTGCGTCTTCTCCCATACCCAGGCATACCGCAGCCTGCGGAGATTGGAACTGCCCAGCAGGCTCGTAAAAGGATGCTGGCAGAACAGCAGTACGGGAGTGTCGGGCCTGGATATGCCCTGTACGGCATTCCACATCCCGGGGATGTCTATCACGGCATCCCACCGGCAGTGTGTCGTACCGTATGGAGGGTCTGACAATACCATGTCGGCGGTGATGCCTTCTTCAGCCAGCAGGGGCAGCACATCGAGTGCATCGCCCCGGTAAAGGTCGCAACCGTCATAGGGACGGTGGTGTTCGTAGGTCGGATTCATGGGTTTCGAGTTCCTTTAGGTTCCACAAGCAATCTCGGCGGTCAAAAAGGATTTCGTCGCCACACATCAATTCATCTGCGTATATCGTCCGCTCTTCTCCGTTACGGATTACCCGCATCCGGGCATCCGTGCACAGACGGTAAGTCTTGCCTTCAGATTCCATCTCCACATAGCGTTCGCCCTTGCCGAGTGTGATGTCCGGGGCAAGCACCGTCAGTTCGTCTTTCCAGCTGAGCCCGCAGCGTTCCGGCACGAGGAAGCGCGAGAAGATAAGGTCGTATTTCAGCGGGTCGATGGAGGTTATGCCAAGCAAGTAGGAAACCAGCGAGCCCCCGGCGGAACCGCGACCTATACCAGTTGCGATGCCTCTCCGGTGCGCCTCCCGCACCATATCCCACTGCACCAGGAAATAGTCCACATTGTCGGTCGATTCAATGATATAGACTTCCTCGTCCAGCCGTTCCCGATAGCGTTCCCGCTCCGGTTCCGGCACTTTCCGGTCCAGCCCGTCGTCAAGCAGTCGGAGGAACATCGTACGGCGGTCACCATACCGTTCCCGCTCTTCCGGTCGCATACGGTATTCCGGCATGAACATTCGCCCGGTCTCGAATGAGGCGTCCGCACGTCCGGCAATCTCCACCGTGGGACGGCACATGCGCCTAAACAGGGAATCGAAGTCCCATTGCCCGGAGAACAGAGGACGGAGCGTGTCATACAATTCATCCGCTGTCTTGAAATACTGGTCATCGCTCTGTTCATGGGCGGCTCCCGTGGCAATCTTGTTCACCACGATTCTGTACCCTGCATCGTCCTTGTCCATGTAGTAGCAGTCCGGAATCAGGACTGGTTCTACTGTAAATGAATCCGTGTCGGCATCATAACAGTTGCCGAAATAATATTTCAGGGCTTCTAGTTGCTCCCTGTCGATGCGGTCCGCCTTGTATTCGTTGGCGTCGACCTGGTAATAGACCGCTTCGGCACCTTTCCGGATACGCTTCACCTGTTTGGGGTGTCCGGCCATCCAGTAGACGGAACGGATGGCGAAAACCACCACACAACCTGCGGCATACATCAGCAGCTGTTCATAGCGGAGGGTGTTGTCTTCCGAATCGACCATGACGGCCCGTTGGATGCGCAGCAGATTATGCAGCCCCTCGTTATCCAAGGCATAAATCTTCAGCCCGACACGTTCTTCTTCGTGCATCATTGTCAGCGAGTAGCCGAATATATGTTTCAGCCCGGTATTGGCGCACTCCTTCTGAAGGTTCAGCGTGGCGGCCATTGTATTGCGGTCGCAGATGCCGACAGCCGTATGCCCGAGCCATTTCGCCTTGCGGCACAAATCTTCCGGCGAGCAGCAGGCGTTCAGCAGCTCGTAGGAGGTATGGATGCCGAGGTTCACGAAAGGTACATCATGTACCGGAGGCTTGGGCCGGCCGATATATTTCAGCAGGTTGAAACGGAATTCTTCCCGCAGGTCATAGTAGTACCAGTTCCTGCCGAACGGGAAGGCCACATGGAAGATTCCTTCTTCCATCAGCACATCCGGACTTTCCATCAGGTTGAACACGAGCTTGTCCCCGTCGCCGCGGAAGATGGATTCCACTCCCGACAGGTCGGCCGTGAAAAGCCGCCCGAAGCCGGGAATATCCACCACTTCCGTATCGACCGGGATATAGGTTATCCGTTGTGCATCGAGCCATGAGAAAAGTTCCTGTATCATCTTTCCTGTACTTTTTTGAGTTTGTATTCAAGGACGGACAGCAGGCGGCAGGCGAAAATCCCGTAGATTTCCGCTTCCGTGAGTTCGTCCCAGTCTTTGGCGGCATCAGCAATGTCCGCGATGAAAACCTCGAAATAGGGTTTCAGCCGTTCAGCCGTCCGCTTTACCGACTCGACGGCATCACCATCGTAACCGATGACTACGGTTCTGACGCCTTTCGATTGCAGCTTGTAGATCTGTACATCGGATATTTTCTTTCCGAAAGTGGCCACGGCTGCGACATGGGAATTGTCATAGAGTTCGAGTCTGCGGGTCAGGGCGATGACATCGAAAATACCTTCCGCGAGGATGACCGTATCGGTTTCATCCATACGGACGGCATCGTAGTTATAAAGGAGTCTGGAAAAGTCGTTTTCCGTGGAGTTCCGGTAACGCAGGATCTTGTACCCGCCGCTATGTCTGGTCTTGCGGTTGTGGGCGTCTATATCCTCTTTCGGCCAGGTATGGCGGGAGACATAGCCGACAACCGTACAGTCATCGATGACCGGAAAGACGACATAGTCCGCGTAGCGCGGATTGAGCCTGCCGGTTATCCCGACCGGGAAATACTCGTAATCGTCGAAACAGAAGCCGCGCCGCTGCAAATACGGATGCCGGAAAGTGCGCTTGTAAAAGTCCGGCAATTCGACCGGCACCAGTTCGTCGTCTATTTCTTCCGCCTCGTCCTTCTCCAGCAGGTGCAGGTTCAACGGTGCGGCAATGTCAGCTGTCTGCAAAACCATCAGGTCCATGCGACCGATAGCCGCCAGAAGTTGCTCCAATGTACGGGTGGATGCCCCGCAGGAGAAGCAGTGGGCCATGAAAGGCCGGCGGTGGGCAGTCGCCTTGCCGATGTAGATACCGAACTTACCGCCCGACTTTCCGCAGAACGGGCAGCGCGGAACGATAAGGTTCTTACCGCTCCCGTCCCGTTTGGCACCCGTCTCGCGGGTTATCTCCGAAACCAGATATTGATATTCCTGTACCGACAGTTCCATATTAAGGTATAGTCGTGACCGCTACAGGTTGGTTTGAAATGTTTGGAAAAAGAATCCGGATTAGCCCAATAAAAATAGACCGGCAGAATCATGGAAGGTCTTTCCACCCAAAGGAAAAGAGAAATTGTCTTCCCGGCTGGACAAAAAATGACTGCTTTTGTCTAATCGATAAAACAATATATAAATAAGGAGATTGATAATCAGCATTGGCTGATTATCAGGTGTAGAGATGTACTTTTCTAAAATGATCACTCTCTACATAAAAAAAGCGTATTTTTTGTGCAGTACAATAAACATACTGAATGAAAAGTATCGTTTTCCAATTACTACAAATAACGGATTTGTATTTGCGAGGTCATTCGAACTTTCCTCGAACAAAGGTCGTATGATATCTCGAACGCCAAGACCCGTGAGCGGAAACTGAAAGTCTTGGAGGCGGCAGAGGAATTGAAATGTGAAAACCTGCTGTTGATAACATGGGGAACGGACGATATGGCGGAATACAAAGGGCATACAATAAAAATCGTATCTGTCCGGAATTGGTTTTACGCATGTAAGCTGCCATATATTCTCAACATTCCAGTCGTTACAAGTCAAAAAGCCACCGACACGCCGCATCCGGATCGATGGCTTTTTATTCCCTGTTCAGATTCAGTGTCCTCTGCCCGTCATAGAACACCTCATTGTCGTAGTCGGTGGCAATCCTGATAGTGTCTCCTTTCTTGAAGAACCGGCTTTTGGCCACGTGCAGGCGCATAACGTTCTCCTTTCTTTCAGCCGATGACTGGTTGAGCGAAACAAGGTGCGTGCACGGGCGGGCCAGACCTTTGGCCTCCGAACAGTTGTACTCGGTCAGCACGTTCCGCTCGTCATTCAGCCACTCCCGGTCTTCGATGGTAGACTGGTAAGTCACCACCATCCATACCTTTTCGTCCGCCGCCAGGTCCTTCAGGTCATTAGCCACCGCGATACGCTTCGCCCGTTCATGGTCGGCTCCCCATGAACGGCGGTTGGCATCCGTCAGCAAGTCCATCGAATCCACAATCACGATGTCCGGATTATATCCTTTGAGCTTCCTGTATTCCGAAATGCCGTTCTTGATGTCGAGTGTCGAGACCTGGGCATTGAAACGCGGGTAACTGCGCACCGTGATGCTTCCGGCATACGAGGCGACCAGTTTTTCCAGATGTCTCATCTCCGTATCCGAAATCTTTCCCCGCTCGTAATAGTAGGCGTTCCTGGAAATCAGTCCGCCGGAATAGGCGTTCAACGCCTCTTCTTCCGAACCTTCCAGCTGGAAATGCAGCACATGCAGCCCGTCATCGATGTCCGCCCTGACACCGATCCATTTGGCGATGTGCGACTTTCCCACGCCTGTGCTGGCCAGGAAACAGGTCAGCTGACCTCGCAGGTTACGTCCGGCATTGAGCGCATCCAGATACGGGATGTAGAAGCGGGACACACGAGGGGCGGCCGAGCGTTCCTCTTCCTCCTCGCGCCGGCGGTTCCTCTCGAAACGCTCCTTGAAAGTCGCGGCCACATCGACGAACGAGGAACTCTTCAGCGTGAACCCTGCCAGCCACTCGGCATATTCCCGAAGAGTCTTCTCCGCCTTGTCCTGTTTGTTCTCGTTATACAGTTTCCCGACCTCCGCATAGACCGACTGCAACCGGACCCCCTTGATGTAGGACTCCAGCATGTCGGTCATCACCTCGGCACTCTGTCCCTCGTCATACTCCCGGAAAGTGTCTATCAGCTCGATGGCGTCGTAATCCTCATGGAAGGTCTGTGCCAGCACGGCATACGACGGCGGTGTCTTGTATGTCTTGAAGTGTACGGCTATCGCCTCCTGTACCTGCTGGAACGAACGGTCCGGCAGGTATTCCTTACGCATATGCCGGGCTAGGACAGCACACAACGGTTCCTGTCTGAGCGCCGTGGCATAGAGTTCATACAGGAACTCGGCACTGAGCGGATTGACGGCACTCATGGCTTCGCCTCCTTTTTCCGCCACGCCTCACAGCGGATACGGTACAGTTCCGGATAGCGCGCCTGTGTCCTTCTGCGGCATGGCTCCGCTTTCGCACATTTTGAGCATGACGGGGAGAAAGGCGTCCACATCAGCGTGGAGAGCGCACAGACGAGATATCCCGCTTCGGTGGAGAGCAGTCGCCGCTTGGTCGTCTCCTCGTATTCCGGATAAATAAAACGCCCGAACGGATGGCTGCGGCGGTCTTCCACTGCCCGCGCCAAATCATGCCGTGACAGCCCGAAACTCTTCAGCCACCGGTCCTCCCGGTAGCGGCGTTCCTTTCCCGAGCGGAGATAGCGGCCGATGGCTTTCTTCCCGAATGAATGGGAGACGTTCCATTTCCTGCGATACGCGGTATCATATCCGGAAATGGCATATGTCTGGCAGATACAGAAGTCGGACAGGCGTTCCGCACTGACGGAGACGACCTCCCGGCACAAGCCGTCGAAACACATCCCGAGCTGCCTGTCCGACTTGCCGCCAGCAGGGAACACAAAATCCGCCCACACCGTGGTGCGGACCAGCCGTGTAAAGAGCCTCCGGCATCCGTCAATCCATTCTTTTCTCTCCATCGCGTGTCAATAGTTTGCGCAGCTGCGTCTTGGCCAGGAAGATGCGACTTTTTACCGTTTCTACGTTCCTGGTCTGCAAAGTACCGTTGTTATAGGTGATTTCCATGATTTCCCCGAGTTTGTAACCAGCCTGCTGCAAGAGCAGGGCTTCCCTGTAAATCGGTTTGAGCCGGTCCAGTGCCCAGAGGATGTCATCGTTATAGAACTCGCGGTAGTTGTCCATCCCCATGCTGTTTCCCGACGGTTCGTCCTCATCCGACAGCGAAGAGGATATTTCCGAAATGTCGATATTGTCGTCCGGGGGCATGCGGTTCCTGTTGCGGTTGTTCAGGTCCGCCACAAGCCGTTTGGTCACGGCATAGATCCAGGTCTTTACCGGACGGGCCGGGTCATAACTGTCCATATACTTGAAGAAGTTGGCCAACGCCTCGAGGTAGTTGTCCTCGATGTCCTCCTGGTTATAGGTATATTTGATACAAATGCTGTATATCAGATTCTTGTGCGGCATCACATATTTTCTGAGAAGTTCCGCCCTCTGTCTCGCGGATTCGTCTTCAGGCTGGAGAACCGCAATAAACACATCTTTCTTTTCCACGTTTCCACTGACTGAAAAGGTTGATAATGAATCTCATGTCCTAATCTGTCAGCTACCGTGAGCGTCAATTGAAAAAACGGGCGGCAGCATTACCGCCGCCCGGAAAAAATCCAAACCGTTGTCGGCTTGTCACAGCCTGTGCCTGCGGATGTAATAGTAGAAGAGGTGGCAGGCATCCGCCGCGTTGTCATCCACCGGGACAATACCGTACCTGTCCTTGCAGGCCGCGACCATCTGCGTTTTGGTGGCGTGTCCGTCTCCCGTCGCCCATTTCTTGAGGACAGCCGGGTTGACGAACTCCGGTTCCGGGATATCCAGTTCATCGCACACTTCGAGCAGGATGCCCCTGAGTTCCGAGAGCCGCCGCATGTCGTAGAAATGGCGGTTCACGCTCACATCCTCGGCCACGACGCGGCGGATGCCGTAACGACGGAGTAGCGAGAGCAGCGTAGTCCTGAAAGCGCCGTGCATCTTGTTGCCGTTGCGCCGTTTGCTTTCGGTGAAGTTCCATGTCCCGGCCTCATGCAGGGAGAAGTATCCGGTATGCGTGGCAATGTCCAGCGCCAGTACCTGCTCCCGGGTCAGTACGCTATTCTCCGAGTCTCGATTCGCCATTCTCTTTCACGATTACCAGTTTATGCGGATACCCCTCCGCCACATTCCCGTGCGAGACGACCAGCACGGTACCGCCGAGCGAGTTCAGCGCCTCGAACATGGAGGCCAGCCCCGCTTCATCGACCGCCTCAAGTATCTCGTCCAGCACGAGCAGGTCCAGTCCTTTGTCCCCGTCGCAGTTGCTGTTCACGAGTTTCTGCATGGCAAGGATGGTCGCCAAATTCACACGGGCGGCTTCGCCTGCCGAGAACTTGCCGAACGAGCCGCAGTCCATGCCGTCGCGCAACAGCGAGATGGAGATTTTCTCCCTTACCTTACCGCTCTTGAGAATGGTATACCCGTCGAAGCGGATACGGATGTCGCTGCCGATGTCTTGCAGGAACTCGTTGGTGATACGGCTGAGCGCCTCGATTTTCGTGTTGGCCAGATAGGTCTTGAACTGCACGAACCGTTCCCGCTGTATCTCCAGGGCACGGACCCGGGCATCGACGGCCGTCTTGCGCCCTGCCGCCTCGTTGGACTTCCCGCGCGTTTCACGGAGAGTGTCCTTGAGCGATTGTATGAGGTCGGGTGAAGCCGCCTCATCCAGCTCCCGGATCGTGGCCTGCAAAGTGTCGATGGCGCAGGCCGCGGCCTGTATATCTTCCTTGCCTACCCGTATGCCGCGGTTCAGTGCGGCATTGCGCTCGTCTATGAATCCGAACACCTCGTCGAATACCTTGCGGCGGACACCTTCGATTTCACTTTGCAGGGCGGTAATTTCGGAAGCGATGCGTTTATGCCCGCTTTCCACCTCTTCCACGTGGCGGGTGGCATTCCTGATGGCCCGTTCGTGCCCGGCCAGCTGCTCCTCCCATCCGGTGCGTCTGCCTTCCAATATCCGGCGCTCATGGTTCAGCCGGTTCTGCTGCAACTCCACGGCATCCGTCTCCTCCTGCTTCTCATCGATACGGCCGTTGATTTCCGTGAGCTGCCGTTGACGGAGTTTCAGTTCCTTCATGCCGGCCTTGATGTCGAACTGTGGTTCTGCCACCAGAAACTCATACCCGCAGAAAGGACAGGTGATGGAGCCGGCCAGTTTGTTCGAGAGGCCGTCAATACCGGCAGAAACGATACGCCGTTTATGACGCAGTTCCTCGATGCTGCCGGACAGGTCGCGCAGACGGATGTCGATTTCCCGCAGTCTCTCCGCAGTCGTATCGGACTGATCCCTGTATGCCTCACAGAATGCGGCATACTCCTTCTTGAACTGTTCCCAGCCGTCAGTCCTGTTTTTCAGTTCCTGTTCCGCCTGCTTCAAGACGGCATCGCAATCCTTCAACCGCTCTGTGGCGGTCTGTAACCGTCCTTTCTTTTCGGCAATGACCTTGTCCCAGTCCGTCTGCCGGGCATCGGGAAAGAGGGACATCATTTCCGCTATCTTTTCCAGACACGCTTCCAATGCGGTATCTCCGGCTTCCAGTTCCTGCAAAGCCTCGTCCGCCCGCTGCACTCCGGCAAACTGTTCCTCAAGCCTGTCCACGGTCTCGTGCCCGGTACGGATCTGCTCCCTCTTGGCCGCTATGGCCGTTTCCAGTCCCATGATACGTTCCACACGGGTACGCCCCCGCTCGGCTCCGGCTTCCTCCTCCTTGCGTATCTGCTCCTGTAACATCCCGATACGCCCGTCCAACCCGGCCAGTTCCAGTTCCACCTGCCGTTTCTTTTCAGAGAGCGGCACGATGTCTTCCTCCACTTTGGCGATGGCTTCATCCACCAGGATACCGTTGGAAAAGCGGTTGATGACCTCTTTCTTCTCCTTGTCCGATGACGAGAGGAAATCCTCATACCGGTATTTGGAAAGGATGAAATTGTTGAGCAGCTCGTCGCGTGTGATACCCAGTTTGTCAAGAATATACCGGTTATAGGCATCCACCGAAGGCTGTACCGCTTCATCGGTTACCACCTGCTTGCCGCCACGGTAAAGCGTACAGCTGACAGAGGAAGCCCCCTTGCGCGGGATACGGCGGTTGACGAGCAGTTCCTCGGCGGCGGAATCGTTGATGAAACGCAAAGCGATACGGCATTCTTCCGCTGCATCGTTGATAATCTCCTCCGAGCGTATCTTTCTAAGCGGGCTGCCCGTGATACCCACGGCAATGCATTCCAACAGGGCAGACTTGCCGGCCCCGTTCGACTGCTGGGACTCATTGTCCCGGTTATCGCCGAAAATCAATGTCGTCACGCCTTGCCGCAGCATGTAGGACAGCGAACGGAAGGCGCAGAGATTTTCGGCTTCTATCGTCTTTAATTTCCACATGATCTGTTTTCTATTCTAGATAAATACTCCAATCCCATCGACACATCCTCGATCTGTTTCTCCCGGCAGAAGTCCTCGTAGGTTTCCCGGATGCGGCGGCTGTCGAATTTCTCGAAGAGCGAAGAGGATACCGCCTCCGGCAGCTGCTCGTCATCGGCAACCAGTTCTACCTTCGCCGCTCCGGCTTCCAGCAAGGCGGCTTTGTCCACCGATTTCATCGCGGCGGCAGGTGCATGGACACGCACCTTGACCTTGTAGCGACCATCGGCCTCCATTTCACGCAGCTCGTCCATCAGGTGCAACCCGGCACGTTCCGCCAGCATATCCATGACACGGTACCGCATGTTCACGCGGTTCTTGACAAACTCGTACGTGCCGTCCGTATACAGCACCGTGTATCCTTTCTCCTCGTCCTCCCCGAAGTTATGCTGGCGCGAGGAACCGATATATTCGATTCCCGTCCCCGGAATGACGGTACGGTTGTGGTAATGGCCGACAAAGACCTTGTCGAAAGGAGAGAATATCCTGGCAGGCAGTTCCTTTTCCGAAGGCTGTGCCAATGCCCCGTTGATACCCTCATGGATGTAGAGGAAGTGCTCCGGTTCTCCGGAAAGCGCTTCCGCAGCCAATCGTCCGAGCCTTTCGGCAAAAGAGCCGTCTTCCGGAAAATAGCTCATTACATGGAGCGCGAACTTCCATTCCGGGCGGCACAGGGTCAGGTACTCATCCACGACAGTCACATTCGGATGCCGGTCGAAGACATGACAATATCCGCGCAGGGATTCCTGGTTCACCTTGTCGTGGTTCCCTTCCGCCAGCGTGACATGAATGTCATGGTCCGCGGCGGATACAAGCATATCCCTGACGGCCAGCAGGACATCGAGTGTCTGGGCGGCGCGGGAAAAGAACAGGTCTCCTCCGACAACCACTTCCCGGATATCCCGTTCCCTGCAAATTCCCATGGCCTCCTGCCAGTTGGCCTGGAATGCAGGGGTGTTGTCTTTCGAGATGTGGATGTCATTCAATAACAAAAGGCAGGGTTTGTTCTCTTTCATACTAAGTGATTGTGATTAGGACGGGAGGCCCGGATGCCTCCCGTCGGATTAGAATTCAAGAACTTGTGAAAGGCTTATCTGCGGTGGCGGGGACGCCCGGCACGCTCTTCCGTTTCCTCCGGCTGCTCTTCTTCCTCCCCGGGGACATCCTCCGGTTCGTCACTGGGCTTCGGACCCTCCATCTCGCTTTCGATCAGGTCGAGTAGTTCCCGGTTGCTCGTGGAGCGTGTGACACGCACGGAGAGCCCTTCCTGCTCGATGTAGCCGCGGATCATCGCACGCAGCTCCTGGCCTTCCTCGGTCTTCTCACCGAGTTCCTGCCGCTGAAGCTCGTCATAACGTTCGAAAAGGTCGTCCAGCGAGATGCCTCCGCCTTCACGCCCGTTTTCTCTGTTATCTTTCGTACGGCGGTCGAACGAGAACGCGGATATATCCTCCTTGGGCAGTTCACCGTCCAGCGTGTCGATGACCGTCTTCATTTCATCCGTCTCCATGAGCGACATGCCGTAGATACCGTCGCACTGTTTGAGGAACTCGACGGTGGCTCCCAGATGATAACGGGTGTAGCGGTAGATGATTTCCGGGATACGCGGCGCACCCATCAGGGCGGTCAGCTCCTCCTTGGTCAACGGTACCGGTTCCGATTCGTTGTCAATGGAAATGACATACTCGGTCTTGGCTCCGTTCTTGCGCTTTTCAATCTCCACCGGATAGGCGTCATACACCGAGGAAATCGGGCACGGGTAAGACGGATTCTTGGCCAGTTTCTTGCTCCACAGCTTGAACTTCCTCTCATCCAGATCCTTGAACTGGGCATGGGAAAGGGTCATCATCTGCACGCCTTTGGCTCGTTCACCCAGGTCGAATACATAGAGACAGTGGCCGTAACTGTATTTCAGACCGCCTCCGAACGAGCCCCCGGCAATCTTTTCCGCCAGTTTGTCGTCCCCGTCCTCTTTTGCGGCTTCGACGGCCATGCGGCGGTAAGTCTCGATGGGATCAACGCTATATCCGGCATCGGTAGCGCGGGTGACAGTGACATACATCTTCTGGGGCTTGTTCCCCGTAGCGGGTTTCTCCAGCTCCAGAAGCAGCTGGTGGACGGGATACTCATAGCCCGGACGTGTCGGCGAGCCGTCCGGATTGGGAGCGATGGGCAGGATACGGAGACGGTAAGTCCCGAACTTGTCCATGCGGAAGAACTCCGTACGGGCGAACGCCCTGTTCTCCTCCTGGGCACGCAACTGTGCCTCCTGATAAGATTCCTGAACGCCGAGGAACATTTCCTCGACAGACATGCCTTCCATGCCGTTGTTCTTTTCTTCTTCTTGCATAAACGCTTTGTTTTATGGATTTAAAAATGCCCGAAGAATGCGACACGGTATACCCGCATCGCAAAGAAACTGGTAACAGGACGGACGGGTTCGGTTGCACCGTCCGCGTTCAACTGATAAAATTGGGAGAGGATGTCTCGCTGACCGTATCCCGAAAGAGGATACTCATTTGACAATATGGAAAGGTCTTGCAGCGACCGTGGAATACAAAATTAGGCAAATTACCCGGAACAGCCATACATGTACATGAATGTTTCTCACCGGCATTGTCCTTCAGCGCATTACCGTTTCATTTTAAGAATGCTTTTAATCTCCCCGAGCAGTCTGTCGCCGCCCGGCGCGTTCCGCGCTTCGGCAAGCAGCCTCCTGCGGTTCCGGCGGATATACTCTTCTCTCTTGCGGCGGCATATGCCTTCATAGTAGGCTTTGCGCTCCGGCGTGAGCCGTTTCCCGCGCCGGCAATAGACCCCGTCCCGGCGGTACTCGTCCAGGTAGCGGCGGAACTTCGCCTTGCCGCAGGAAGGGTCTTTCGATGCCTCCGCCACCGACCGTATGACCTGCCAGTCCGGCTCGAAGGGCTGCTGCGTGGCGCATAACCTGCGGAGCAGATGATAGACTACCGGCATCTCATACCGGAGCATGAAGCCTATCCGTGTCTCGTCGAAAGGAAAGCGCTTAAGCGTCCCCTGCGGTCTTCCGTCTTCTCGCTTTCGGGGCTTCTGCTGCCGGGGAGACGGTTTCTTCTGCGGCTGCCGCCTGATTTTCTTCTGTTTCATGATGTTGCGGTTGAATGGTTTGCTGTACGGTTTCACGGACGGGAACGTTCCTGCGCTCCGCAATCCTCCGGCGGCTTTCAATATCGCCGTTTACATTGAGTTTATGTTTCATGACTATACAAAATAGGTGAAGTTGAGTTCTACATTGACATTGTACATACCGCGCTCGTAAAGCTGTATCCTGCGCGAACCGCCGTAGATGGTGAACGAGGAGCCCCGGTTGTACTTGTGGTCATCGTTCCAGTCAGCGGCGCTGCAGCGCACGCTGTATCTCGGGGGCTGTATCTTGTTCGGGATGACGGCAACGATGCCGCCCCAGTTGCTGCCGTCCCTGCGTGCGGTATTGATATACCCCTGTATGGACACGATATTCCCGATCTGGCGGATAAACAGCCCCTGGGTATCTGTTCCCGAGCCGCTGTTCTCCATGTGCATCCATCCCGTATCCGCCAGCAGGGGCTGGTATTCTTCCGCATAGGCGGCTCCGATAGCGCGGCAGGCCTGCCGTTTCGCCTCCGCTGTCGGCAAGGACAGGTCGGAAAGTTTGCCGTCCTTGCGCAGGTAGTCCTTGACGATTTCGTCTTTGGACAGCACGTCCAACTTGTTCCGCAGGAGCTGCCGGGCTTCCATGGGGGATTTTCCTTGCCCGGTCAAAAAGTCGATGTAATCCTGGAACAGGTTTTCAAGCGCGGCGAAGCGGGCGTCCGCCCCGGCCTTGGTATACAGGTTCAGGTTGGTGGCGATGGTATCCTTTTCGGAAGCGTTGTAGCCGCCCATCAGCCGTTCCGCCTTTTTCTTGAGTTCCCTGACAACCTGCGAGGTCATCACGTATCCCTCGACCTGTGCGTGCGAAATGCCGCCTTCATCTATGTAGGCGAACGAACCGGTCTTGATTTCCAGCAGTTTGTCCCTGAGTTCGGCTGTGAAGACAATGCCCTCGTAAGCGGAGTCAGTCCCGAGCTTGCCGTCCATCATCCGGTCTATCTCGGCCGTGGAATAGACTTCGAGGTTCTTGCGTGCCTTGCCCTTGTCCGGAAGGTCGGACAGGTTAGAAATCTTGGCCAGTTTCAGCTCTCCGGTACCTTTCTTTTCGGCATCGAGGGTATCCCTGACGGCCGCCTGCCGCTTTGCTTTCAGTTCGGCGGCTTCCTCTGCCGTCAGCCCGCTGATCTCGTCCGCCGTCAGGCGCACCAGCTCCTTCAATCCTTCGGAGATTTCCAGAAATACCTCCCCGGCTTCCGCTTTGGAATAGACATCGATATTCTTCCGGGCGGCAGCCTTGTCCATGACATCGGAAAGGTTCCCGTCGGCGGAGAGTTTCATTTTCAAAGCCGCCGCGACGGTTCCCGATGTGACATAACCTTCGCCGCCCTCCGTCAGTTCTCCGGTAGTGATAGCCGCCAGTTTCTTCCTGTATTCGGTCGTGAAGTCTTCGGTAGAGAGCTGTTTGCCTTCTACCACATCCACTTTCTTTCCCATCGCCTCCGTAAAGGCCCTGACGGTCACATAGGTGTCGGACACGGATTTTCCGTTGATTTTAAGCGTACCGAGCACATCCACCGCTCCCAAAGGGGCAAGCACGATGTCGCCCAGAGCGTTCCTCAGCGCAAAACGGAAACTGTCAGCGGTGTCGAAGCCGACGGTGGCGAGCAGCGCGGCGGCACTGTCGCGCCAGGTAATCAGGTTTGTCAGCCTGGCATTGTCTTTCGTATAGGCGGTATTCTGAATATCGATACCCCGTCCGGTGCTTTGCAGGGAGAGCAGTCCGCCGACCTGCAGGGTGGCGGTACGCCCGATGACTTTCAAAACAGGTGTGGTGCAGGCTTTTCCGTCATGCACGGCAAAGTCACGGTATTTTGTTCCGCCGCCCTCCGTGCCGTGGTAATTGATACGGATACAACCCTCATCCGTCACATCCGAGGTGTTATAGATGTCGTATCCCTTGATGCGGACAGCCCCGATCCGGGCGTTTTCATTCAGCGAAGTACCGCAGGATATGCCGTCTTCCGTAACCCTGGCCAGTTCCTTGCCTTGTTTCATGAAACTGAACGTGCCGTCCGTCCGGATGACAATCTCGTTGACAAGCAGACCGTGCAGGTAGGCACCGATGGCGGCATGGCCGTCCGCCTTGACGATGCCTTTGAGCATGTAGCCGTTCCCGCCGCTGACGGAGACGGCGGTCTTGGAGCTGATTTCTTTCTGCCCGGTGAACGTTCCGGCCAGCACCAGATCCTTCTTGACGGTCTGCCGGGCAAAAGGTGTATCGAGCAGGACAGCATAGCGGCCGAAGAACTTGTCGATGAACCGGGGTGCATAGCTCTCCGTCACCTCGATGGCCGCCGGCAGTTTGTCAGTAACCGGATCGACCGTATCCGGGACAGCCTTGGCTCCGGCACAGAGATAACAGGTACGCCCGCGCTTGTTGACCTCATTGGCGTAGACCACCGATTCATGCCGGTTGATTTCGTATATATAATAGGGATAGACAGCATCGGCGCAGCCGTCGAAACGGCGTACCTTTCCGCCGAGCCAGACATAACCCGGGGAGACGCGGGGACCCTCGATCTCGCATCCGGAGATGATGAAGTCCGAGCAGCCGTCAAAAACGGCACTCATGCTGAGAGCCAGTTCCTGCAAGTTCAGGATATCGTCCGAGTAGGTATACCGTCCGCCGGTTTCCGCAATATATTCTTTCATTGTCCTGTATTCTTATTGGGGGTGTATTCGTCTTCGTCGATCTTGATCAGGTAGGTCTTGCCTGCTGTCTTATAGGTGTTCACCACATAGGAAAGCATATAGACCAGTTCCCGCGGAGGTATGGTGACGGGCGGGACGCAGACCATGAAGCTGACCTTGTTGATCAGCTTCTCTTCCGCCAGCAGGTAGAACGGACGGGGGCGTTCCGCCTCATTGTCCGTTGTAACCTGTTCCCCGTTGTACCATACGGTGAAAGGACGCTGGTATTCCGCCCCTTCGTGGTACAGGTCCACACCGACACTCGTGCTGTCCTTGATGAAGATGCGGTCCTTGCCGTCCTTGATGTATTT
>OFMF01001302.1_pt1 | contig 20182 bp, 16 predicted proteins | sample 1541771 | NCBI WGS metagenome assembly OFMF01 (sample SAMN04209235, study PRJEB22552) | human gut metagenome | biome: gut; material: feces | host: Homo sapiens | place: USA: Oklahoma
GGCGGTGGTCATCCTCACCTGCGTGGCCTCCTGTATCCTCAGCGAGTACCTGTCCCGCAGGGTGATGAAGCGCCCCCAGACCGTGGGGGACCTCAGCTGCGTGGTGACAGGCATCCTGCTGGCGCTGTATAACCGGGAGCGCACCGGCCAGGGCCAGTATGTGGACATCGCCATGCTGGACAGCGTGTTTGCTTTCATTGAGACGAACATCGTCCGTCACACCATCGGCGGCGTCCATCCCACCCGTGTCGGCGCCCGCCATCCCCTGAGCGCCCCCTTCGACATTTACATGTGCAAGGACGCCCATGTCATCATTGCCGTGGCCAGCGACCACCACTTCGCCAAGCTGTGCGAGATCATCGGCCAGCCCGATCTGATCAAGAATCCAAAGTTTGACTCCGACCCCCACCGGTCTGAAAATGACGTGGAGCTGAAGGCCATCCTGGAGAAGTTCTTCGCCGACTACACTGTGGCCGAGGCCATGGAGATGATGCAGAAGGAGTCCATCCCCTGCGGTCCTCTGTGCACGGTGGACGAGGCCTGCCAGAACCCCAGTATCCTGCAGCGGGATATGCTGGTGGAGATCGACCAGCCCGGCATGGGCAAGGTCAAGATCACTGGCAACCCCATCAAGCTGTCCCAGACCCCGCCTGATCCCTGTCATCCTGCGCCGCTGCTGGGCCAGGATACCCAGGAGGTCCTGCGCGATGTGTTTGGCTTCAGCGATGAGCAGATCGCCAAGTGGAAAGAGGAAAACATTGTTTGATCCGGCAAAGGAACGCTGTATAAAAATTTTTTAGGAGGAATATATCATGGAATTCAAATACACTGAGGACCAAATCGCCCTGCGCCGCGCGGTTCGTGAGTGGGCCCAGAGCTACCTCGCCCCCAAGGCGGAAGAGATCGACGTCAACAACCGCTTCCCCACTGAGACCATCAAGGCTCTGGGCGAGCAGGACCTGATGGGCCTGGCCTATCCGGAGGAGCTGGGCGGCGCCGGCTATGACGCCATTTCTGAGGCGATCGCCATGGAAGAGATCTCCGCCGCCTGCGCGGCCACCGGTTCTATCATCACCGGCCACTATCTGGGCTTTGACGCCCTGTACCTGGCCGGTACTCCCGAGCAGAAGGAGAAGTGGCTGCGCCCCGCCCTGGAGGGTGAGAAGTACGCCGCGTTCTGCCTGACTGAGCCCGCCGGCGGCTCCGATATGACCTCCAACAAGACCACCGCCGTGGAGGACGGCGACAGCTATGTGATCAACGGCGTGAAGCACTTCATCACCGGCGGCGCGCACTGCGACTTCCTGTGCTGCTTTGCCATCACCAACAAAGAGGACCCCAAGCACGGCATGACCTGCTTTGTGGTTGAGAAGGGCACCCCCGGCATGAAGATCGCCTCCGAGGATAACAAGATGGGGATCCGCGGCGCCCGCACCGCCGAGATCGTCTTCGAGGACTGCCGCGTTCCCAAGGAGAACATGGTGGGCGAGCTCAACGGCGGCTACCGTCTGGCTCTGGACGTGGTGGACCGCGGCCGCATCGGCATCGCCGCTATGGCGGTGGGCATCGGCCAGGCCGCTTTGGATCTGGCGGTCAAGTATGCCAAGGAGCGCGAGGTCTTCAAGCGCCCCATCTCCAAGTTCCAGGGTATCCAGTGGATGCTGGCCGACGCCGCCACCCAGCTGGAGGCCGCCCGTATGCTGACCTACTACGCCGCCGACCTGAAGGAGCAGGGCGTTCCCTTCACCAAGCAGGCCGCGATGGCCAAGCTGTTTGCCGCGGAAGCTTCCCACAAGGTGGTTGACACCGCCCTGCAGATCCACGGCGGCTACGGCTACATGAAGGAGTACGCCATTGAGCGCATCTACCGCGACCAGCGGATCACCGAGCTGTTCGAGGGCACCTCTCAGGTCCAGAAGATTGTGATCGCCGGCCAGCTGCTCCACTGATCTTCACCAACACAACCGGAAAAACGTAACGCTCAGATCATTTTATAGTACGTGAAAGGATATGGGCAAATCTTGCTGCTACAAGGTTTGTCCATATCCGTTTCAAAACAACTGCGCCATCGCGGCAGGCGATGGTTACATTAGGGAGGATAAAGTATGAACGTACTGGTATGTATCAAGCAGGTACCGGACAACTCCGTGGTGCCCAAGCTGGACCCAAAAACCAACCGTGTCGTCACTGAGGGCGTGGAGCTGATGGAGAGCCCCTTTGACCTGAACGCGGTTGAGGCCGGCCTGAAGCTGGTGGAGGAGCACGGCGGCGAGGTCTCCGTCCTGACGATGGGCAGCGAGAGCAGCAAGACCTCTCTGCGCTACGGCCTGTCCATGGGCGCCGCCAAGGCTTACCTGCTGAAGGATCCCGCCTTTGAGGAATCCGATTCCTGGGGCACCTCTTACGGTCTGGCCAAGGCCATCCAGTCCATCGGCAGTTTCGACGTCATCCTCTGCGGCAAGCAGGCCATTGACAACGACGCCGGCCAGGTGGGCCCCGGCATTGCCGAGCAGCTGGGCATCTCCCAGATCACTTATGTGAGCGAGATCGTTTCTGTTACGGAGGACACCCTGACCGCCAAGCGCGTCAGCCCCGCCGGTGAGGAAGTGGTCGAGGCGAAGCTGCCTGTGGTCCTGACCTGCGAGAAGTCCCTGAACGAGCCGCGCTACCCCACCCTGAAGCGCACCAGAATGGCCAACCGCGCTGAGATCCCTGAAATGGACTGCGCCGCCGTGGGCGCCGACCCCGCCAAGGTAGGTAAGAATTCTCCCTCCGCCATCAAGAAGCTCTATACTCCCGCTCCCCGTCAGAGCGGCGAGTTGATCCAGGGAGAGGCGGAAGAGATCGCGAAGATCGCCGTCCAGAAGCTTGTTGAGCAGAAGATCATCTGATTGAAGGGAGAGCATAGTATGTCTAACAAGAATAGCGTATGGGTCTGCCTGGAGCAGACCGGCGGAAAGATTGCCGGCGTCTCCTATGAGATGCTCAGCGGAGCCAGAAAGCTGGCCAACGAGTTGTCCGGCGAGGTGTGTGCCGTCCTGATGGGCCATCAGGTCCAGGCCCAGGCCAAGGAAGCCTTTGCCTATGGTGCGGATAAGGTCTATGTCTGCGACAATGAGAACCTGGAGCACTACAACACCGGCGCCTACTGCAAGGTGCTGGAGAAGCTGGTCAAGGAAAATGAGCCCGAGATCCTGCTTCTGGCCGCCACCACCAACGGCCGTGACCTGGCCGGCCGTTTGGCCAGTCGTCTGGAGACCGGCCTGGCCGCCGACTGTACCGCTCTGGCTCTGGAGGACAGCCAGCTGGTCGCCACCCGTCCCACCTACGGCGGCAATATCATGGCTGAGGTCGTCTTCCCGGAGAAGCGTCCCGCCATGTGTACCATCCGCGGCAACGCCATGTCCAAGAATGACCCCGACGCCTCCAAGACTGGCGAGGTCATCACAGTGGCCTATGATGTGGATGACGCTGAGCTGCGCACCAAGGTGAAGGAGATCATTGCCAAGGCCAGCGGCGAGATCAGCCTGGCCGACGCGCAGATCATCGTCTCCGGTGGCCGCGGCCTGGGCGATCCCAGCGGCTTCGACCTGATCCGCAAGGCTGCCGCCACTCTGGGCGCTGCCGTTGGCGCCTCCCGCGCCGCTGTGGACGCCGGGTGGATCCCCTATGAGCACCAGGTCGGCCAGACTGGTAAGACGGTCTCCCCCAAACTGTACATCGCCTGCGGCATTTCCGGCGCCCTTCAGCACCTGGCTGGCATGAAGACCTCCGATGTGATCGTAGCGATCAACAAGGATGAGGAGGCCCCCATTTTCAGTGTGGCCAACTACGGCATCGTGGGCGACCTCTACAAGGTCCTGCCCGTGATGATCGAAGAGATCCAGAAGGTCCTGGAGTCCCGCTGACCAACAGCGCGGCATACATAAGCAGAGATCGCCCCTTCCCGAATGGGGAGGGGCGATCCCGCAGCAAAGGATCACAGCTCCGGAAACAGCCGAAGTAGGCTGTTGATTTCCGGGCGGTCCAGCCAGCGGCTGAGGTGCTTGAGGGCCAGACGTCCATAGTCCAGCGCGGGATCCGGCAGGAGCTCGTCAAAAAAACGGCCCACCTCCGGATCCTGGTCCGCCCAGGCGCGGATCAGGGCCTGGGAGAAAAAGACGGAACCCTGGTCGCTGGGGTTCTTCATCTGCCACATATATTTCTGCGCGGCGAGAAGATGCCGTCGGGCGGCGGACAGGTTCCTGTTTTTTACCAGCGTCAGCGCCAGATAGGAGTTCATGGTCGGGCGGCGCCAGAAGGAGTCAAATTGTCCATACAGGGCAAGCGCCTTCTCCAGAAATGCCTGGGCTGCGGCGTAGTCCCGCTGGAAAAAAGAGGCCTTTCCCGCGTTGATGTAGAAAACTGAGAGGCTGGAAAACACATTGCCGGGGCACAGGGAGATCGCCTTGGAAAACATGGGGAGTGCCTGTACATAATCCTCCTTTTCCATCAGGATTTCGCCGATGTAGTTGTAGGAGGCGGCAATATTTACAGTGTAGCTGCGGGCCATGGACTCAGTCACAGTGAGTGCGTTGATAGACTCTAGCAGCCGCTTTTCCGCCTGCTCATAATTTCCGGTCATCATGTGATAGAGGCCCTGAAGCCGCAGAAGCACTCCGATCTCTCTATGATTGTTCTCTTGTACAGCCAGGTCCAGAGCCAGATCCAGATTTTGCTTCATCCCATCGGCATCGTCGATCTGGATAAAGTAAAAGATCAACTGTTTATACCCTGCCAAGGTGTAGTCCACGCGGCCAAGCCGGCGGGAGGTCTCGATGACCCAGGTGATGTTGCCCACCCCTTCTTCATACCGGCCTTCCAAAATGGGATACCGGCCCTTCAGGTAGAAGAACTGCATCTCCAGAAGCTCCAGCTCCTTCGATTCCGAATGGGCGGCACGAAAGGCCCGAATATCAGATTCCAGATTCTGAAAGAGCGCGTCGATCTTGTCCCGTGAGACGTAGGGGACGGGGTCCAGATCCGGATCCAGGTCCTCTTCGCTCAGCACCGGGAAAATTTCGTGGCTGAAATTGAGCCGGCTGTTCAGATTCGCAATCTTGTACTTCATGGCCTCCAGCTGATATCCAGCCTGGGAAAAATGGAAAATCAGAAGGGGATAGACCCGGTTTTTGTGCCGGTTTTGGTGTAGCTGCTGTTCCAGAAGCTGTCCGATTGCCAGGTGGCGGGCGGCCCGCTGGGAAACTGGCTGCGCGTGGTAAATGAATTCCCGCAGCTTGGGGTGGGCAAAGTGAATTGCCTCCTGACTTCCGGTGTGTTTCAGGAAGACTCCCCGATTTTCCAGCTGCTCCAGGGGAGCCAGCAGATCCGATGCGTTTTTTCCCAGAATCTGAGCCGCAGAGGAGAGCGGCGCGCCGTCATAGAAACAGGAGAGCACTTCAGCCAGCTCCAGCGCCTCCTGAGACAGGCCGAGCAGCTGCGTGCGCAGGAAGGACTGGATGGCCGGAGAGGAGTGGTCAAGCGACTCTCCCCGCTGAAGCATGGCGATGTACTCGTTCAGCAGGAATGGATTGCCCTCCGTCTCATTATAGATTTGCTCCAGCAGTTCTCCGTTTCCTGCCTGACTGGGCGGCAGTGCCTTTTTGATCAGGCTGTGACAGGCCTCCACCGTAAACCGGCGCAGGGTGAGGATGAGCATGGGGGAGTGGTATTGAAGGGCGGAAAGGGCGTCATCCAGCGGGCGGTTGCGCGCCAGTGTGCAGGTAGCCAGAAGAATGGCCTGGCTGGGAGACAGTTCTAACATCACCGTGGTGAGAAGACGCAGGCTGTCGGGGTCCAGCCATTGGAGGTTCTCTACCACCAGAATGACCCGCTTTCGAGCGGAGAGCGTGTGGATCGCCTCTACCATCACATGGGCCAGTTGGCCGATGGAGACCCTCTCCGGTTCGGTAAGAAACTCAGCCGAGGGCAGATGCTCCTGAAAGTCCGGAAATACACGGCTCATGAGATCGTTCCACAACAAGGGCGGGATGCAGGGCTCCTCCTGAAGCAGATGGGTGATCTCACGGGCGATCTGCCGCCAGGGCCGGAGGGAAAAATCCTGCCCAATCGAAAGACCCTGGGTCTGCAAAATGTAAAAATGCTCTTCCGCCCCGTCCAGGGCCCGGCGTTTCATGGTAGAGCGGCCGGAGCCCGGCTCCCCACAGATCAGAATGGAGCGGCCGCCCGCCGGATTTTCCTTGAATTCCTTCAGCGCCTTGTCCAGGGCGGCGATCTCCTGATAGCGGCCGAAGAAAAAGGACTCGTCGTTGGAAGCGGAACGCCCCGTCTCAAAATGCATTTCCTCCAAGGCGCGCTCATAAATTTCCTTGGTCGTCTGATCCGGAGCAACGCCCAACTCCCGGCGCAGCAGCTTGGCAAATTCGTAATAGCTTTCAATCACCTTGCCATTGCGGCCGGTCTCCTGATAAAAGCGCAGCAGGAGGCGGAAGGCGCGCTCGTCATACTCGTCCAATTCCATGAGATAGCGGATGTGCGTCTCCACCGAGTCATAGCGGCGGGCATCCAGATCGTCGGCTACCTTTTGATAGCACTCTGAGAAGAATTTTTCTTTGAAGTAATTCCTCATTTTGACGATCCAATATTCATACGTCTCTGCCCCTTTCAGGAAGAAGCCCTGGAGAAACTCGCCGGTATACAGGCGCAGATTCTCCTGAGGGGCTTGCAGAAACTGGTCAACATCCAAAGTGAGGTCCAAATTTTCGTTGAGCATCAGCAGAGATTTCTTGGGGGAGAGAATGAGATTGGTCCCGAGCGCCTTTTTCGCCTGGTAGATCGCGTTTCGCAGATTCCGCCGGGCGGTCTCATCCATCTCGTCCGGCCACAGCAGCCCTGCCAGCTCCTCGCGGCTGACCACCTTGGACACCAGGACGTAGTAGAGAAGGGCGTTGATCTTAGAATAAGGCAAAAAGACAGGCTGACCATCCTTTAGAATCTGGGGGACTCCAAATAGTTTACAGGTAATGGTACTCATAGTTCAGTTCTCCTGTTGACGTTCGGGGCGGCAGGCGCCTCGAAAAACGTGGAAAACACGCTGAATATTCTTCGGTGTTTCCCCTTATTCTCATGAAAATGCAAAGAAAATTGACTGTGTCAGAAAACAAAGCATCTTTACGGTTTTTCACAAAACCATGTATAATGAAACCATGAAATCAGGTAAAATGCAAGATTTTTTAAAAGCTTAGGAGGGAAAATTATGAACATCAAGTCTGACATCGAAATCGCCCAGGAGCATACCCCGAAGAAAATCACGGAGATCGCCGCGGCCGCGGGGATCGATGAGAAGTACCTGGAGCTGTACGGCAATTATAAGGCGAAGGTGGATATTCAGGCCCTGAAGGACCTGCCCCGGAAGTCCAAGCTGGTGCTGGTGACCGCCATCAGCCCGACCCCCGCGGGCGAGGGCAAGACCACTACCTCGGTGGGTCTGGCGGACGCGCTGAACCGTCTGGGCAAAAGAACCATCGTCTGCCTGCGTGAGCCTTCCCTGGGCCCGGTGTTTGGCGTGAAGGGCGGCGCTGCCGGCGGCGGTCACGCTCAGGTCATCCCCATGGAGGACATCAACCTGCACTTCACCGGCGACTTCCACGCCATCGGCATTGCGAACAACCTGATGGCGGCGCTGATCGACAACCACATTCATCAGGGCAACGCGCTGAACATTGACACCCGTAAAGTGGTCTGGAAGCGCGTGGTGGACATGAATGACCGTCAGCTGCGCCACATTGTCTGCGGAATGGGCGGTAAGGCCAGCGGCGTGCCCCGTGAGGACGGCTTTGACATCACCGTCGCCTCTGAGATCATGGCTGTTCTGTGCCTGGCCAGCGGCCTGTCCGACCTGAAGCAGCGCCTGGCCAAGATGGTCGTGGCCTATACCCGCGATGACAATCCGGTCACTGCCCATGATCTGAAGGCGGAGGGCGCCATGGCCGCGGTCCTGAAGGACGCCATCAAGCCCAACCTGGTTCAGACGCTGGAGGGGACTCCCGCTTTCATCCACGGCGGTCCTTTCGCAAATATTGCCCACGGCTGTAACTCCATCCAGGCCACGGAGACGGCGCTCAAGCTGGGCGAGTACACTGTGACCGAGGCCGGCTTTGCCGCGGACCTGGGCGCTGAGAAATTCCTGGACATCAAGTGCCGCGCCGGCGGCTTCCATCCCGACGCCGTGGTGATCGTCGCCACCGTCCGCGCGCTGAAGTATCACGGCGGTGTGGCAAAGGCCGATCTGAACCACGAGAACCTGGAGGCGCTTGAGAGGGGCCTGCCTAACCTGCTGCAGCATGTGGACAATGTGACCAACGTGTACGGCCTGCCCTGCGTGGTTGCCATCAACGCCTTCCCCACCGATACGGAGGCCGAGCTGAAGATGGTGGAAGAGAAGTGCAAGGAAAAGGGCGTCAATGTCCGTCTGTCCGAGGTCTGGGCGAAGGGCGGCGAGGGCGGCAAGACCCTGGCGGAGGAAGTGATCCGTCTGTGCGAAGAGGAGAAGAGCGACCGCTTCCAGTTTGTCTATGACCTGGACACCACCATTGAGGAGAAGCTCAACGCCATTGCCACCAAGGTCTACCGTGCGGACGGCGTGGTCATCACCGCCGCCGCGAAGAAGCAGATCCAGCAGCTGACTGAGCTGGGCTTTGACAAGATGCCCATTTGTATGGCAAAGACTCAGTTCTCCTTCTCTGATGACGCCTCCAAGCTGGGTGCGCCCCGCGGCTTCAAGATCACGGTCCGGGAAGTGAAGGTAAATGCCGGCGCTGGGTTCCTGGTAGCCAAGACGGGCGACATTATGACCATGCCCGGTCTGCCCAAGGTGCCCTCTGCGGAAAAGATCGACATCGATGAAAACGGAGTGATCTCCGGCCTGTTCTGATCCAAAAAGGAATAATGGAAGAGCCGTATGCAGATGGCATGCGGCTCATTCCATATATAAGGAAGGTTGGAGAATGGCAAAGAAAGTAAGTGGTTCAGTCGGGGAGCGGAATATCCTTGTGGTCAAAGTATAGGCCCAGCTCCACCGAGGTCTGTGAATTTCCATAGCGCTTGATACTGGACAGGATCGCGTCCAGCTCCTGCGTATCCCGCACGGCAAAACGCAGTACCGCGTTGAAAATTCCAATGGTGTGAGAATGGCTGAGAATGGCCGGCGTTTTTTCACAGAAGCGGCAGAAACGCTCGTATTTATCCGGCTCTGGGGCCACTAAAATGAAGCCCGTAATGTTGCTGTCCAGCTGCCGGCGGTCCACATCGATGCGGAAGCTCCGGATCACACTGGTCTCTTCCATGCGGCGGATCCGCTCGGAGACGGCGGGGGCGGTGAGGCCGACCTGCTCTCCGATCACCTTCAGGGTGGCGCGACAGTCGTTTTGCAGCAGATTCAAAATCTGATAGTCAGTCCGGTCCAAAGCGGTCCGCCTCCTTCCGGAACGGGGCAGCCGGCGGGTTTAAACCAGGCGGCCCTTTTTGATGACAGTCTGTACCAGGTTGCTCCCAAAGCGGTAGCAGATATAATCCAGATCCGGTGCATCCCAGATCACCAGGTCGCCCTGCTTCCCGGCCTCCACGGAACCCACACGGTCTGCCATGTCAATGGCCGCGGCAGCGTTCAGAGTAACGGCTGTCAGCACCTCTTCCGGGGTCAGGCGGTAGCGCAGGCACCCCAGATTGATGACGAGCTGCAGGTTGAGGCAGGGGCAGGAGCCCGGGTTGAAGTCGGAGGCCATGGCCACCGGTACACCGGCAGACACCATCTCCCGGGCCGGGGCATAGGTGGAGCCCAGGCAGAAGCTGGTGGCGGGCAGCAGACAGGCGATCACGCCGCCCTTGGCCATGCTGGCGATGCCCTCGGGAGGACAGACAATCAGGTGTTCCGCGGAGATCGCACCGATTTCCCCGGCCAGCTGAGAGCCGCCGATGGCCTCGATCTCGTCGGCGTGGATCTTGGGGCGCAGGCCATGGCGCAGGCCGGCCTTCAAGATCTGACGGGCCTCCTCCACAGTAAAGGTGTCCGCTTCACAGAACACATCGCAGAATTTGGCGATGCCCTGCTCCTTGACGGCGGGCATCATCTCCTCACAGACCAGGCGGATATACTCCGCGCGGTCCTGCTTGTACTCTGCCGGGACCAGGTGGGCGCCCATAAAGGTGGCTGTCACATCCATGGGGTGCTCTTCCTGCAGGCGGCGGATGGCACGCAGCTGCTTCAGCTCGTGCTCCAGGGCCAGTCCGTAGCCGCTTTTGGCCTCGCAGGTGGTGGTACCGAACCGCATCATCTCATCCAGGGCCGCGGCGGCCTTCTGGGTGAGCTCCTCCTCAGTGGCCTGACGGGTGGCGTTCGTGGTGGACTGGATGCCGCCGCCGGCGTTCTGGATGTCCAGATAGCTCTTTCCATGGAGCTTCATGCCAAGCTCATTCTGGCGCCAGCCGCCGAAGATCAGATGGGTGTGGGCGTCCACCAGTCCGGGGGTCACCAGCTTCCCGCCGGCGTCCACCACCTGGGCGTCGCTCACGGCAGGAGGCGTCCCCGTCCCCACCTGAGCGATCTGGCCCTGGGAGATCAGGACCCAGGCGTTCCGCAGGATCTGGATCTGCCCCTGCTCCGCGCCTCTGCGGGCGCTGGAGCCGGTGGGGGTGGCCAGCATTCCGATGTTGGTCAGCAGTAGTTCGCTCATGCGTGCTCCTTTCCAAAAGCGGGGGCGCGGCTGCGCCCCCGCTTATTCATTTGGGTGATGAGATCAGAGATCAGCCCTTCATGGTCTTGACCGCGCTCTCCACCACAGCGTCATCCGCCACATAGGGGAGGGTGATGTGGTCCTGGCCCTCGTACATCTTGTTGTACTCGGCCGCGGTCGTCAGAGCGTTTTCGTTGCGGGCCCAGGAGCGGCGGGCAACGCCCACCATCACGTCCCAAGGCATGGACATCTTCAGGATCTGGTCCACGCGCTCAGAGCCGTCCAGCACCATGCCGAAGCCGCCGTTGATGGACTTGCTGACGCCCACGCCGCCGCCATTGTGCAGCGCGATCAGGCTCATGCCGCGGGCGGCGTTGCCGGCGTAGCACTGGGTCGCCATGTCGGCCATGATGTTGGAGCCGTCCTTGATGTTGGAGGTCTCACGGAAGGGGGAGTCGGTTCCGCCGGTATCGTGGTGGTCGCGGCCCAGCATAACAGGACCGATCTCGCCGTTGCGGACCATCTCGTTGAACTTCAGAGCCAGGTTCATGCGGCCCATAGCGTCGGAGTACAGGATCCGGCACTGGGTGCCCACGACCATCTTGTTCTTGCCGGCATCACGGACCCAGACGTAGTTGTCGTGGTCCTGATAGCGGCGGGTGTGCGCCTTGATGTACTCGGCGGCAGCCGCGTCGGTCTTGGCCAGGTCCTCGGGCTTCCGGGACAGGCAGCACCAACGGAAGGGGCCATAGCCGAAGTCGAACAGGGTGGGACCGAGGATGTCTTCCACGTAGGAGGGGAATACGAAGCCGTCCAGGTCGTTTTCACCGTTCTTGCAGATCTTCTCAGCGGGCACGCCGGCGTCGTAAACGGACTTCAGGAAGGCGTTGCCGTAGTCGAAGAAGTAGGTGCCCTTCTCATGGAACTTGCAGATCATCTCATAGTGATGCTTCAAAGTCTTGTCAACCAGCTTGGCGAAGCCCTCGGGATCCTTATCCAGCATCTCGGTGCGCTGCTCGAAGGTCAGGCCCTGGGGGCAGTAGCCGCCGTCGTGAGCCATGTGGCAGGAGGTCTGATCGCTCATCAGATCCACATGGACGCCCTTCTCATACAGGTACTCCAGCAGATCCACCACGTTGCCGTGGTAGGCAACCGCGCAGGCGGTCTTGCTGTTCAGGTGCTCCTGGGCGATGGACAGAGCCTCATCCAGGCTGTCGGTGCGATGGGTGACCCAGCCCTGGGTGTAGCGGGTGGTGATGCGGGAATCGTCCACCTCGGCGATGATGGAGGCGGCACCGGCGATCTCAGCGGCCTTGCCCTGGGCGCCGCTCATGCCGCCCAGACCGGCGGAGATGAACAGGCGGCCGGCCAGGTTGCCGTCCTCGGGAACGCCCAGCTTCAGGCGGCCAGCGCCCAGCAGGGTGTTGAAGGTGCCGTGCACGATGCCCTGGGGACCGATGTACATCCAGCCGCCGGCGGTCATCTGGCCGTAGTTGGCAACGCCCAGAGCGGCGGCGCGGTTGAAGTTCTTCTGGTCGTCGTACATACCGATCATCAGACCGTTGGAGATGATGCAGCGGGGCGCCAGCTTATGAGAGTGGAACAGGCCCAGGGGGTGGCCGGACATGACCACCAGAGTCTGCTCATCGGTCATGACCTCCAGATACTTCTTGATCAGGCGGTACTGCATCCAGTTCTGGCAAACCTGACCGGACTCACCGTAGGTCACCAGCTCATAGGGGTACAGAGCCACATCAAAGTCCAAGTTGTTGTCGATCATGACCTGGAAGGCCTTGGCCTCGGTGCAGTTGCCCTTGTACTCCTCGATGGGCTTGCCGTACAGCTTGCCGGCGGGGCGGAAACGGTAGCCGTAAATCCGGCCATGCTCCTCCAGCTCCTGGGCAAACTCCTTAGCCATCTGCTCGTGGTGATCCGGATGGATGTAACGCAGAGCGTTCTTGATGGCCAGAGCCTTGTCGGCCTCGGTCAGGTGGGATTCCCGGCGGGGTGCGCGGCGGATTCCCGCTTCAAAAGCCGGGTACTCAGGCAGCTCATAGTCCAACTTGATGGTCATAGCGTCGTTTATGGTACTACTCATTGTCATTCCCTCATTTCATAACATTTTGTGAAAAACGTGTAATGCGCACCGCAAAACCGTCCTCCGTATGGTTGTATTTTACATGAAAACTGCTATAATGAAAAGAATCCATATTATATATTAGCCATATAGAAAGGGTATGGTGTTTTTATGAACTTTAGACAGCTGGAATATTTTTCCGCCGTAGCTGAGGCCAAGAGCATTTCCCTGGCCGCGCGGAACCTCCATGTGGCGCAGCCCCCCATCAGCCGGCAGCTTGCTCTCTTGGAGGATGAGCTGGGGGTGTGTCTGTTCCTGCGCACCAACAAAGGGGTGGAGCTGACAGAGGCCGGACGCAGCCTGTACCAGCAAAGCCAGAATCTCTTTCAGGATATGCGTACGATCGTGGACAGCGTCAGGGACATCAACGCGGGGATGAGGGGACTGCTGAAGATCGGAATGATCTATTCCAATATCTCCATCGCCTTGCAGTACCTGAAGGAGTTTCGGGCTCAGTATCCCCAGGTGGAGCTCTATGTCCGCCTGGGGTCGCCCGGCGACCTGCTGGAGGATCTGAACAAGGGCGATCTGCATCTGCTGTTTCTGCGCAGCTCTTCGGAGCGGGGCTCCGGCCTGCACGAGCGGATTCTGGGGGAGGATCCGCTGGAGCTGGTGATGATCCGGGAGCTGGACCCGGCCCCCGATCAGGCTTCCGTTCCACTGGAGGCTCTGAAGGGAGTCCCCATGTGCCTGCTGCGCAGCGATGACCTGTGGGGGTACAGCAGTTACCTGATCAAGGAGTGCCAAAGGCAGGGGTTTACACCCAATGCCACATTCCGGTGCTATGACACACCCATGGCCATGCAGCTGGTCCAAGCTGGCTTTGGGATCAGCTACCTGCCCCGTTCGATCGTGGAAACGCAGCCTCATTCGGGGCTCTATACAAAACCGATCCAGGGGATTTCGATTCTGTCCTACCCGACGCTGGTGTGGAGCAGCAACCTGTATTATGCCAGCTGCGTCAAGCGGTTTCTGGCCATATTTGAAGGGGAGGAAGCGGAGAAATAGAGGGGGGAGAACGGGAACGCAATACCATATCAGTATAGCAAATAGACAAAAACGATATTTTTTGTTCAGGAAAAAGCTTGCTATAATGGCTTTGGAATCAAAAATCTGTCCAAAGATCCCGAGAAATAGACCTCACATTTTTGTGCAGTATGTTTGGAGGAATTGATATGGCAAAGCTCGTAGAATGTATCCCTAACTTCAGTTGCAGCAAGGAAAAGGACGAGGCTACCTACAACGCTCTGGTGGAGGCCGCCAACAGCGTGCCCGGCTGCACGCTCTTTGACGCCCAGACGGACGGCAACCATAACCGCTGCGTATTCACCCTGATCGGCGACATCAAGGCCATTGAGGAAGTGGCGTTCCAGCTGACCAAGGTGGCCACTGAGCGCATCGACATGACCAGGCACAAGGGTGAGCACAAGCGCATGGGCGCTACGGACGTGATCCCCTTTGTTCCCCAGTCCAAGGACGTCACTGTTGAGGAGTGCGTGGAGCTGTCCAAGCGCGTGGCCCAGCGCATCTGGGACGAGCTGAAGGTTCCCTCCTTCCTGTACGAGGACTCCGCCACCCGTCCTGAGCGCCGCAACCTGGCCACCTGCCGCAAGGGCGAGTTTGAGGGGATGCCGGAGAAGCTGCTTCAGGAGGATTGGGCTCCCGATTACGGCGAGCGGAAGATCCATCCCACCGCCGGCATCACGGCCATCGGCGCCCGTATGCCCCTGGTCGCGTTCAACATCAACCTGGCTACTTCCGATGTTGAGGTTGCCAAGAAGATCGCGAAGGTCATCCGCGGCTCCTCCGGCGGCTTCCGCAGCTGCAAGGCTATGGGCTTTATGATGGAGGACCGGGGCATCGCCCAGGTTTCCATGAACATGGTCAACTATGAGGACACCCCTCTGTATGTGGTCTATGAGCAGGTCCGCGCTCTGGCGGAGCGCTATGGTACTTATATCGTGGACAGCGAGATCGTCGGCCTGACGCCCGCGAAGGCCATGATCGACTGCGCCGAGTTCTATCTGAAGGCCCGCGACTTCAACTGCCACAACCAGATCATGGAGTATCACCTCCTGGATATGAAGTAACCGGGGACACACGAAGGAAAGGAGAGGCAGGACCATGAAATTAGCAGATATGCAGGTGACCCAGTTTTGCGACGTACTGGCGTCTGACGCTCCCGCGCCCGGCGGCGGCTCTACGGCGGCTCTTGAGGGCGCGCTGGGCGCCGCTCTGACCGCCATGGTGTGCGGCCTGACTACCATTGGAAAGAGCAAGGAGAAGTATGCCGAATACCAGGAATTTGTTCTGGCCAGCCAGAAGAAGGCGCTGGATCTGAAGGCCCGCTTTGTGGATGTGATGGATCGGGATACAGAGGCGTTTAACGTGGTCAGCGCCGCGTTTGGTATGCCGAAGGCCACGGACGAGGAGAAGGCTGCCCGCTCCGCCGCCATTCAGAAGGGGCTGGAGGGCTGTACGCGTACTCCCTTTGAGATGATGGAGCTGGCCGCTGAGACTCTGGAGCTGACCGCTGAGCTGCTGGGCAAGACCAACGACAGCGCGGCCAGCGACCTGGGCGTCTCCGCTCTGTCTATGCGGGCGGCCATCCAGGGCGCGTGGCTCAATGTGCTGATCAATATCGGCAGCCTGAAGAACAAGGAACTGGCGGAGGATTACCGTAAGAAGGGCGAGGAGCTTCTGGCGAAGGCCCTGCCCCTGGCGGACCAGATCTATCAGAATGTTCTGAGCCAGATGTGATTTTGAAGCCATTTTGACAGAGTAGGCTTTGTGCGTTAAGTGTCACCGGATGGGAGGTTGCCGGTGAACGAAGGGGATTCCCGCGTTGCAGAGCCGCATCCGCTGCCATGGAGAAGTGCGCTTCTTTCATGGCAACAAGCCATGAAAGGAGCGTATTTTTATGTCAAAAACTACGAAAAAATTGTGTTATATTGCACTTCTGGTTGCGGTTTATGTGCTTTTAAGCATGACCTTTACAATTAAGACAGGAAACCTGGAGATCACCTTCAAGTCTCTGCCAGTGGTGGTGGCAGCGCTGCTGTTTGGCCCGGCGGCCGGCGGCCTGACGGCTCTGCTGGGGGAATTTTTGTGTCAGGTGATGATGTATGGTCTGATGCCCACCACGATTTTGTGGCTGCTGCCGCCCGTGGTCCGCGGCTTGGTGATCGGGTGCGCGGCCAAGTTCTTTTGGAAGAGCGGCCGTCTGCTGGAGTCGCGTCCTGTGACCTGCTACGCAGTCTGCCTTGTGGGCTCCTTTGCAACCAGCTGTGTGACAACCGTCTGCCTGTGGCTGGACAGCCTGATCTATGACTATTACTCCTTTGCCTTCGTGTTTGGCAGCGCGCTGATCCGCTTTGGAAAGGATATTGTGATCGTGGCTATCGTGACGACGATCGTGATTCCCCTGATGAAGCTGCTGCGCCGGGGCGGCCTGGTTCCGGCCTTGAATTAAGAAAGGAAGCGTTTTGATGGAATGGAGGCATTTCACCCGGGCGCAGTATGTGACAACTGACTGGTCGGGAGGAACGACCACTCAGCTGGCGATTGCGCCGGAGGAGGCGGTATATGCCGAGCGAGATTTCCTCTGGCGGCTCAGCTCCGCCCAGGTAGAGCTGGAGCACTCTGATTTTACACCGCTGCCGGATTATAACCGCCTCATCTCTGTTTTGAAGGGCGAATTGGAGCTTAAAATTGGGCAGGGAGAGCGCGGCGCGCTGGAGGTTTGCACAGTCCGCGGGTTTGACGGAGGCGTTCCGGTGGAGTCCTGGGGGCGCTGTGTGGATTTTAATTTGATGCTGCGGAAGGGCGCGTGTCAGGGCATTGTGCAGCCCATTACGCTGCCCGCCGGAGGCAGCTGTCAGTGGGCGGCTCCGGTGTCCGCACCTCAGGACTATCCAAACCTCACGCTTGCACTGTACTGCGCAGAGGGAGATCTGACGCTCCCAGGCGCGGGAGCCCGGGCGGCTGCCGGGGAGCTTCTGCTCTGTGAAAGGGCGGATGCGTCCCTCCTGCGCCTGGAGAGTCAAGCGGGAGCCGCAGTGATGGCGGCGGTGATCTATACACGGTAGAAGAACTTTTACAGGGAGGAGATGGAGGAGGCATGGCAGTCCGACTGTCTGGAATCCCGGTCGTCCGGGAGATGCGCCGCCGCGTTCAAACCGGGGTGGAGCAGCTGCGCCAAATCGGTCAGATCCCCACCATGGGGATCGTCCGTGTGGGCGCGCGTCCGGAGGACGTCAGCTATGAAACAGGCGCCACAAAGCTGGCCCAGTCGCTGGGGATCGCGGTCTCCCGGACCCTGCTCCCGGGCGACGTGGGGGAGCGGCAGCTTCTGGAAGCGCTTCGGGAGGTAAATGAAAATCAGAGGATCCACGGCTGCCTGCTCTTCCGGCCGCTTCCGCCCCATCTGAACACGCGCGCGGTCCTGGGAGCGCTGTCTCCGGAGAAAGATATTGACGCGATGACCGGGGCCTCTATGGGAGGGCTGATCGTTCCGGGAATGGAGACCTTTCCCCCCTGCACGGCGGCGGCCTGCCTGGAGCTGCTCCGCTTCTATCAGATCTCGCTTCCGGGAAAGCATGTGACCATTGTGGGGACAGGCGCCACCGTGGGGATGCCGACGGCGGTCCTTCTGATGAACCTGGGCGCGACAGTCTCGGCCTGCAATGTTCTGACGGAGCCGAGAAGGCTTCTGGAGCTGTGCCGGGAATCCGATATTATCATTTCGGCGGCGGGAAAGGCGGGACTGATCGGACGGGAGTATGTGCGCCCCGGCCAGGTCGTGATCGACGTGGGGGTCAGCTTTGACGACCAGGGAAAGATGCATGGGGACGTCAACTTTGCGCAGGTGGAGCCGGTGGTCAAGGCCATTACTCCGGTACCCGGCGGCGTGGGCGCGGTGACCTCGGCGGTCTTGTCCGCGCATACGGTGGAATCGGCTCTGCGGGCAAACGGCCTGACCGGATCGAGCCCTTACATGACACAGATTCAGGAAGGAGATACGGCCTATGACCGGACAGGAAGCGGTTGAACTGATCCGTCAGGAGGCTTGGACCGGAAGAAAGCCTGGTCTGAGCCGGACCAGAGAGCTGCTGAAGCGGGTGGGAGATCCCCACCAGAAACTAAAATATGTCCACATAACCGGAACCAACGGGAAGGGCTCTACCGCTGCGATGGTGGCCTCTGTGCTGGCCCAGGCGGGCTTGACCGTGGGACTGTACACATCTCCGCACCTGTGGAGCTTTCATGAGCGGTTTCAAGTAAACGGCGTGCCCATTTCGGATGACGCCCTGGGGCGGATCGCGGAGCGGGTCATTCAGGCGGGCAGGGGAATGGAGGATCCGGCCACAGAGTTTGAGCTGATGACCGCAGTGGGGATGCTCTATTTCCTGGAGGCCGGCTGTGATCTCGTGGTGTTGGAGGTCGGCCTGGGAGGGCGCATGGACTCTACCAATGTGATCCCGGCCCCGGAAGTGGCGGTGATCACCAATATCGGTCTGGAGCATACCCGGGAGCTGGGGGACACGCTGGCCCAAATCGCCACGGAGAAATCCGGCATTTTAAAGCCCGGGTGCGACGCGGTGCTCTACCATCAGAGCGGCGAGGTGGAGAAGGTCGTATCGGACGCCTGCCGCCGTCAGGGGATCCCCCTGACTCTGACCGACCCGGAGGGACTGCGTGTGCTGGGATCCGGACGGGAGGGACAGACCTTTACTTACCGGGACTGGGGGACATTCCATATTTCACTTCTGGGCCGCTATCAGCTCTATAACGCGGCCACAGCCCTGGAAGTGGTCGCCGCACTGGTGCGGAGAGGCTGGAGGATCTCGGAGGAAGCTGTGACGCGGGGCCTGCGGGCGGCAGTTTGGCCGGCCCGCATGGAGCTGGTCCGCCGGAATCCGGACATGATCCTGGACGGGGGACATAACCCCCAGTGTATGGGCGCCCTTCGGCGTGCCCTGGAGGAGCTGTACCCAAACCGGAAGATCCTCTTTATGACCGGCGTGCTCTCGGATAAGGACTATCCCTCCATGCTGGGGGAGCTCCTTCCGCTGTCCAAGGGGTTCGTCACCATTACGCCGGACAGCGACCGCGCCCTCTCAGCCGGAGAGCTGGCCCAGTATTTACGGCAGGCGGGGGCGGAGGCTCAGCCCTGCGGGAGCGTTTCGGAAGGGATCCGGACTGTGCTGGATCTGGCGCAGCCGGATGATGTGGTCTGTGTGTGCGGGTCGCTGTACATGATCGGAGAGGCCCGCCACGCGCTGGGCCTGTGCTGAACGGTATGGGCCGGTCAAATGGAAAGGCGGGAGGATTCGTGCTGACCCCATCGGAGTTTTTGGATTCGTATTGTGAGATCGGATATAAAAAGGCTCGGTCGCCGGCAGGGCGGATCCTGCTGCTGGCGATCCTGGCGGGAATTCTCATTGGAATGGGAGCGGTGGTGTCCAATACCGCGAGCCACGCCCTGGAAAATTTGTCCGTGGCCCGGGTGGTGTGCGGATTTTTGTTCCCCTTTGGACTGGTCATGGTGCTGTTTACCGGGGCGGAGCTGTTTACCGGGAACTGTCTGATCACCATTCCTGTTCTGGAGAGAAGGTTGGCCTGGACCGGGATGCTGAGAAACCTGTGCTGGGTTTATATCGGCAATCTGATTGGCGCGGTGCTGCTGGCGGCCGCGATCGTGTACAGCGGACAATTGAACCTGTCTGACGGGGCCCTGGCTGTGTGCACCATCCGGACCGCGGCGGCGAAGTGTTCCCTTTCCTTTGGCAGAGCGGTGGTCCTGGGGATCCTGTGCAACGTTTTGGTCTGCATTGGCGTGATGTGCGGCCTGTGCGCGAAGGGCGCGGCCGGACGCGCTCTGGCCGCCTTCCTGCCAGTTTGCTTTTTTGTGATCTGCGGCTTTGAGCACTGTGTTGCCAATATGTATTATATTCCGGCGGGGCTGTTGGCTCTGGAGGTCCCCCGCTATGCGGAGCTGGCGCGGGAGGTCGGCGTTGCGGTAGAATCTCTGACCTGGAGCCGCTTCTTCCTCCAAAATTTGCTGCCGGTCACAGCAGGGAACCTGATCGGCGGCTGTGGATTTGCCGCGCTGATCTGGAGCGTCTACCATCCGCGCGGGCCGCTGGAGCGGCGTCCCCTTGCCGGGGACAGAGAGGCCGCGGATCTGTCCGTTCAATAGGATACAGATCCCCGGATTCAGAACCGGGGCGAATGGACGCGTCACGGAAGGCGCGGTGGGGAAAGAACAGCCTTCGGACTTTAAACAGAGAGCGGGCCGGGCAGAGAGGGGGGA
>OFMF01001359.1_pt1 | contig 19447 bp, 25 predicted proteins | sample 1541771 | NCBI WGS metagenome assembly OFMF01 (sample SAMN04209235, study PRJEB22552) | human gut metagenome | biome: gut; material: feces | host: Homo sapiens | place: USA: Oklahoma
TCACCTACCACCTCCCCCTACGGGGACTCCTCCTTCCCGAAGGAGGAGAATGGAGATACCACCGACTATAAACTGTCAAGTCATTATTTTACCAATTCACCTTATAACCAAATTTTTTTTTGTTTGTTTCTCTGTCTCTTTCTTTTGTTTCAAGACAAAAGAAAGAAAGTTGTAACACAAATGTAACAAGTATGACATCCCCCTGCAACCTCAAACTCCGTCCTTTGCAGGCGGAAATAACATACACACATTTATGGAGACAATTTATTTATGCATTATCATTTTCCTCTTCGTACTAGCCGTATTCGACCTGATCGTCGGTGTGAGTAACGATGCGGTTAACTTCCTCAATTCGGCGGTAGGTGCCAAGGCGGCCTCCTTCAAGACCATCCTGTTTATTGCAGGCATCGGCATATTCATCGGAGCATCGCTCTCTAACGGCATGATGGACATTGCCCGGCACGGCATCTACCAACCCGAGCACTTCTACTTTGCAGAAATCATGTGTATCCTGCTTGCCGTCATGCTCACCGACGTTGTCCTGCTGGACGTATTCAATTCAATGGGAATGCCTACCTCCACCACCGTATCCCTCGTCTTCGAGCTGCTGGGAGGAACCTTCGCCCTCTCCCTCATCAAAGTCCGTAACAGCGACACCCTCGGGTTGGGCGACCTGATAAACACCGACAAAGCCCTTTCCGTCATCATGGCGATATTCGTATCCGTGGCAATCGCCTTCTTTTTCGGTATGCTCGTCCAATGGCTGGCCCGTGTCATCTTCACGTTCAACTACACGAAAAAGATGAAATACAGCATTGCACTGTTCGGAGGTGTGGCCGCCACCTCCATAATCTATTTCATGCTCATCAAAGGACTGAAAGACAGTTCCTTCATGACCCCCGAAAACAAGCAATGGATACAGGACAACACTTGGATGCTTATCAGTGTGTTCTTCGTATTCTTCACCATACTAATGCAGATCCTTCACTGGCTGAAAATCAATGTCTTCAAAGTAGTAGTACTCATGGGTACTTTCGCCCTCGCCCTCGCCTTTGCCGGCAATGACCTTGTGAACTTCATCGGCGTTCCCCTCGCAGGTTTCTCGTCCTTCATGGATTTCACGGCCAACGGCAACGGTAATCCGGACGGATTTCTGATGACCTCACTGCTCGGCCCCGCCAAAACTCCGTGGTACTTCCTCATCGGCGCCGGCGCTATCATGGTCTACGCCCTTTGCACCTCCAAGAAGGCACACGCGGTAATCAAAACTTCCGTCGACCTCTCCCGTCAGGACGAAGGCGAAGAAACCTTCGGAAGCACCCCGATAGCCCGTACAATCGTCCGTTTCAGCATGACACTTGCCAACGGCATCTCACGCATCACCCCGGACAGCACCAAGAAATGGCTGGACACCCGCTTCCGAAAAGACGAAGCGATCATCGCCGACGGAGGTGCTTTCGACCTCGTCCGCGCCTCCGTGAACCTTGTCCTTGCCGGCCTGCTCATCGCACTGGGAACTTCGCTGAAACTCCCGCTGTCCACCACTTACGTCACTTTCATGGTAGCCATGGGTACTTCGCTCGCCGACCGTGCCTGGGGACGTGACTCAGCCGTTTACCGTATCACAGGCGTACTGAGCGTCATCGGCGGTTGGTTTATCACTGCCGGAGCTGCCTTCACGATCTGTTTCTTCGTCGCCCTCGTGCTGTATTTCGGTGGAAATATTTCAATCATTGCCCTCATCGCTCTGGCAGCATTCATCCTGATACGCAGCCAGGTGATGTATAAGAAACGCAAAGCAAAAGAACAAGGCAACGAAACTCTCAAACAACTGATGCAAACATCGGACAGCGAAGAAGCGTTGCAACTGATGCGCAAACATACCCGCGAAGAGCTTTGCAAAGTTCTCGAATACGCAGAGACGAACTTCGAGTTGACCGTCACCTCGTTTATCCACGAAAACTTGCGGGGACTGCGCCGTGCCATGGGTTCCACAAAGTTCGAGAAACAACTTGTCAAGCAGATGAAGCGCACGGGAACGGTAGCCATGTGCCGCCTCGACAATAACACCGTGCTCGAAAAAGGGCTGTACTACTATCAGGGCAACGACTTTGCCAGCGAACTGGTGTATAGCATTTCCCGCCTTTGCGAACCGTGTCTGGAGCATATCGACAATAACTTCAACCCGCTGGACGCTATCCAAAAAGGAGAATTCAGCGATGTGTCCGAGGACATTACTTACCTGATTCAGCAATGCCGCAAGAAAATGGAGAATAATGAGTACAACGATATGGAAGAAGAAGTCCGCCGTGCCAACGACCTCAACGGACAGCTTTCGTTGCTGAAACGCAAGGAGTTGCAGCGCATCCAAAGTCAGGCGGGCAGTATCCGGGTCAGCATGGTTTATCTGACAATGGTTCAGGAGGCACAGAACGTGGTGACTTATACAATCAACCTGATGAAAGTAAGCCGGAAATTCCAAGTGGAAACGGAAATGCCGTAAAAGTCAGACGGAAATGTTACAGAAGTCTCAGACAGAGATGTTACGATGAAATATATAAAAACACACAAAAGAGGGTTTATTCAAAGTGCAGAATTACTAAGTCATTTTTAGGTTGGGGAACCATAGATGTACAATGAGAGATAAACCCAAAAACAGGCAGAGGGTGACTAAACAGTCGGAAGTTTTCAGATACTCTTGACTTTTAGTCACCCTCTTTTTTTGTCCGTTCCACCTGCCCGCTTTCGCTTGGTGGAACTACGTGCGGGTGGCACGTTTTCGTTTTACGTCATACTTTTCTTTCTTTTTTCCTGCCGGTCTCTCTTTTTTTCTGCCGGCTGCTAGTCCTTCTCCGTCTTTCCGTTTCTCCGGCGACGGAAGCGCAGAAGCGCTTCGAGAATATCAAGCAGTTTTTCAAGAAATAGTTTCATCTTTTTCTTTTTTTAAGGTTAATAATTCGTTTAGACAGACGGGTCCGGCGTTACGCCACCGCCACCGGGTGTGTTTCCGCCGCCGGGTTTGTCATCGCCGCCCGGATTTTCCGTATCACCGTCGGCAATCAGACCGGCTGCTACGTCTTTGACGTGTACAAATTCCACTCCGGCAGTCAGTGCGCGGGTCGTGTTTCCGGCAGACCGGGTGTACTCTGGCGTGAACTGACAGCGCAGCGAAACGATTTGCGAGCTGCTGACTTTGCTTTCCTGTTCCACGCCTTTTCCGCAGGCTTTGGCAACCATAGTGAATGTTCCCAATCCTTCGAGACGCACTGTGCGGCTATTGAGCAACTGTTCGCGCATCACGGACATCAGATTCCGAATCACGTTGTGCACGTCGCCCGCCGTCAACGAAGCCTTTTCGGCAATCAATTCCGCCATTTTCTGCGTGTTGACCGTTCTCCCGATTTTCACCAGGCGGGGATAAAAGAGTTTCTGTCCTTCTTTGTTGGCAAGCGTTGCCTGGTAAGGTTTGTAAATTAATGGCATACTACTGTTTTTCTTTCTTTTTAATGATTAATGGATCAATTGTCTCTGTAACCGATTACGCCGACAAAAGTAAACGGGCCAAAGAAAGGCGGGAGACACGATGTGACAAGTCGTGACGGGAGAGAGCAAGTTCAAACCGTTTCGCACAAATACTACCTGTAAGTACTTCTGTACAAAGAAGTACCAGACAACAAAAAATCACGTACCTTTATAACCGAAACGAATAATCCAATAAAAAAGCAGTAACAATGAAAACAACTACCACAGAAACTTCAATTCCGGAAGAGAAAACAACCTCCACCCGCATACAAGCATACAGTAAAAGTCAACTAGCCGCCCTCTACCTGCCCCACATCCAGCCTGCCTCTGCCCGCCGGACGCTCCGCAGCTGGATTGCCAAAAACACGGAACTGCAAGCGGCACTCACCCGTTCGGGATATACCGGAAAAGCAATCCTGTTGACTCCTGCACAAGTCGGGCTGTTCTTTCGATTTTTGGGAGAGCCTTAGAAAGCTCTCCGGTACCGGACGAACCCACATCGAGATTGATATACTCATATTCGGGACACATAAGGCAACGTGAACCAGAAAGTGCTGCCCTCGGCAAGCGTCCTGCGCAGCCATATCACGTACCATTTTTAACCAAAAACAATATTCCCAACCCGGATAGAACGGCTGTTCATCTCCGGGTCGGGAATATCTTCATTTCACAATGTACGGATTTGCGAACGAGTAAACCGGTAGAAACAAGCGTTTTCCCGGCAGAAGATTATACCAAGTTCTCACAGTACTTATCTTATTTGAACTCATCATCAATATTTCTGCGTTCATTGTCGCCCACGGGTTCCTTCTCTCCCTTTTTAAATACCGTCACATCCTTTTTGAACTTAATTTCGATAAAAAACTTTCTATTCCCTTCGAGATAGAAATGTACCTTTGCGGCGTTTCCGACCAGATAAAGCAGCATCGTTCCCAAGAGGACGACCAAATGGTTGGCGTTGACACACTCATTGGAAAGACACTTGACCAGTTTGAAAATCGACGACCAGCTAGCCGCCGTTTTCTGCGTTCTGAACGAGAATATACGTCTGACCGTTGATATGGAGGTGTCTGTTTGTTTGGCAAAATAAACCTCTTTGTAATTGTTCTCATAAGAACAAATTTTCACCTCGTCGATTACTTTTCCTTTTTCCTGCCAGTCTTCTTCGTCGAAATCACTAGATCTTCTCCGATTCCTCTCATGCTTGTTTGTACCCGTTTCCACTTTACTTTTAGCTGCGTTTTCAACTACATTTTCAACACTTGTTTTAGCTCCATTGTCCACAGTATCAACTGTTTCACTAGATAATTGTTTTGTCATCATAATTAATATTTCGTAAATAATGCCGACAAATATCGGATATTATTTTTAACATTATGCGTCACGCGTGACACTTTCTTACTTTATCTCCTAAAATAACTCAAACATGAACCCTTTATGTGTTACCCTTCCTCTACCTTTACCGACGAAATCAATGAAAAATAATTGAATATAATGACCGAAATTAAAAAAAATCATTCCCTCCGGCGGATACGACTCATGAAGCGGGCCGCCGTTATTCGTCAAAACAATGGCATGGACAAACGCGAGGCACTTGTCGTTGCGCATCAGATAGACGTTTTAATTCGCAAAATGTACTTAGCTAGCGTCAGTTTTTATTATACCAAGCAGGACGGAAGCATCCGTCACGCCGTAGGAACGCTCACCGGATACGAACATTGTTTCCACCGCCCGTATACGCCACGGCCGGAAAACACGTTCGTCGTCTACTACGACCTCGAAGCCAAAGGCTGGCGGACATTCCACGCCGAAAATTTCCTCCGTGCCGAATGAGGACGCCCGAAGAACGCAAAGAGTGGGAAAGGCTCTGCCGACAATACAACGTAGATTCGCTCTACGAGGCGATCGAAGGCTGCCGGGAGGAACTGGAATTCCTCGTCCACTGCGCCGAACGCCTCGAACCGCTGCCGGACGATGACACGCCGGCACTCCGCCCCCGCCGCGCAACGATTGCAGACCACGCCGTTTAACACATACAGTCTGCGCCGTTTCTGTGTGCACGAAACGCCGTTTTATGAAGACAGGAAACGCCGTTTCTCTTTCCGCATCCGGCGGAGGAGGACTATTTTTAACAAAGCATAATTTTATTAACATTATAAACAACATCAAGTATGGAAAACTGGAGATTTATCAAAGAAAACAATGATTATATGGTGTCGGACCACGGGCGGATCATGAGCCTGAAGAAACCTCAAAAAAAGATATTGAGCAGCAGTCTCCTCCACAATGGTTATGAGGCTATATACATCTATCAGAAAGGGATTCATGCCGCGCGCTATGTGCACCGACTGGTAGCGGAAACGTTTATCCCCAACCCGAAAAAACTCCCGCAAGTGAACCACCTCGACGGAAATACGCTCAACAATCATGTGTCCAACCTCGAATGGTGCGACGCCTACGACAACTTGATGCACGCTATCCGCACCGGGCTTCGTCCCGTTAACGTGCCGCGCTCCATTCCCTGCGCCGTGACGGACGAAAGCGGGACGATCCTCCACCCGTACCCTTCCATGAAGTCAATGGTGAAAGAGGAAAAACTGAACAGCGCGCAATACAGCTGGTTGCAACTGAAACTCACGCATCCCGAACGGGTACGGCTGCATACGATGCGGCGGTGGCACCTGCCTTATCTGCCCATTCCTCCCGACTGCACCCCCGTCCGCCACTCCGTCACCCGGCAATATTACCGGCTCCTGTCCGCCGAAGAGGCCGCCGCACTGGGGTTCAGCTACCGGAGCGTCCGAAGGGAGAAAGGCATTCACTTAATTATCAGCAATTTAAAATAAACAAAAGAAAGGAGATTTTCAAGATGAAAGACGCTATTATCATTCACTGTTCCGCCACCCGTGCGGAACAGGACATCACCGCCGCCGACATCGAAAGCTGGCACCGTGCCCGCGGATTCTGGACGATCGGTTACCACTATGTCATCCGCCTCGACGGAACAATCGAACCCGGAAGAGACGTCACCCTCGACGGCGCACATTGCATGGGGTGGATACTATTTAACCCTATTTATGTATCTTGTTACTATAACCAATAAAAAAGCTAATTACCATTTCTGATAATCAGCTTTATTATAATAATACTGCTTATAAAAATATAGTAGATTCTATCTCACTATTCATAAAACTTAAATGATAATTTCTTTTTCGATTTAAAGAATTGCCCTATGTTTAGCTTTTTACCATGTAGAGTTTTATACGGTTCTGCCAACTCTTTTAGTAATTCATATAGTATTTGATTTACCAATAGCATATCTTTATATATATCCTTTATCTGTTCCCCGTCTTCATAATAGTGTTTGTCTTTATAGCCTATAAAAAACATATCAGATTTACTAGGGTCACATTGGGGAGCTGTATATCTAAATATAACTTTATTGGGGTGAATCCACCTGCAACCCTCTTTGTATATTTCTGATATTCCGGAATACCTCTTATTTAATTCTCCACAAAGATAACCGGCAGTAAGATATTGTTTACCGATATAAAGTTTATTAGTAGGCTTACCGTCCATGAAATATTTAAAGAAGCGTTCCTTATCTCTATATAAAAGACAAGCATAAACTTCCAAACAGCAATCTACCTGCATTCTAATAAAGTGTATGGCAGATAGTTTATTTTTATTCTTTAGTAAAGTATTAAAAGCCGCATTATTTTCTAAGGCATACGTAATAATAATATACATAAATAAATATACAGAATAGTGCTTATCAGTACAAACACTACCTAGCACCTTACAATACCGTTTTGAGAATTTAATAGGTCTACTCATAGCATAAGTAAAATAAAAAAGGCTAGCCGAAGCTAGCCTAAATTTAATGTACTAGTCCAATAGCATCTTTATAGCTTCTTTTTCACTCTCATCAAGAGCAGAATATAAACGTTTGACCCTAGCTTTTTTCATTTCAGAATTAAGTTTATCTCCCGAATTAATGACTATCTTCAAGTGATTTATATAAGTCTCAAATCTTTCAATATAAGACTCACACTTAGTTATAACCTCCTCGGGAGTATCTGTTTCTGAAACAAACATACCGACACCAAAAGTTTTACTCAATTTGCTACGGTTGTTAGATACTAATGCTTCAAGCACATTTTCAGGATTCATAGATTTCATAATTTTTATAAATTTAATTATGCCAGCACTATTACTGGCTATTCAGAAGATAGTGCTATCTATAAATCCGTTACAAAAGTAGTATATTATTATAATAACACAAACAATTTCCAACAAAATCCGAATACTCTATGTAAAAAAAGCTATGATAGTATAGCTTTTCAAGAAAAAGCCCTCTATATTAATACCCAACATTATTATACTAATCCTATTAATACTAGAACTAGTATATCTATTATTATAGTATAAAATATAACTGTAATAATAGCCAACTTATTAGTGACCATATTAATACTGATTGATGTATTAGTATTGAATTTCTGTAAAAATAAAAACAGCAAATGAATTTCTTCAAATGCTGTTTTCTAATATGCTTTTTATTATTCCATAGTTATTAAAGCTGCTAAATCGTAAAATTCACCAAGATTCTTCGCATAATATTCTCCCTTTACAGTAGCCATTTTACTGGGATATGGTATTATACCAACTCGTTCTAAGTCTAATCTGTCTGCATCAAAGCAAGTATCAATAGTTGAGTTACCTGTTCGCAATGTTGTAGTATGAAGTTTGCAAGCTTTAGACAATAACTCAAATTCATTATTGGTTAGTTCTTTTAGTAATGTATGCCTAATCCCATTAATCATATTAGCGGCTCTTTTTCCATGTTCAACGTCATAACCATTATCTATTCTGCATTTATCATGCAGATAAGCAAACAACCTAACAACCATAATATTTACTTCTGATGTGGCAAGTATTATTCCATTACGTTCCACTCTTTGCCAATGTGGTAAACCATGAGTTTCCCCAAGTTCCCAATCTTTTAAAGCAAATTGTTTGATTGCTTCTATATCTAAAGAAGCTAACTCTTGCATAACCAACCTTTCTTTAAACTCTGAAAGATACTTACTATGATTATCCTTTCTTCTATAAAACCACTTAAACATATAATTATGTTCTAATTCCGTATCGTTAGTTAGATTGTACACTATTTGAATTTTTTCAAATGCTGTCCTTTTCTTTCTGATTTAATAATAATATTATGAATTTGGCTTGTATTGCCCTTTTTCAATTAGTTGTAACTTTTCTCCCGTCCTATTGTATTTTTTATATTCGTCATTGTTGATAATATATGAATTAATTAATTCAAATTTATATTGAGTGATTGGTTTATCCCAATTCATTATCTCATATTGCTTTGCTTGATATGTGTTTCTTATATAATGATATGCTCCGTCATGTTTGTGAATAGTAACAGTCTTATTAATTGAACTAAACTCACAATGTCCATTTTCTAACTCTGTAAATGGAGATTCCGACATTAGAGTTATTTCATTCTTACCAACTTTATAAACATCATAAGCATTACTACCTTTTGAACCACCTTTAAAACGATTAATTATAAATTCATCTTTCCCGTCAAAATCAATATCAGAAAAGAAAAAGGGAGAATTATCTGAAAGATATTTTTCACTGTCCAATTTAGGTATATAATTCAATTCTATAATTGTATCATTAGGGTATTTAATGTTATCATTACAGTATTTATCATATAAAAATTTATCATTCCATTTTTCCACAAATAAATAATGCACTTTTCCATTCTTTTCCAAACGAAATAAAGCATTCCCAATCTCACCATATTGAAACCACATTATTTTAACCGTATATCCATTTACAGGTTGCTTGTACTTTATAAAAACACATGGTTGGCTAAAACTTTCAAAATCACAATAATCGCTTTGTTGTCTTGATGTTGTTCTATCTTGACATGATATACTAAAAACTAACATCAAGCCTAAAAGAATCATTCTTATATTTCTTTGTTTTTTACAATTACTCTGCAATATTTTCATTATATAAACAAACAATAGTTTTTACTTTCTCTGTTATCTCATTCCTATAATCAATGTATCAATATACTTCCTATCAGTATATAATAGCGACATAGTTATTTCCTAATCAATAATAACCACATTCCACACAAATAATTTAATTTATGTTCTGATTCCGTATCGTTAGTTAGATTGTACACTATTTGAATTTCTTCAAATGCTATCCTCTTTTTCAAATTTACTATATATACTTCATTAATGAAAGCTGCATAAACTGATTTATTGCCATTATATCATTAGGGTGCTGAATAATTTGTGCCAATATGGTTTTCAAGCAAACTATTTTCATTGCACTATATTCTTCTTCGGGTACTCCTAACCAATCTACTTCATTTTCTGAAATGAATTTCCAAATACGCCATATTTCACAAATGTAAATTGAGTATTGTTTCGATTCCATTAGTTCTTGTAATGGCTTAATTGCTAATGCGGGTGTTGAATAATAGTTTGAATAATATGCACCTAAAGTATAAAGGCACTTTTTATTGAAATCAGGAATATCATCAATCAAAGGTTTAACCGCATTATTCTTTATTTGCTTTTCTACCTCAACAATAGAGCCAGTTACAACACTGTCATAAATTTGACACATATCATCTGTCACATGAAAACACTCTATGATTTTTTTTGCAAATGTATCATGTGTAGTAACAATCCTTTTGGTACTTTCAGAATCAGAGAATGTATCTTTTGAAAGTATTGATAAGATGACTTTTTTATAATTTTGCGCATATTCTCTTATAGTATCATTAGATATAATTGAGCAATCGAGTTTATTTACAATTTCTTTTAGATTCCAATCAAAACATTCTGCTAAATTAAAATCATGGTCTAGACTATAAAGTATAATAGCACTATTGTATAAATCCAATAACTCTTTTATTAATGGTGTATCGGGAAAATCTTTAGGCTTCAATCCCATATCTATATCCGAAAGAGTGGTGAATTTCCTATCTGTTCCAGGTTGTCCTATTGTAATCAAATTGAATTGATAGGAAGTCGATTTATTTATTTGTTTATATTTTTTATAATAACTTTCTCTATGTCCATTATAACAATTAAGAATAATCGTCTTATTGATAGAATCAAATTCTGCATGAGATTCTATTTTATTAAATGGTTCAACGATTAATCGTTTCGCTTCATTGTTGGTTATCTTGTAAACATCATAGGTATTGCAATATCTTGTACCACATCTCCAGTTATTGATAATTAATTCTTCTTCTCCGTCAAAATCCACATCAGAGAAAAAGAATGGTGAGTTATGACTCAAATATTCATTTTTTGATTTAGGCAAATAGTCCAATTCTAATATCATATTATCTCTAACTTCTTGTTCGTTTACATAATAAAGAACACTGTCAGAAAAGCTTTCATTGTAAATATAGAATCTGCTATCTTTCTTTTCAAAGCACAGTAGGGCATTTCCCCAAATTTCTGTATTTCTTTCTTTATCATAAGTATAGTTATAAGGCAAACACACAACAGTTACATCATATCCATTTACAGGTTGCTTGTACTTTATAAAAATACGTGGTTGATTAAAACTTTCAAAATCAGTTTCATATTGTTCAGATTTATCTATACCCTGCAATAAAGAAGCCCATTTTACGAAAAAATTAGGAGAGTGCAGTAATTCATCGTAACTGCAAGTATCAGATAACAAACATAAATAAACATCATTAGACATTGCCCCATATCCTTCAAAAGCATTTTTTAGCTGAATCAAATGGTAGCGTTGTAAACGATAAGTTGCATTATCATACACAGACTTTATTCTACCTTGCAATCTTCTCGAAGTGCTTTTTCTTACTTTCATAAGGCTATTCCATGCTTTCTGTTCATTTGAAAGACATGCTTTAGCTTTTTCTCTTGAACCTATATCCAAATAATCATAGTAATTTTTACTATCTATGGCATGCAATATTGTATTATATTCCTGTATGACTATATTATTTGAGATTGGCTTATAAACTTTATCAGGTTTATAATTCTCTGCTTGTAATGCAAAGTATAAATCCAAAGTTCCTTTAAGATGTATAGCATACATTTCATCACACAATCGGCTATATGCCATAGAAGAAGCTGAACCACCACCATATCCAATAGAATCAAAATAACTAATTTGAGCTTCCAATAGTTTATCAAATGCTTCTTGTTCTGTTTGCAATGGTAATGAAATACTCTTTTTCTTCAACAGTTCTTCTAACAGTTTCTCATAATGATAACGTAAATATTCTGTCCAAATTTCACTAATATTGAAACTTGCATTTATTTGCATTTGATTACCACAGTCCTTTTCTAGTTCTGCATTTGGAATAAGATTATTAGTAATGATACTATCTATGCACTTATACCTATCCACGGGATTTTGAGGTAGTTGAATTTGTTTCGCTTCAATATAAGCTTGAAGTAATGCAGTAACTGCAATATCTTGAGAATCTTTATTTACAACAGACTGTTGTGTACAAGAATCTTTAATCGTATAATCTAACCAAACAGCACAAACCGTATCAATTAAATCATTCTCTAATGGATATAGCTTCTTAAAAATAGGGAATGTTACATATTCTTCCTGTTCTTCCAAATTAGAGGGAGCCAAGAAAGTACTATATAGAAACTTTGCACATTTCATAAAGTTAGCTGCTGCTAACGAATCTTTCATATTCTGTTCACTTGATTGTCTTTTCCTATCACAAGATAGAATAGAGCATAAGAAGATTGGTAATATGCAATATAAAATTTTCCTCATGGATTTATTTCTAATTATTACATATAAGATAAATCGCCAAAATCACAACAGGAACAATGATATACAATGCTATTGCTCCTTCTTCAAAACTCCCATTTTCTTTACGTGGACAAGTAATATATGCTATTATTGCATAAATTACAATTCCTATTACTGCTCCCATAAATCTTTATTTTATCAGTTATGTTTTCTTTTGTTTTCAGATTTAACTATGAGTGAAAAGATAAAACCACCTACTGCTCCTGCTAATATTATCATTAAAAACTCTTCCATTAGCCTTCTTTTTATTTAGTCTTTTTTCAACTCGCAAGCTCCCCAAATTATAGCCACAATGTTTAATATACTATATAATACAACGCTTCCCATTGAAAGAGGTAGAAACCTTGCTCCAAAATATGTAGCAATAACTAACATAATAGGAGATGATGAGTCTTCATTCTCTTCTCCTTGCACAACATTCATTATAATGATATAAATAGCCGTTAAAGCAGAGTAAACAATTTGCTCATACTTCAAAATATCTCCCATTGTAGTATCACTTTCGATTGTGATGATAGAAAAAACTATATCTTTTAAAATCCAACCCAACAGGAAATAAACAAGTATTCCTATAATAATCCAACCAATCCTTGTCATGTCAAATAATATTTTGAATATTTCTAAATCTATCATCCACATTACCAAACTTACTATCAATGATAGATTTTATTTGCTCCATTGCATCTCTAACATAAGGCTCATTATCTTTCAGTATAGTAAATTTACGTTTTACAATAACATTAAAAGAAGAACTAAACAATATGCGTTCTTTCAGTTTCTTCATTATGTCATAAGTTCCATTGTACCCACTATTATAAGCCGTTGGAAAATAACTTTGTCTCTGCTGTTGATAACGAGCTATCTGTATATCTTCTGCTATTCTATAATAAACATGGTTACTAATACTTATATCAACTTTATAAGTTCTTTCTCCACTCCAAAAACTATCCTCAACACAATACATAAAAACTTCATATCCTTTATACTCAAACCTTTGAGCATTTGATAAATCTCTTACAGTATATGCCATTATTTCTTTTTTTTGATTAATAAATTAATTTGTAGTATAAGTTGCTCAAAAATTGAGTTGGCTACTTGAAAGATAGTAGCAAAAGTTGTTTCTTAATGTCTGATTCGTAGTTATTTCACTTTAGGTATCTTGTTCCCTTTAGATACTGTTATACAATAAAAAAGGTGTGGAACGTATTGTCTTATCTCATTCTCTGGCTCTCGCATTGCCTTTGGTACGGATAAAACAATAGCCCACACCAATATTGACAATATCTAAAGCCTTAAAGATATAAGGTCGGTATATATCAAATGGTGTGGTGCTATTGCTATCATCTTCGTACCTTTGTTCAAATTTGCGAGATTTGAGAATGGAAGATAATTTCAATAACACCTTTCGTAATATGTCCTTTCAGCCCCAACACATTAGGCATCTGAAATTGCCACAAAGTTACAAAAAGCGTTTGTAATAGCAAGAACTATTGTTTATTAAAAGTTGAGAGATATCTCTGCTTTATAAATCCATGGTAGTGGAAAAATTCAAGACTGCCCATATAAAAACTAGATTTCTGAAATTTTCCACCCCACCGATATTTTATGCTTATGGCTTTATAAACTGATTTTTTATCCGTTGAACGGTGGAAATACCAATACTTTGTAGCTTAGCTATATTTCTGATTGAATAGCCTTTTCTTAGTAAAGCAATGACTTCTTTATATTCTTCTTTCTTCTTATCATCCGTTTTGGTTGAACCTGTCTTTCTGCCAAGTTTACCACCTTTGGCAATATAATTTGCCCTACCACTATTCAAACGGTATTGGATATTGCTTCTTTCGATATTTGCCATTTCTGCAAGTACTGTCACCATGATAGACGCTATTGGATTAACTTCCCCATTTGGTTGCAAAGTATATAAGCCCAAGTTCTGTATGTAAACCGATACTTTCGATTCATGCAATATATCCAAAGAGCGAAGAACCTGTAATGTACTTCTCCCTAGTCTTGACAATTCAGATAAAAGTAGAATATTCACAGATTCACGTTTACAGTATTCCAAACATTCCCCTAAAATCTGTCTTTCCTCTATTTTCTTTGCACCTGAAATATGCTCCTGGAATATATTCACTATTTCTATATCCTGTGAAATAGCATATTTCTTTAAATCCTCTATTTGTCTGCTCGTGTCCTGTCTGTCATTACTTGACGAAACACGAGCGTATATTACGGCTGTTTTCATTTTATTCTTTGATTAAATTGATAACATGAAAGAATGTGTTCAAACCACCTTTGTAGATTTATTTGAACACATTCCTGTTTTGAACACACAAGTAGTTAGTGACGTTTATCCGCTTCTTCCACTTCCCATAAGCCAACTAAAAGAATAAGCAGGATTAACGGAACACAACCTGTTATAAAAGACAATACCACCCAAAAGAGCCAAACAAGTATCTTATAATAAAACATGATTCTTTATTTTAAATAGATTAATAATTGAAAGGTTTATTTCCATATTGATAATCTGTTATTGATAAACAGATTCTATCAAAGAAAGAATGTCCCTTATCTGAATAGAAATACTTTCTATAAATCTCATCATTGGAATTATCCAATAAGACATCTAATTTCAGCAACCAATATTTCAATGCTTGTAACCTCTTTATATATTGGAGATTATTCTCACAATGACAAATTGTTTCTTTCAGATATTCAATCTTACTAACCATAGTTTCTTTCTTTTTATCCATTGCAATACAATTAATAAAATAGGAGAATACCCATTTCTGAATATTCCCCTGTTTAATCAATCAATAAACCACTTATATTTAGTGTCTCCATGCAAAGCGGCATTTATTCCCGTTGCTATTTCGGTTGCATTTACCGCTCTATCCAAAAATGAATCGATATATGAATGAGTTTTACACGCCCCAGTTAACAAATTAAAGAATTCCCACATAGACAAGTCACTTCCTAAGCTACCAAAGTTCTCATCATTGATATAAGCTCTAGCCACATTGTTAACCTGTGTATCAGTAAATAACATACGTGGAATATCTTTTTGATAGCCATTGGGTAAACACTGATAAAGCCTCATTTTGCCCAATATTTGGCAGAATTGATGTTGGCTCATTGAAGTATTGCCCAACTGTTGCATCAAATGCAGATGTTTGGCAGGATTGTAGTTGTTGAACAGTTCCAAGGCAGAACGGTAAAGTTCACTTGTATTGCTCACCCTTAAATCATCCTTGTAACCATCTGTAAAGATGCACATGTTGCAACATACTTGGTTCTTAAAGCCTATTGCCAACCGAAACAACTCTGGAACTTTCTTGCTGTATAAGTTCATTTGATTATAGGCTCTGACCCCTACTATTGAAAGGTTCAACTTGTTTCCCTCAACCGTTTCATAGATTGTAGGAATGTCAATACTAAAAGCTGCCCTCTCATAGTAGATTGTTTTGTCTGATTCCAACAACTGATTGGCAGGTTTGTGGATAGCTTCGGGAATGCGACCCTTAATCACATGACTAACACGAATATTGGGTGTTCCAATAGTCTCACCATTGTAGTAGGAGTTTGCAGCTTCCCAAACAGTTTCAATAAATGCAGCATGGTTTACTGTAAGCTCATTGTCTTTGGCAAAAACTGGAGTAATGCAGTCATTTTTCAAATGGCTTAAAGAAACTTCTTGGGTGTTTGCCTCTATAAAGTGATTTACCCTTTTGGGCTTTACTGGCTCTTCGATTATTACCGCTTCTTCTGCATACTCACCAAGGTTACTTTCCCTTCTTACCTGTGGCACATTGCCAATAATTTGTAGATTTCTCATAACGAATAAAATTTTAAATGATTTATAAATTGATTACGTGGATTGAAATATATTTCGTTTTCTATCCAACTACCCTCGGGGGTTGTTAGAGCTACTGTTCACGTGTTCATGTAACTTTCAATTCAGTAAATCATAGGAGAAATGAGCTGATATATATTTAAGTTCTTATTTTTATAGGTAGGGGGGATTATATATAAGTACCTGTACTTTATTGCACGCATATCTTTCTACTCTCCACAAATGGAACTACTTTAGACCATTACAGAATGTGGCATAACCATACAACCAATGTTTGAAAAATGAGTATCATTCATTTTTTAGCTTCCCCAATTATTCGTAAATTTGTGTATCCCATGAAGGAAGGATTACCGTATTGCATTGAGGGCTTTTTATCTCCATTTCCCAATTACTACCAATACGGTAATTTACCTTTTTCACAATCTCCCATAGATAAAGCCATGTTTGATAGATTTTATTGCAGTCGCCTATATACTAGTATTAGACGACCTTTTTCATTTTTGTAGCATAACCATAAAAAGTAGGGCAATTTGACGTCTGCCCTACCGCTTGTGGTTATGAAAATTTCTTCATATTACCTACCATGTCAGAAGTATATACCTATCAAGAATTACGTGAATTAGCCTTGAAATACGGAATCAGAGATAATAAAGTCCATATCGGTGTATGGTTACAAACACAAGGCTATCAGAAACAGAGAATACAGATTAACCACATTAGAAAAACATTTTATTTAAAATCCCATGATTGAGACAAGAATCCCAATAGCACCTGACACAAGTACCACCCTTACAGATGAAACAACAGAACACATTGTAAATCGCAAGGTGACAATCAAAATAGACAGAGATTATTTAAAAAAGAAGTATGCAGAACTATACAAGCAACTGGCAAAACTAAAACTGCCACCCTCTTACAAGAAGAAATAAGTCCTCCGGTATCACCGACAACGTGTAAATCATCGTTGATAAAACAATATTTACAGCCATTAACCAACGATATATTTATTCATATTTTTCTATTGTCATATAAGTAGCATAATTAAAATAATCGTATTTTTGCAGAAAAAGATTATTATGGTAGCTACAACTATTCATTTATTTATGGCTCTTGCATTATTTCTTATCCAAAATTGGATTGGAAGTAAATCTTATTCAAGAGGATATATAAAATTTTCTCTATTAGACGATAAAGATGAAGCTTTATCTTTTAATTTTGTTATAAAAGTTTTTGGCCCAATTGTCTATCTTATTATTATGGTTGCAATATTACAATATTTTCATTGCAATCAGTTCCTATTTAACATCATAAATGTTGTCTATTATTATATCCTAATTAGGATTATAACTATATTTTTATACGAGCGTTCAAGTATTGTAAACTGGTGGAGAATAATATTCTATTACTCGTCCATTTTAATAATATCTTCAATTATATGTAGCAAATTCATTAACTCTGTAGATAATCTATTACCTGATTTTTCTGAAATAAAAAATGAAATTTGGCTATTGATAATTATATTCTTATACCAAGTAGGAAACAGAACAGAAGAAATATTGCCAAAGGAGCCGTATGAGACTTCAAGGGCTTATCTACCAGAGCTGAAACAAAGAAAGAAAAGATATATCCTAAAAAAATATTCACATTACAAGAAAGAATATTGGAATATAATAGACAAAATTTCCAATCAAAACAGACAAATAAACACTACAATCATTGCCATTCTAATTTTTGAAAATTTCAACAGACCACCAATTATTAGATTTGTCGAGCGTTGTCTAATTAAAATAACAAAGAAAGAAATGACGTTAGGGATAATGCAAGTATCTTCCAATAGAGCCATAAGTGATACTCAAAGTGTTGTTATAGGAACAGAAAATCTTTGTTCTAAATTTCGAAAGAATCAAAAGGAAAGCGAAACAGCTAGATTTCGACTAATGATAAAGCATCATTGTCCAGATAGAAAATATATTCGACAAGTTTTATTTATTACTAAATGTATTATTGATAATCTAGATAATCGCTATGATTATAGTGACTTGTATAGTGAAATAGAACATGAATTTGAGCTTTATGAAACCATTTAATATTGAAAAGTATGGATAATAAGAATAATAACGTTAAAAATTATATTGAACAAGGAAAAGAATTAAAGAGTGGACAAATAGCATCAAGCCATTTAATTAAAACTCTAGAAATCTACGGTTTCATTCCTGTTAAAACAAGAAGAATCATATATAATGAAATTATAGATATCCCCCCAAGAATAGATACTTTCGCTGTATATAGTAATAGAATTGTATCAGATAGTAAAGCACTACCATACTATAAAAAGATTTCATATAACCAGGAAGATATTGAATGCGACGTAAAATATGTCTATTCTCCTAATTTAAATTACGATGCAATATTAAAATGTCTTTCTTATTTAGATACAGGTAGATGCAATGGTTTCAAAACACATGACGAAGCAATTAAGTATATCAGCAGTATCATAAATAACAATATCGTTGTTTTTAAAACAGAATCGGGAGAAACCGAGCAAGTAAACACCAAATTTCATCTTGGTAATAAACATCAAGCTTTTCATATAGCACCTAAAGGTTCATTTATTATGTATAGACAACCCCATGATAATGAACTTGGGTGTTTTTGCTTTGAATTCCAAGTTCTATGTCGATATGTAAACCATATCACAGGCAACGTTTCATATCTAATTTTAGACCCTTCTGAAATAAATATATTATGATAGTTTCGCAATTCTATTCTCTATCAGACACTTTTAAATTTGGTCAATACAAGGGCATGGCATTAAGCGATGTTATTGACTGGGATTATCAATATATTTATTGGTGCATGAACAGCATTTCCAATATGGAATTTCTAATTTATGATTCTGCAATAGAAGAATTAAAACAAGTCTATCCCCATTTTTATATATCTAATGATTTTGAAAACAAAAGAATACAAAGATTAGAGGAAGCTAGTAATATGACTAGCATGTTAGAAGACAATAATGATTTCTACTACAATAGTGACTATTTTGAAAATAAAACTAATGAGAAATATAGTGGCTTCTATGCACAAGATGAAATGGGATACAATGATGATGAAATAGACACTATTTTTGACGGTAATCCAGACGCTTATTGGAATATTGATTGAATAATAAAAGCCGCAGTTGAGCACATTTGTAAGTGTACT
>OFMF01001394.1_pt1 | contig 19115 bp, 17 predicted proteins | sample 1541771 | NCBI WGS metagenome assembly OFMF01 (sample SAMN04209235, study PRJEB22552) | human gut metagenome | biome: gut; material: feces | host: Homo sapiens | place: USA: Oklahoma
TCGCGCGTCTGGTCCTCCAGATACAACTCGGTCGCGTGCCCGCCAAAACGCACCTTATAGGTCGCCGTACGGATGCCGTGGACCGTCAGGCCAAACCCGGTGGTCGAGATAATTTCATCGATTGTAAAACTACGTCCGTCGACCCAGCAGACGGTGACCGGCACGACTTGTCCGCCCGCGAGGATGCGAGCCACGACGTCCACATACTGCTTGTGTACGCGCCGAGTTTTGCCGTCTGTCTGTCGATATTCCATGCCTCCTATTATCGAACGCATGTTTGCATGTTGTAAAGCGAACAGACTGTGGTTTTGGAGTGTCGTAGTAATCGCACGTGTCCGCATGGCGTGTTAGCAAAAAGAACACCCGCGGTCAACAGGGCTAATATTCAATTTTAGTGCCAAAAAGTTCACTTCTCCCATCAGAACTCGGTAAAGAGACCCGCAGGAGGTGATACGATTTATCATGTTTTTGTAACGTGTCTGCACACTTCGAGAAAGCCCATATATGGACGTAACGTTCTCAACCTTCCTCGGCCAAATTGTGTCGAACCCAGTCCTTGCCGTCACCGTGATCCTCGCGTTGGGCGCCATCTTCGTCAATGGATGGACCGACGCGCCCAACGCCATCGCGACCTGCGTCACTACGCGTTGCATGCCCGCCCGCGCCGCCATTCTCATGAGCGCCGCATTCAACTTCCTCGGCGTGCTCATCATGACGCACTTTAACGCGAGCGTCGCCAACACCATCTCACATATCGTCGACTTTGGCGGAAACAGCACCATGGCGCTCGCCTGCCTATGCGCGGCGCTGTTCTCCATCGTCGTCTACGGCGCCACAGCGTCGCGTTTTGGCATCCCCACTTCGCAAAGCCACAGCCTTATCGCCGGCCTGACCGGTGCCGCCATCGCCCTCGGCGGTGCGAGCAGCGTCAACGTCCACGAGTGGATGAAGGTCATCTACGGCCTGGCGCTCTCCATCGGCCTGGGCTTTGTCATGGGCTGGGTCCTGTGCAAGCTCGTCTCGATTCTTTTCGCCGCCGCCAACAGGCGACGTGCCAATGTCTTCTTTAAATACGCTCAGATCGCGAGCGCTGCGGCCATGAGCTTTATGCACGGCGCGCAGGATGGACAGAAGTTCATCGGCGTGCTCTTTTTAGGCGTGGCCTTTGCCAGCGGCCAGACGAGCGTCGGCGATGCCGGCATCCCCATCTGGATTATGCTGCTGTGCTCGGCCACCATGGGCATCGGCACCAGCGTGGGCGGCGAGCGCATCATCAAGTCCGTTGGCCAGAGCATGGTCAAGCTCGAGAAGTACCAGGGCTTCTCCGCCGACCTGGCGGGCGCCGCAAACCTGCTGCTTGCCACGCTCACCGGCATCCCCGTGTCCTCCACTCACATCAAGACCTGCGCCATCATGGGCGTCGGCGCCGTCAAGCGCCTTTCGGCCATCAACTTCGGCGTAGTCAAGGACATGATGTTCACCTGGTTCTTCACCTTCCCCGCCTGTGGACTCATCAGCTTTGTCATGGCCAAGCTGTTCATGATGTTCCTCTAGTCAAACCGAACGTCCATCCGGACCGCAACACTTCGCCCACCCGTCTTCGCCTCGAAAGGACCCACCCATGGCAAAGAAACCCGATTCGTTCTACTTTGACAACTACGTCGCCTGCGCCGACCTCGCCGTCCAGGCCGCAGAGCTGCTCACCAAGATTTTTGAGAACTTTGACCCCGCGCAGATCCACGACATGCTCGATAAGATGCATGCGATTGAGCATGCGGCAGACAAGAAGCACCACGAGCTCGAAGACGCCCTGCTTACCGCCTTTATCACCCCGCTCGAGCGCGAGGATCTAGACCTGATGAGCTGCTCGCTCGACACCGTGCTCGACCGCATCGAAGGCGTCGTGCAGCGCGTCTACTTCACCAACATCCAGAGCATCCATCCCGACGCCATCGTCATCGCCCACAAGGTGACTGACGCCTGCCGCGCCATGAAAGACCTGATGGTCGAGCTTCCCAACTACCGCAAGTCCAAAACGCTGCGCGAGCTGGTCATCCAGATCAACACCATCGAGTCCGAGGCCGACGAGCTCTACATCAACGCCATGCGCAACCTGCACGTTAACGGCAAGGATCCGCTCGAGGTCATCGCTTGGCGTGACGTCTACGCCTTCCTGGAGTACTGCGCCGACTGCTGCGAGAATGTGGCCGATGTTGTGGATTCGATTGTCATGAAGAACAGTTAATTGGGGGTACGTGTCCCGGCGGTCGCGGGCCCGGCCACTAATAACCTTTTTCACTCCGGCTGCAAGCAGAGTCGTTCAAAAGGTTATTAGTGGCCGGGCCCGCTCCCTTACGTACCACCATTGGGAACTTTGGCTGATAGTTATAGCGCAATGGGGGTTTGGCTGAAGGGACCTTTGGTATCCGTTCGGACACTTTGGCCCTCGATGAGCGTTTGGCTGATTGCTGCTTTGGGTACTGTTTGGGTTACTTTGGGTTTGTTTGATTTTTAATTGTTGGAGGGCTTGTATGTCTTATTTGGATCTGGCTCGGGGTCGGTATTCTTGTCGTGAATTTCAGGATCGTTCTGTTGAGCAAGCTGTTGTGGATGCCATTGTTGAGGCTGGGCGTATTGCTCCTTCTGCTTGTAATAACCATCCAACCCGTGTGATGGTGTTGGATACGCCTGAGCTTCTGGAGAAGGCTGCTGCTTGTCAGCCTCGGTTTGCTCGTGATGGGTCTATCTTTGGCGCTCCGCTTATCTTCCTTATTTGCAGCGTTACCGATGATGCCTGGGTGCGCCCGTATGATCAGATGAACTCGAGTGCCATCGATACTTCGATCGTCTGCGATCAGATGATGATGGAGGCCACCGAGCAGGGCCTGGGAACGTGCTGGGTATGCCATTTTAAGCCTGGGGTGGCACAGGAGCAGTTCAATCTGCCCAAGGGCGTCTATCCCTATCACATGCTCGTCTGTGGATATCCTGCCGACCACATCGCCGATCCCGAGCATCGCGAGGCCCGTACCATTCCCCTCTCCGACTTCCTCCTCAAGTAGATTTTGGGACATGCCCTAAAACCTATCCTTGACCGCTCACCGGTTCGCCGAGTTCTGCGCCACCATGTGCAGGGCTCGGTTTTTTATGTTGCGCGCCCCGGTACAGTCATAAAAAAGGACCCGCAAGCTGCGGGTCCTTTCTAGGCACTAAATTGTAGGCCGAATGTTAGTCCAGGTCGTCGGCAGCGAAGTTGTCGATCGGGGCGAAGGGATCGGCCACGGGGACAACCGGGTCAGCGACGGGCAGCGGCTCGGCGGGAACAGTCACCGCAGGAGAAGCGGCAGAACCGACCGGCGTGGAGGCCATGAGGTCGGCCGGGAAGGAGTTCTGGGCATCGTCCATGAAGTGCTGGATGAGCTTGAGATACTCGGCCTTGAACTCCTCACGAGAAGCCTTGAGACGATCGATCTCCTCGAGCTCAGCCTGCTTTTCGGTCAGAGCCTGGCGGATAACCTCGCGGGCCTTGGCGTCAGCCTCGTTGCGAATACGCTCAGCGTTCTCATTGGCATCGTTGACGATGGTCTCAGCGGTCTGCTGGGCAGCGATCAGGGCAGCGGAAATCTGGCGCTCCTGAGCGGAGAAGTCAGGGGCGGGAGCAGCCACGGGGGCGGCAGGAACGGCCTGGGCGGGGGCATCCTGAGCCTGGGCAAGCTGAGCCTGCGCATCGGCAAGCTGCTGCTCGGTAGCAGTCAGACGACCCTTAAGGTCGACGATCTTAGCGAGCATAGCGTCAACCTCAGAGGACAGCGTCTCCAAGAAGACGTCGACCTCAGCAGGATCGTAGCCACGCTTGGCCTCAGAGAAAGTCTGAGCCTGAATGTCTGCAGGGGTAATAGCCATAACAAGTCTCCTTTTTCATCGCCTCGGCGCTACACGCCCGACGTAAGTTACTAAGACAGTTCTACACGAGTATACCTATAAGAAGCTGCAGAACCAGCCTCTGCACCAACTGCAACGCAATAATCGCAACGACCGGCGAAAAATCGATACCGCCCATCGGCGGGATGAAACGACGGAACAGGTTGAGCCACGGACCGCACACGCTATCAAGCACCGCGGCAATATCCTGAAGCAAACCACCCTGCTTCATGGGAATCCACGTCATAAAGCAGTAGACGACAATGAGCGTGGAATAGAAGTTGAACAGCGTATTGACCAGCTGGACGATAGTGTAGATGTTGATGGGAATCTCCTCGTCTTGTCTTTACTTAAGGTAGCCGTCGGCACGAAGCTTCTTGAGATCGGAATCTTTGACCTCGCAACCGGCGGGCAGCACCATGAACACGCGGTCGCCCACCTCCTTGACCGTGGCACCCAGACCGCAGGCAAAGCCGTAAGAGAAGTCCAAGACGCGCTTGGCAACTTCGGTGCGTACGCCCACAAAAATCAGTGCGACAGGCTGCTTGGTGCGAACGCGGCGCACCACGGTCTCCACGTCGTCATAGCTCTCGGGGCGCAGGACATAGGCCGGCAGCTGCGGTGTGGCGTTGATGATATTGCTCGCATAGGCCGAGGCATCGCTCGGTGCAGGCGCAGGCGCAGCGGCGGCACGGGCGCGGGTGTTCTCGGCGTAGCTCGACGGCGTGTCATAGGCACCAGGACGATAACCGCTCGCAACACTGTCCTGCGAGCGCGAAGGCGGGTTATACGTCGTGGCATGGCGGGAGTCATCGCCGACCAGCTGCCCGGAGCGTGTATACACGGCAACCGACTCAGCTTCACCACGGCGCGTCTGACCAAGCAGGCCGTTGCTCGGCTCGTCTTGGGTGTAGAAGCCCTCGCCCGAAGCACCGCTGTAGCCGTTGCCCTGATAGCCATCGTCATAGCCATCATCGTAGCCGTAGTCGTCGTCCTGGCCATAACCCTGGTCGTAACCCTGCTGGCCGCCCAGGTGCATCTTATTTTTAATCTCGTCAAGGAAGCCCATGGTTGTGTCCTCTCGCGGTTTAGTGCAGGCGCCCCGATAATCAGTGCGCACTTCAGAGCCTTATTTTACTGCAAACTCCGGGCTAAATACTACCCTGCCCAGGCGAACGAGCGTAGAGCCCTCCTCAAGGGCAGGCTCAAAGTCCTCGCTCATGCCGCAGGAAAGCTCAGGCAGGTTCAAATCGGGATGCGCCGCCTCCAGCTCATCCCTCAGCTCACGAAGCCCCGCAAAGGTGCGGCGTGCCACATCCTTATTCCCCCGGGGCGCCATAGTCATAAGCCCCTGTACGCAAATTCCCTCAAGTTCCGCAAGCTCACCCGCGGCGGCGCGAATCTCATCGGGCGAAAAGCCTCCCTTCGACTCCTCACCACTCACATTGACCTCAATGAGCACACGCTGGGGGCCGGCGAGCTCGCCTGCCTCAATCTTGCGGGCAGCACGGCTCGAGATCGCCTGCGCCAGATGCAGCGAACCCACCGAGTGAATCAGCTCGGCTGAGCCCAGCACCGCATTGATCTTATTGGTCTGCAGGTTGCCGATCATATCGAAGCGCACCTCGGGCAGCTCCGGATGCTCCGCCAAACCTGTGAGCTTGCGAACCAGCTCCTGCGGGCGATTCTCGGCAAAATGGCGATACCCCGCCTGGATGGCGGCAACGGTCTCATCGACACCAACGGTCTTGGACACGGCAATGAGGCGCGCGGCGTCGTGGGGACGGCCCGCGCGATCGAGCGCCGCATAAAAACGTTCCAGAATCTGCTCGCGGCGAGCGCGCATCAAGTCCAAATAGTTATCCATTGCCAATCGCCTCCGCTGACAGCCAAACAAGTAGTCCCATGCTAACGCAAGAGCGCGGCCCCGCATGTGCAAGGCCGCGCTCACTTAGGTATTTACAATCTTTCGACGAACGGGGTTACTTACTCCTCGTCGTCCTCGCCATCGTCCTCATCCTCAAGATGATCGAGCAGGTAGCGAAGACCCTCGCTGACCTCGTTAACGGGCACCTTGGCAACGTAGCGTGCATCGACGGCGGGCCTCATGATAACACCCTCGCCCGAAGGCACGCGCATGCTCTCGAGCTCATCCTCATCAGTGCAGGCGATATCACTGGCAGTCATACGCTGTCCGGTCAACAGGAAGGTCAGACGGCAGGCGGCATCGATGGAAATCGAGGCGATGCGATCGAGATAGCGCGATACCATGATGGCGCGGCGCAGGTCGTCATAGTTGCTGTCGTCGTCCATAAAATCGCCCGTGTCCATGCGGTTAAAGGTGCGGAAGAACTTCTCGTAGGCGGCGTGCACTGGCTCGTCCTCGACGGCCAAGTTGCAGATGATGGACATGTCGTTGGTGACGAGCGCAGAAAGCGAAGAGCCCAGCACCTGGTAGACGGCCTCAGCCTCGGCCTCGACCGTGCCGACAAGCTCCTTGGGCAGCGAGATGTCGGCCTTGATCATATGACGCGTGGCGCGGCAAATCTGGCGAACCTTATCGGTCATGCGCTGCAGGTTAAAGTCGACGTAGATGATCGTCTGCAGCAAGCGGAAGTCGGAGGCGACCGGTGACTGCGTGGCAATCAGGTTGTAGCAGACGGCCTCCAGGTTGGCGCAGCGTGCGTCAATCGAAAGCGTACGCTTCTTGGTCTTGGTGGCGAGCTTGCGGTCGTCGGTCACATAGGCCTTCACGGCATCGTGGAGGGCCAGATCGACGGCCTCGTAGATGCTCAGCATCTCGTGACGGGCCTCGATGAGCTGACGGGAAAACAGTTTGCGCATGGTTCACTCCAATCAGTTGGGTGCGGTCATGCCGCCCGCACAGTGAATACGCACCGGACCAGATCCGATCGGCTTGGGACTAGTCGCACCGATCAGCCAAAGCGGCCGGTGATATAGTCTTCCGTCCGCGAGTCCACCGGGCTGGTGAAGATCGCGTCGGTTTGACCATACTCGATGAGCGTAGCGGGCTCGCCGGCAACTTCCTGCAAGAAGAACGCGGTGTAGTCACTGATACGAGCTGCCTGCTGCATTGAATGCGTGACGATGATGATCGTCATCTCGGGCGCCAGCTCGGCCATCAGATCCTCGACCTTAGAGACGGAAGTGGGGTCGATGGCGGAGCAGGGCTCGTCCATCAGGAGGACATCGGGTTGCACCGCAAGCACGCGCGCGATGCACAGACGCTGCTGCTGACCGCCCGAGAGCGCCAAACCATCCTTGTTGAGCTGATTGGATACCTCTTTCCAGAGGTTGGCGCGCTTGAGCGATTCTTCCACGATGTCATCGAGGTCGCTTTTGCTAGTCACGCCCTGCAGACGAGGGCCAAAGGCGACATTCTCGTAGATGGATTTGGGAAACGGGTTGGGCTGCTGAAAGATCATGCCCACGCGACGACGGAGATCGACCGGATCGACACCCTCGGCATAGATATCGTTGCCGTCGAGCGTCATGGTGCCCTCGACGCGCGTGCCCTCAATCAGGTCATTCATGCGGTTGATGCAGCGCAAAAACGTCGACTTGCCGCAGCCCGAAGGGCCAATGAAGGAGGTGATGGCGTTTTTGGCGATGTTGAGGTCAAGCCCCGTCAGCGCATGAAAGTCACCGTACCAAAAGTTGAAATCCTTGGCCGTAATGGCCGCTTGCTCCAACGCGGGAGCGGACTGATAAACGGACATGGGACTCCTTAACTAGCGACGCTTGCGCGACAGGAAGCGCGCAAACAGGTTGAAGGCCAAAATGATCACCATCAGCAAGAGCGCGGTGCCGTAGGCTGCGTTCATGTTGATGCCGTCGTTGGCAAGCAGGTACAGGTGAACGGTCATGGGACGACCGGAATCGAGCGGCGAAATAGGTAGATTGATGGCCTGGCCCATGGTGTAGAGCACCACGGCGGTCTCGCCGATGGCACGGCCGATGGCAAGGACGATGCCCGTGGCAATGCGGCCAAAGGCCGAAGGAAGCACGATCTTGGAGACGACCTGCCACTTGGTAGCGCCCAGGCCGTACGCGCCCCAACGGATATAGCGCGGAACGGCGCGAATGGCTTCTTCGGTGGTGCGCATGACGATGGGAAGCATCAAGAGCGCGAGCGCCAGAGCGGCCGAGACCATCGAAAGGCCCAGGCCCATAGCCTCGACAAACAAGGCGTAGCCAAACAGGCCCATAACGATGGAGGGCACCGAGGCCAAAGCGTCAGCAGCGTAGCGAATGAGCTCGACGACCTTGCCCTGCTTGGCGTACTCGGCCAGATAGACGGCTGCCAGCACAGCGATCGGCGTGCAGATAAGCATGGCGAGCGCCGTCACGTAGACGGTCGAGACGATCGTGGGCCAAATTCCGCCCTCGGCGTTGACGCCCTGGGGCCAACCGAAGATAAAGTCGAGCGAGATGTGTGGCAGGCCGTTGATGACCACGTAGGCGATGATAGCGACCAGCACCAGCGTGGTGATGTAGGCAGCGGCACGAAACACGCCAAGCATGATCTTGTTGGACAGGTCCTTGTTGATGCGGCCCTTCTTGCCGTGGGAAAGGGCACGCTTGATGCGCTCGCGCGACGAGGTCGTATCGACCGTCGTGTCAACGGAATCGAACATAGCCTACCCCCTCTTCTTCTTGGAAATCAGACGAACGATACCCACCAGCGTGGCGGAGATGATAAACAGGACCACACCCATGCCGAACAGCGCCGAGCGGTGCAGACCCGAGGAATAGCTCATGTCGAGCGCAATCTGGCTCGTGAGCGTCGAGATGGGGCTCGCAATGCTGTCGGGAATAACCGGGGCGTTACCTACGACCATGAGCACGGCCATGGTCTCGCCGATGGCACGGCCCATACCCAGCACGATGGCATCAACGATACCCAGCTTCGCGGCAGGTAGCACGACCTTATAGATGGTCTGCCACTTTGTGGCGCCCATGGCATACGATGCCTCGCGAATGCCCATGGGAATGGAATTGAGAGCATCGATGGTAAGCGTGGTGATGGTAGGGACGATCATGATGGCGAGCACAAACCACGCCGTCAGCGCACCAAAACCAAGGCCGCCGGTCAGTTGTGCGATAAACGGGCGGATGATGATCATGCCAAAGAAGCCGTAGATGATGGAGGGTATGCCCGCCAGCAGGTCAACGGCGGGGCTGATGAGCTTGCGCACGCGCTTGCTGGCAATCTCGACCAGGTAAACGGCCGTACCCACGCCCAGCGGCACGCCCATGGCGAGCGCACCGACGGTCACCAGACCCGAGCCAGCAAGCAGCGACAAGATGCCGTAGTGGCCCTCGGAAGGCGCCCACGTAAAGCTAAAGAAGTCAGCCAGACCGATGTCAGTAAAGACGGGCAGCGCCGAGTACGTGGTAAAGACAAAAATCAGGATGACGGTAACGACCGCCAAGAACGCGCAGGCAAAGAAGATCCACTGCAGCGCCTTCTCCTTGATATAGGTACTGCGCGATACGAGCGCCAGCTCGCGCTTCTTGGGCGTCTGAACATTCTGCTCAGTCTGGGAGTTTTCCTGTGCTTCCATGCTACTCACTCCCCTTCTCGTCGTTGGTGACGGGAATAAAGCCCGCCTCGCGAATCTGCTTGTCCATCTTTTCGGACGTCACATAGTCGATGTAATCCTGCGCCTGCTGCGAAGGCACACCCTTCACAAAGAAGTAAAGGTCGCGCGAGATGGGATAGCCGCCACTCGCGACCGTCTTCTCGGACGCCTCAACATGATTGACCGAGACGGCCTTGACCGAGGTCTTGGCGTTGAGGCTATCGACGAAGCCCAGCGAAATGTAGCCGATGGCCCCACGCGAACGAGATACCACGTCGCGCACCTGGCCCGTACCCGAAAGAACGGCCGAGCGGCGATCGAACGGCGTGCCATCCATCACGATGGTACGGAAGGCCTCGCGCGTACCGGACGCCTCGTCTCGGTTGATGACCTGAATCCTCAGGTCCTCGCCACCGACTTCTTTCCAGTTGGTGATCTTGCCGGCGTAAATATCGCGGAGCTGCTCGGTCGAGAGGTTATCGACCGGGTTATCGTCGTTCACGATGACCGCGATACCGTCGTGGGCAATGACGATGGGAGTCAGGCCCAAATCCTGTTCGTCGGCATTGAGTCCACGGGAGGAGCTGGCGATATCGGCCGTGCCGGCGCTGACGGCCTCGATCCCAGCGGAAGAACCCAAACCGGAAACGAGCACGTCGATGCCGGTCTCCTCCTTAAAGCCCTCGGCCGCAATCTCGGCGATAGGAAGGCAGGTCGTGGAGCCGGCCACGGTAATGGAAGAGGTAGAAGATCCCGAAGAACAGGCGCACAGCGTAAGCGTAAGCACAGCGGCGCTCAGGACCGATACGATCTTTCTCATAGCATCACGCCGATTGCAGCATGGCGCCCACAGGTGCCGTCCTCGTTACGGTAGGAATAAAAGCGGTCGTTCTGACGCACGGTCGAAAGCTGGGTATCCACGATATCATCCGCGTCGACACCGACATCTACCAGCGCCTCGCGAATGGCAGCGGAAAGATCGAGCATGCGAGAGGTACTCGCATCGATGCAAGAGAACTCGGCGGCAAAGCGATCCATGAGTTCCTGGGATACCTCATATTCGTCACCCAAGATATGGGGGCCGATATAGGCGGAAACGTCACCCGCATCGCAGCCGGCAGCATCGCAAAGCGCCTGGCACGCCTTGGCAGAAATACGTGCAATCGTGCCCTTCCAACCGGAGTGCACCACGGCAAATCCGCCAGGGGCCACCAGCACCACGGGAACGCAGTCGGCAAAGCAGAGCAGCACGGGCACGTTATGCGCCGTACAGACGATGGCATCGCAGCCCGCGGCAATCTGCTCGCGGACGTCCTCAAGGTCATCGGCGCCGTTCGAGGTCACCGCAACGATATGATCACCATGGACCTGATTGGGAACGAGCAGGTTGTGCTCGCACTCGGCGGCACCCATAGCCTCGAGCGCACGACGACGATTTTCTTGAACAGCAAAGGGGTCATCGCCAACATGCGAGCCCAAGTTGAGTGAGGAGTACGCATCTTCGGAAACGCCACCGGCGCGCTCGGTGAAGGCAAAGCGAACATCGGATGTCGCGCCCTCCACCAACGTAACTCCATCATGGTCGACACGCGAAACTTTGTCCGCACGTGCTGCCATACTAAAGCCTCCTAATAACACAAGTACCGCGGCATCGCCGCTACAGCCCGCGTTTATACGGCTGTCATACTTCTCTAAAAGGATACCTGCTGCGCTGGAGGCAATCGTAAAGGGAACGTAAAGAGATTGGAGGTTCTAGTTTACAAAGTCGAAATAAAAAGGGCGCGTCCATACGGACACGCCCCCGTGAGCAACAATGCAAAGAACGACTTAGAAGCTACCGCGCTTCAGGAAGTCGGGAAGCTCGAACTGATCGTTGCCGAAGTTAGGAAGCTCGGTGCCACCGACGTTGCGGGTCGGAGCGGCCTGAGCCGGGCTGGTGGCCGGAGCGGTGCGCTGCGGCTCAGCGGAGGCAGCGGCCTTGCTCTGAGACTGCTGAGCAGCAAAGAGCTCGTCCTGACGGTTGACGTTGGAGTCGGAGAAGCCCGTAGCGATGACGGTGATACGCACCTGATCGCCCAGGGACTCGTCGACAACGGTACCGAAGATGATGTTGGCCTCGGGGTCGACGGCGTTGGCGACAACGTCGGCGGCGTCGCTGATCTCCTGGATGCCCAGGTCCTTGGAACCGGCGATGGAGAGCAGCACGCGCGTGGCGCCATCGATGGAGCTCTCGAGCAGCGGGCTGGAGATGGCCTGCTGGGCAGCGTCGACGGCACGGGTGTCCCCAGAAGAGGTACCGATACCCATCATGGCGGTACCGGCCTGCTTCATGATGGTCTTAACATCGGCGAAGTCCAGGTTGATGATACCGGGGACGGTGATGAGGTCGGTGATGCCCTGGGTGCCCTGGGAAAGGACGCCATCGGCAATCGCGAAGGCCTCGAGCATGGTGGTCTTCTTCTCGGCGATGTCGAGCAGCTTATCGTTAGGGATGACGATCATGGTGTCGACGCAATCGGAGAGGGTCTTAATGCCCTCCTCGGCGCTCTTCTTGCGCTTGCGGCCCTCGAAGGTGAAGGGCTTGGTCACGACGGCGACGGTCAGCGCACCGACCTCGTTCATCGCGATATCGGCAACGATGGGAGCAGCGCCGGTACCGGTGCCACCGCCCTCGCCGCAGGTGATGAACACCATGTCGGCGCCAGCGAGCGCCTCGGCAATGTCGTCGCGGGACTCATCGGCAGCCTTGCGGCCAACCTCGGGGTTGGCGCCGGCGCCCAGGCCGCGGGTAAGGTCGGTGCCGATGTGCACCTTGATATCGGCATCAGAGATCGCGAGTGCCTGAGCATCGGTGTTGATGGCAACAAACTCGACGCCGCGGATGCCCTCTTCGATCATTCGATTGACCGCGTTGGTACCGCCGCCGCCGACGCCGACCACCTTAATGACGGCAAGGTAGTTGTTGATCTCTGTCTCGTGCATGTCGGTCCTCCGAACAAAGGTTATAGCCATAGCATGGGTCGATCCCTGCGCACATTAACCTTCAGGTTGAAAGTAAATGCAAAGGTAAACCGTATTATGTTTGCACATTATGAACGTATCAGTCAAATAATTGACCGTGAAAACCAAACAAACCAGATAAACGGCGTGGTATGGCCCCTCAACAAAGCATCAACCAGCGCTACGAGGTCGGAGCGTTCCTAAATGTATAGTTACCCGGAGAGCGCACATTGATATACGTTACGCCCTCTACCTGCGAAAGCAACTTGGTAACTACGCGTTCCTTCTTGACGATATCGTCCGAATCGCCCAGCGACACCTCAATGCCGTTATTGAGGTTTGCCGAGATGGCTTCGACCGAAGGCGTGGAAATATCCTTGACTTGTCCCAAGAACTCGCTCGAAAAACCACGCACATAATCCAAGCCAGCCTTAACGGCCTTGGAGCTCACCGCCTGGCCGGAAACCGGAGCGACATCCGCCGAGACATCAGTCAACAACACCGCGCCATAGTGCTTAGCGAGCGCCAGCGCGGCATCAATGCCGGTCAGGGTATTTGAGCCCTGCCCCGTCGTGATGACGTTGCCCTGGTCATCCACTTCGACCGACGTCGACAGCGGGGCGATCCAGGTGTCATCATCCCCGATGGCCCAGGCAAGGTCATCGGAGCTGATATAGGCAATTGCGATGACCTTGCGCTCCATCGGCGTAATGATGAGCGTATGCGGGAACTGACGCTGGACATCTACGCCCGAGACCCACGGGTTCTGCTTGAGGTCCTCGGTAATCTGGTCGGGATCGACGTTAAAAAGCGACGTTCCCTCGGGCAAATCGATCAGCTGGATAGCATCGTGCTTCGTCACATGCTCGCTGCCTTGAATCTGAATATCAGTGGCGGTAAACAATCCAGAGTTAATCACCACGATGGCAACGACGACGAGCACGGCCAAGACGGCCAGAACGCCGCCAACGATTTTGCCTTTGCCTGTAACGACAGAAGCGGCGTCTGATGTTTTATTTACCATCGCCCCAAGTGAAGACAACGGGTTGACGCTTTTTTTACCCGAAGGCTTCTTGGCGGTAGCCGGCACCGATGTCAGCGAGCGCGGTTTCGATGCGCCCAGCGTGCGACCTGGACGCGGCGCTTTAGTTCCCGTCGAGGGCTTAGGAGTTGCCATGGGACGGGCAGGTTTGGCGCCCATAACAGGCTTTGACGTCACCGAGGGACGCGAGGACTTTTTTGCGGCCGGACGATTACCGAGCTGCGAGCCAACGACCGGACGACTGGTCTGTCGAGCATGCCCGACAGACTTAGAATGCGCGACGGTATTGCGTTGAGGTTTGGCAGGCGCGCCGGAACGCCCTCCGGCGCGGCGGAAGGTGGGTTTCGATGCTCTAGAAGCCGAGGAATTTAACTTCCGGTCTGAGCTCGATGCCATACGCCTCCCTCACCTTTCCGTGCACATGTCTGATAACCGCGGCAACGTCATCGGCCGAGGCAGTTCCGTTATTAACGATAAAATTAGCGTGAACGGGCGAAACTTCCGCGCCGCCAATCGAAAAACCCTTTAATCCACAATCCTCGATAAGCTTGCCCACACTCGCATCGGGCGGGTTGCGAAAGACCGACCCGCAGGATGCGCGACCCATGGGCTGCGTACGCTTGCGCCTCGTCAGGTACCGTTCCATGCGGTCGCGGATGTCGGCCTTGGGCGCCGGTTTAAGCTTGAGCACGCACTCGAGGATGATCTCATTGCGGGGAAGGCTACATTCGCGGTAGCCCCAAGTGATCTCGGACCCCGCATAATGCTTGATACCGGATGCCGGGTCAAACGTTACGACATCCTCAACCAGCGAGCCAATCCACTCGGTCCGTGTGCCGGCATTCATAGATATCGCACCGCCGACCGAACCAGGGATGCCAACGGCAAACTCAAGGCCCGAGAGGCTACGCGACAGGGCATCGTTGACCAGGCGCGCAAACATCACGCCCGCACCGACCGTCAGCGTACAACCGTCATCGGCAACAACCGTGCGCTGAAACTCACGTCCGAGCGAAATGACGGCGCCGCGATAACCGCCATCGGCAACCAGCAGATTGGAGCCCTTGCCGATGATGACCCACGGCACCTGCTCGCGATCGAGCACCGCCACGGCGCGGCGGAGGGCATGATAGCTATGGCACGTCACAAAGAGGTCGGCCTTGCCGCCGATACGATAGCTCGTATGACGCGCAAGGCGCTCGTCCTCGATCACATCCGTGTCGATCATGCCCGAGAGCGCCATGACGGCGTTAAACAGACCCATTAGACTTAAGCGTCTTTCTTGGCAGTCAGATACTCGATAAACTCGGGACCGACGGTCGTAACGTCACCGGCACCCATAGTGAGCAGCAGGTCGCCCTCGCCCACCATCTGCTCGAGCTCCTGATTGAGCTCAAGACGGCTGGAGCAGTACACGACCTCCTTGCCAGGATGCTTGGCGCGCACGGTATCGGCGAGCATCTTAGAGGTGACACCCGGGATGGGCATCTCGCCAGCCGAGAACACATCAATCAGCAGCAGTTTATCGGCATTGGCAAATGCATCGGCAAAGTCGTCGCACAGGGCCTGCAGGCGCGAATAGCGGTGCGGCTGGAACACGACGTCGACGTGCTTGTAGCCCAGCGACGAAGCGGCAGCAAGCGTCGCCTTGATCTCGGTGGGGTGATGGCCGTAATCATCGACCACGGTGATGCCATCGATATCGCCCACGTGGGTAAAGCGGCGGCGAACGCCCTCAAAGCTCGAGAGCGCCTTGGCGGCGGCGTCGATGTCAAGGCCCAGGACATGGGCGACGGTGAGCACCGCCGTGGCGTTGAGCATGTTGTGGCGACCGGGATTGCTCTTGATCTCCACGGCATGTTCAGTGCCATCCTCAAAGCGAACGATAAAGTCACTCTGGATACCCTTGACATCCGGGTGCATGCAGACGATGTCGTTGCTCTCGGCAAAGCCGTAGGAAAGCACGTGACGGCCCGTCGACTTGGCGAGCTCGACCAGATGCGGGTCCTCACCGCAGACGATGACGGTGCCGTCCTCGCCCACCAGGCTCATGAATTTGGCGAAAGTCGCTTCGATCTCCTCGATACCCGAGTAGTGATCGAGGTGATCGGCCTCGACGTTGGTCACAATGACTACGTTGGGGTTCAGGAACAGGAAGGAGCTGTCGGACTCGTCGGCCTCGGCGACAAAGTAGTCGCCCGAGCCGTTCTTGCCGTTCGTGTCATAGCCCTCGACGATGCCGCCGATCAAGAAGCTCGGATCCAGACCCATGCGGTCGAGCATGGTGGCGCACATCGAAGACGTGGTGGTCTTGCCATGCGTGCCGGCAACAGCGACGGTGATGTAGCCGTGGCCCAAAGCAGAGAGCATCTTGGCACGGGGCCACACGGGAATACCAAGCTCGCGAGCGCGCACGAGTTCGGGGTTGGACTCCGGAATAGCGGTGGAGACAACAACCACGTCGGGCTTGACCTCGTCGATCGTGGCGGCCTCATGGCCCACATGCACCTTCACGCCAGCGCGGGTAAGCTGGCGGATATAACGTGACGTCTTAAGGTCGGAGCCGGTAACGGCATAACCGCGCTCGTGCAGAACGAGGGCGATGCCGCTCATGCCGGCGCCGCCGATACCGATAAAGTGGGCGCTCTTAAACTCGGGCGCGGAGGTTGCAGTCTGGGAATCAGCCATGTGCTCGTGTACTCCTTGCGTAAACACTGCCTGTAACCCGTTAACTGTACCGCACCTACCGCATCAGCGCGAGGGCGACCGACGATATCCCGTCTAACTAACGCAAACCCTCTACCGCATCCGCCAGAAGAGCGGCGGCCCTATCCTGAGCCAGACCACGCGCCGCCTGACGCATGGCGTCGCGCGCCGCCGCGTCATCGACCAGGTGCAGCAGTTCATCGGCAAAGGCAGAACCGTCGATATCGGCATCGGCGCAGAGCACGCCGGCCCCGGCGTCGACCAGATACCGGGCATTGGTGGTTTGGTGGTCGGCCGTCGCATGCGGGTACGGCACGAGCACCGAAGGCACGGCGAGTGCAGCGATCTCGGCCACGCTCGATGCGCCCGAACGCGAGAGCACCAAATCGGCAGCAGCCAGCATATCGCCCATGTTGTCGATGTAAGGCTGGACGCGGTAATGCTTCGCCTCCTCGGGCGTCAGCGCCAAAGCGCGCTCGGTCTCCTCAAAGCCGTCGGCACCCGTCGAATGCAACACATAGAGGTTCTTGCGCGAAAGCAGCTCGTTTTTGAGCGAAGCCACACGCTCGTTGAGGTGCTGGGCGCCAAGTGAACCGCCAAAGACGAGCAGCAGCGTAGCGTCCTCGGGAACGCCAAGTGCCTTGCGGCCGCGAGCGCGATCGCCCTCGATCACCGAGCGACGTACGGGGTTGCCGGTCATGAGCACGTGGTCAGGGTCACCTTCGCGCTCAAAGACCGAACGCGCTGCCGGCACCGAGATGCACACGCGGGCGGCGTGGGAGTTCATCATCTTGTTGGCCAGGCCCGGAACAGAGTTCTGCTCATGCAGCAGATACGGAACGCCCGCGCCCTTGCACCACCCCAGCAGCGGAACCTCGACATAGGCACCAAAACCAATGGCGGCATCGGGCTTGCCGACCTTTGAGAAATGACTGGCGAGCGCACGCTTGGCTTTGTTGACGCGCCACAGCGAGGTCAGCGCCGTCCAAGGACGGGAGCGGTCGAAGCCCGTGACCGTAATGGGCACAAAATCAAACCCAGCCTCGGGGACCAGACGACCCTCGAGCTTGCGCGACTGGCCCACGAACACAACGTGGTGGCCACGGTCACGCAGCTCTTCGGCCAAGGCGAGCGCGGGGTTGATGTGTCCTGCCGTGCCGCCGGCTGCAATAGCAACGGTCATTTTATCGGTCATGGTAGTCCCTTCGTACACGCGGTCCCTGGTCGTCGGTACGCAGACGCGCCGACGAGTCCGAGTTCAAATCGATTCGATTATATCCGCCGCCCGCGTTGCGAGGGCTGGGGCGCTGCGGACGACCTTGCGGAGCCATTCGCGGGCGTGGACGAGCTGCCGGCTCGGATGCAGAACCATCCAGAACGGTAAAGCCGCTACGCGAAGGTCGTTCACCGCGCACATGGGCTACGCCGGCGGTGCTCTCGTCCATAACGGCAAAGCTCTCACGGCGGCGGTCATACTCATCGCGGCGGGCGCTCTCGTACGAAACGCGCAGGATCAACCCGGCAAGCATAAGCGACACAATAATCGACGAACCGCCGTAGCTAATAAACGGCAACGGTTTGCCCGTCATGGGAAACACGTTGAGGATGCCCAGCGCGTTAATCAAAAACTGCACTGCGAGAATGACCGCGGAGCCAGACGCCATGAGCGCGCCCCGACGATCGGTCGCCTGCTCGGCAATGCGAAACGCCGAGTAGATCAGCATCGCAAACACCAAGAAGAACAGCACGGTTCCGACAAAGCCGACTTCCTCGCCAATGATAGCCAGGATGTAGTCATTGTGCGCCTCGGGCAGATACGAGTACTTCATGGTTGAGTTGCCGATGCCACGGCCGAACAGACCGCCCGAGGCAAAGGCCATGATGGCAAGCGTGGCCTGATAGCCGTCACCATACTCGTCGGCCCAAGGGTTCAAGGCAACCTGAATACGCACCATACGGTACGGCTCTGCGACAAGCGCAATCACGATCACGAGAATGCCGAAGATTAGCACGCCGATGATATATCTGGGGTCGAGACCCGCAAACAACGCCATGCACATGAGGGTCAACAGGATGATCAGGACAGTACCGAAATCGGGCTGGATAAAGATCAGAAAGAGCGAAATGCCCAGGTAGATGCCCATCTTGCGAAGGAATTCGTTGATGTTGCCACCGGGCGAAAAGAAGCGATCGAGCATGATGGCCGAATACGCAATGGCAAATGGCTTTAAAAACTCGGAAGGCTGGAACTGAATGCCGGCGATGTTGAGCCAGCGCGTGGCGCCACGGCTGCCGCTGCCCACCAAGAACACCAGAAACAGTAGCCCTATCATGCCTATGAGGAAGATCCTGAGCACATCCTCCCCAAACCAGCTGTCCGGCAAAACGCGCACGATGGCAACCATAGCCAGCACGCCAACTCCGGCAAACGCGGCTTGTCGAAACAGAAAAAACGTCGCCGAGCCATTCTCGTGCAGCGCCTCGACCGAAGACGCCGAGTACACCATCAGCAGGCCAAAGCACACCAAGGTAAACAGGCAGGCCATGAATATCAAACGGGGGCGCATGATACGGGCGGGAACGCCGGCAATATAGCGTTCGCTAAACGTCTGCCTGCCGCGACCGGAACGCGGTGTGCTGCGCCGCGAGGAAGCACGGTCCGAGTCGGGCCTCCTCATACCTTGTCGGGGGCTCTCCTCTCTCACCGGCAACCCCTATTCCATTTGCGATTTCGCCGCAGCGGCAAGCTGGGCCACATAGTCCTTAAACACGCGGCCGCGCTCCTCATAGCCCGAGAACTCATCGAACGAAGAGCAGGCAGGAGAAAGTAAGATCACGTC
>OFMF01001429.1_pt1 | contig 18792 bp, 18 predicted proteins | sample 1541771 | NCBI WGS metagenome assembly OFMF01 (sample SAMN04209235, study PRJEB22552) | human gut metagenome | biome: gut; material: feces | host: Homo sapiens | place: USA: Oklahoma
TTGTATGTCTCGGGATTTTGGCATATTTATGCCAAAACACCTCGCGGGATAATGGCTACTGAATAGTTACTATTTTTCTTTTACTTCCACATACCCGCACTGCTCGTCCGCGCAGACTTTTTTGTTTCCCTTTTCTACCATGTAACCGCCGCATTTCGGACATTTTTCATTGATCGGTTTTGCCCAGGACATGAAATCACATTCCGGATTATCCTCGCAGCCGTAATATTTCCGGCCTTTCTTTGTCTTGCGAAGAACTACTTCTTTTCCACACTTCGGACATTTGACACCGATCTTTTCCAGATACGGCTTGGTATTTCTGCAATCCGGAAATCCGGGACATGCCAGGAATCTTCCATGCGGGCCATATTTGATTACCATGTTTCTTCCGCAGTTTTCACAGATTACATCAGTAACTTCATCTTCCAGTTTAACTTCCTCGAGATTTTTCTCTGCTTCTTTCACAGATTCATCAAGATCCGGATAGAAGTTCCGAACTACCACTTTCCAGTCTACGGTTCCGTCGCCCACTTTATCCAGCAGATCTTCCATCGTAGCAGTAAAGTTGACATCCACAATACTTGGAAAGGCTTCTTTCATCATCTGATTGACCACCTCACCCAGTTCTGTCATATACAGGTTCTTATTCTCTTTTGCCACATATCTTCTTGCAATAATTGTGGTGATAGTCGGTGCATAAGTACTTGGACGACCGATTCCCAGTTCTTCCATAGTTTTTACCAGGGAAGCCTCCGTATAATGTGCCGGCGGCTGGGTAAAATGCTGCTGTTCATCAAATTTCTGAAAATTCAGAACCGTATCTTTGTCAATGCTTCGTACCAGTGTATTGTTCTGCGCTTTCTCCTCATCTTCCTGCACATAAACGGACATGAAACCATCGAACTTGATCTTGGATGCGGCAACCGTAAACAGGTATTCTCCACCGGAAATCTTTACAGATGTTGTTTCGTATATAGCCGGCTGCATACGGCTTGCCACAAATCGTTTCCAGATCAGCTGATAGAGACGGAACTGGTCTCTGGAAAGAGATTCTTTTACAAGGGCCGGCATACGGGAAACATCCGTCGGACGGATTGCTTCGTGTGCATCCTGAATGTTCTTTCCTTCTTTTTGTTTACTCTCCCGCACTGCCACATAGGATTCTCCGTAATGTTCGCCGATAAAGCTTCTTGCCATTGCATCTGCTTCTTCCGAGATACGGGTGGAATCGGTACGCAGGTAGGAAATCAGAGCAACGGTACCCTGTCCTTTGATATCTACTCCTTCATACAGCTGCTGAGCCAGACGCATTGTCTTCTGGGTAGAAAAGTTCAGTGCCTTGGAAGCTTCCTGCTGCAAAGTGCTGGTAGTAAATGGAAGCGGAGCTTTTTTACCTCTCTCTCCCTTTTTTACTTCACTGACCTGATAAGATACACCTTTCAGTTCTTCCATGATGCGATCTGCTTCTTCTCTGGAGGAAATCGTCATCTTCTCTTTTTCTTTTCCGTAGAACTTTGCAACCAGCGGTTTCTTTTCTCCCGGAATTTTAAATACAGCATCCAGTGACCAGTATTCTTCCGGAATAAATGCATTGATTTCTTCCTCTCTATCCGCTATAATCCGCAGCGCAACGGACTGTACCCGACCGGCACTCAGTCCACGTTTGATCTTTTTCCACAACACCGGACTGATCCTGTAACCAACCATACGGTCCAGGATACGTCTTGTCTGCTGTTCATCCACCAGATTCATATCTATGTCTCTGGCATGTTTGATCGACTCTTTCACTGCGCTTTTGGTGATCTCATTAAAAGTGATTCTCCGCATCTTTTTTTCATCCAGCTTCAATGCTGTTGCCAGATGCCAGGAAATCGCTTCTCCCTCACGGTCCGGGTCAGTTGCGAGATATACTTTATCTGCCTTTTTTGCTTCTTTTCTCAGACTTGCCAGCAATTCTCCCTTTCCCCGGATCGTAATATATTTCGGTTCATAATCATTCTCTATGTCGATGCCCAACTGACTTTTCGGCAAATCCCGGACATGTCCGTTGGAAGCTGCCACTTCATAATTGCTTCCAAGGAACTTTTTTACCGTCTTTACCTTCGCAGGTGACTCCACAATCACTAAATATTTAGCCAATGTTTTCCTCCTGATTTTTTATTATGTGCTTCAAAAGCACATGTATTGCCGTGCTTTTATGCCCACCTCTTTTCTGTGCGGATATAATAATTCTGCCAGACTTCGCGGGCCAGATCTTTTGCTGTCAGATAGTATAGACTCTTCAACAGACTTCCGGATGGCAGTCCTGTCTCGTCCTGTAACTGTGACACGGCTTTTGGGTTCAAATCGAGACAACTATACACCAAATCATCTTCCCTTGCAAGCACTATTTTTTTCTCCTGTGTAAAATCCTCCTGTATTATTTCCTTCTTTCCCGTCCATTCCATCTCTTCCAGAATGATCTCCGGCTTCCATGCCGGGATGGCTCCCTGGTAGATTAACCGGTTACATCCTTCACTCAAAAGATCACCTGCACGCCCCGGAAGAGCGAAAACTGTACGCCCCTGTTCCAGTGCGGCATCCGCAGTAATCAGAGAACCACTTTTCTCTTTTGCCTCAACCACAAGTATCGCCCCGGAGAGACCGCTGATGATTCGGTTGCGCAGTGGAAAATGATAGGAAAGGGGTGGTGTCCCAGGAGCGAATTCGGACAAAATGCCGCCCTGCTGCTGCATGACATGGTAAAGCTTCCTGCTGGATGTAGGATAGCAAAAATCCACCCCGCATCCCATCACACCATAAGTTTTTCCACCTGCTGCCAGGGCTCCCGCATGAGCTGCTGCATCCACACCTCTGGCCAGTCCGCTGATCACCTGTATTCCTCTTTGAGTCAGAATTCTGGCATATTCATATGCCATATTTTTTCCATAAGAACTACAGTTTCTTGCTCCGACAATGGCAATCGCCGGCCGCATAGGATCCGGTAATTCTCCCAGCACATATAACCGTGACGGTGCATCCGGAAGTTGTAATAAATTTTTCGGGTAGCCTTCTTCTGTTTTCTTATATATTTTTATGTTCTCGCTCATCATTTATCCCCCTATTTCCATGAATGTTTGTCAAAACTTCGGTATCCGATTGCTTCTGCGATCTCTTCTTCTTCAATCTGTTCTTTTCCTGCCAGATCCGCTGCTGTCCTCGCCACGCGAAGGATCCGGTTACATGCCCGTCCACTAAGATGTAACTTTTCAAAAGCTCCCTGTAACATTTTTTCTGCTTCTTCACTTGTTTTGCAATATGTACTGATCTCACCTGGCGGAATCTGGCTGTTATAACAGATTCCGGATTCTTTTAAACGTTCTTTTTGTATTAACCGGGCTCTCTCTACTTCTTTTCGCATATTTTCTGTACTCCACTGTATACTGTCAGGTATCTCTCCCCTGAATTCACCATAAGTTGCCGCATTAGTAGTCACACAGATATCCATCCGGTCAAGAAAAGCCTGACTGATCCGCTGCTGATATCTTTTAATCTCATGTTCTCCACAATCGCAGCGGTTTCTGTCCGGATAGTAGCCACAGGGGCAGGGATTCATCGCACCCACCAGAAGAATTTCTGCCGGGAAACTATACCTTCCCCCCACCCGTGCAATATGAATTTCTCCGTCCTCAAGCGGCTGTCGGAGGATCTCCAGTGTCTCCCTCTTCATCTCCGGAAGTTCATCCAAAAATAAGACACCTTTGTGTGCCAATGTGATTTCTCCTGGCATCGGTATCTTTCCTCCTCCCGCAAGCGCCTGCGGTGATATGGTATGATGCGGAGAACGGAACGGCCTGTTTGATACCCAGGGGATTTTTGAAGATAATAATCCTGCCACACTATAAATAGAAGTAATTTCCATTGCCTCCTCATGACTCAGTGCCGGAAGCAAACCGGGAATTCTTTTTGCCACCATTGTTTTTCCTGAACCCGGAGGCCCCATCAGTAATATATTATGAAAACCGGCGGCTGCAAGAAGTGCCCCCCTTTTTGCAGCAGTCTGTCCTTTGATTTCTCTGAAATCTGCTGTTATTTCCGGTGCAATCTCCATCTTTTCCCTTTCTTTCTCCGGATGTTCCCATGTCCGTTCTCTCACTGTCCGCATAAACTCTCCCAGATTCCTGACTCCTACGCTTCGAATCCCCTGGATCATCTGTGCCTCTCTCCGGTTTTCCCATGGAACAATACACCCCTGACATCCTGATTTCCTCGCCTCCTCAACCATCGCAAGAACTCCTCTCACTTTTTTAATCTGTCCGTCCAACCCCACTTCGCCGGTTACCATGACACTCTCAAGTCCCCCTTTCGGAAGCTGCCCCAGAGATTCCAGGATTGCCGCAGTAATCGGAAGATCAAAACCGGTTCCGGCCTTTGGTACATCTGCCGGAGAAAGATTGATGGTAATTCTTCTTGGCGGAACCGGTATCTCCAGATTATGTAATGCTGTTCTGACCCGATCCTGTGCCTCCCGAACCTGACTGTTCACTGTCCCTACCATGGAAAATCCGGGAAGCCCGGGACTCACATCCACCTCCACCTGTACCGGAATCGCCCTGATTCCCTGCATCGTTGCCGATAATATACTTGTATACATAAAATATTCTCTCCTTTCTCTGCGTTATATCACTGTAATAATGGTTAGCACTGCCATCACCGTCTTGTTTTTTACTGGTAACTGTTCAGCCCCTTCACAGCTACGGGGCAAAATACCTCGCGGGGCAGTGGTTACTGTATAGTTGTCTTTATTTTCTGTATGTTTTGGGATTATATATTTTGATATGCTCTGATTCTACATTTTGGGAAAAGCACATATTCTTCCGCCAGGGCATAAATTAGAAAGAAAGCCCTTTGAGGTGTGTATGTGAAGACCTTTCTGAAACCCCTCACCACACAAGAAGAAACTTTCTATCTTCGTAAATGCCGACAGGGTGATAAGACTGCCCGAGATGTGTTGATCGAACGTAATCTGCGACTGGTTGCACATATTGTAAAAAAATACCAGGGGGTTGATGAAGATCTGGATGATTTGATTTCCATAGGAACGATCGGTCTGATCAAAGCCGTGTCCACCTATGATATGACAAAAGGCAGCAGACTTGCTACCTACGCTGCCCGCTGTATTGATAATGAATTGTTGATGATGCTTCGCAGCCGAAAAAAATTTTCCAGAGAAGTTTCCCTGTACGAACCAATCGGTACAGACAAAGAAGGGAACGAGATTCATCTTCTGGATATTGTGGAAGCTAACGAACAGGATATCACTGATCAGTGTATCCATAAGGAACGAATTCTTCAATTGTATGGTTGTTTGAGGGAAGTTCTTTCACCATTGGAATATGAAGTAATTAAATACCGCTATGGGCTTTTCGGTGAAAAAGAATTGACACAGCGGGCACTTGGAAAACGGCTGGGAATCAGCCGTTCCTATGTCTCCCGCATTGAAAAAAATGCTGTATTAAAGCTCCGTGACCGGTTCTTTTCTACGTAAAATATCATATCGATCCAGTTTAATTCCCAGATCAATATAAAGAATCTGCTTCGGATGTGGTGCACTCTCCATCTGGTTGCCTTCTTCATCCTGAATACTTTTTACTGTCGCTTCGATGTTATCGCCATTTGGCTTCATAACTTCGATCTGTTCTCCTACAGAGAACTTGTTTCTCTGAGAGATACAATATTTTCCTTCTTCATTTGTCTCTCCCACAATACCCAGATAAGTATATTCTTTAATATACGTATTATTATCGTAAATCTGTGCTTCCTGAGTTGGTTTTCCGTAAAAGAATCCGGTGGTAAATTGCCGATAAGTACAGTTGGAAATCTGTTCCTGATACCACGACATATTTTCCTCATACAGTGCCGGATCTTTCAGATAGTCATCGATGGCTTTCCGATAGGTCCGGGCAACTGTTGCCACATACAACGCAGTCTTCATACGTCCTTCAATCTTAAAGCTGTCGATTCCGGCATTGATCAGATCCGGAATATGTTCGATCATGCACAAATCCTTAGAATTGAAAATAAAAGTTCCTCTTTCATTTTCATAGACCGGAAAATATTCTCCCGGACGACTTTCTTCCATAACAGAGTACTTCCATCGACACGGATGAGTACATGCTCCCTGATTGGAATCTCTTCCTGTCAGATAATTGCTTAACAGACATCTTCCGGAATATGAGATACACATCGCTCCATGAATAAAAGTCTCGATCTCCATGTCTTCAGGAATTCTGCTTCGAATCTCGCGAATCTCTTCCAGCGACAATTCTCTCGCTGTCACCACTCGCTTGGCTCCCATCTGATACCAAAACTGGTATGTACCATAATTGGTGTTATTTGCCTGAGTACTAATGTGACGTTCGATCTCAGGACATACTTCTTTTGCGATCTGATAGACTCCCGGATCCGAAATAATCAGTGCATCCGGTCCGATTTCCCGGAGTTCTTCAAAATACTTCCGGACGCCCTCCAGATCCTGATTATGTGCCAGAATATTAGCTGTGACGTATACTTTTACACCATGTTCGTGGGCAAACCGTACCCCTTCTGACATATCTTCTTTTGAAAAGTTCTTTGCTTTTGCACGCAGACCGAAAGCCTCGCCTCCGATATAGACTGCATCCGCACCAAATATAACCGCAACCTGCAGTACTTCCAGGCTGCTGGCCGGAACAAGTAATTCCGGAATTCTCATGATTCTTTCTCCTATCGTTTCGTGCTGATCGCAACCCCATCTCCAAGTGGGAGCAGGGAAGTTACCAGCTCGTCATTGTGTTTCAATTCGTACAGATACTCACGCATCCGCTTATAGATGGTCCGGTTTCTTCGTTCTACCGCAAACCGTGACTCAATCAGATCACCTTCCTGCAAGATATTATCCGACACTAAAAGACCTCCACTCTTTAAAAGTCGCAACACTTCCGGTAAAAAATGAAGATACTGTCCTTTGGCTGCATCCATAAAAATAAAATCAAAGGGTTCGGTGAGCGTGGGAAGAATCTCTGCTGCATCTCCCTCCAGAAGTTCGATCTGCTCCTCTTTACCCGCTTTTTTAAAATTATCCCGGGCAATCGGGATCCTCTTTTCGTAATTTTCAATGGTTATGATCTGACAGGGTTCCGGATTATATTCACACATCAACAGTGCAGAAAACCCAACTGCAGTTCCCACCTCCAGAATCCGTTTCGGTCTGGCAGCTACCATCAGAAACTTTAAAAAGCTCTGCATTTCCCTTCTTACAATAGGAACCGCATCTTCCCTTGCTTCTTTTTCCAGCTGTTCCAAGAATTCTGTATGACCTTCGTCCAGAGAATTGATAAAAGTCACCATACGTTCGTCTACGATCATGAGGCACTCTCCTCTCCTGACTCTGGATCTTCCGCATCGGAACTACTGCTTTCTTCTTCCTCAGACGGCTGTCCCTCTGTGTTTTTCCCTGACAGGATGGCAAGCATCTCATCAACTGTCTCATGCGTATTCAAAAGATAAGTACCAGGCTTGATCTTACCACGATAATCGGAGAGTTTTTCCTGTGCCCAGAAGATAACCGGTCGTTCAATCAATCCTTTTTCCTGCAGAGTTTCCCCCACATCATAGACAGAATCATCTTCATGAACAATCACAGTTACATCCTGCCCATCTGCCTGTGTATGAGCCTCCGGTTCCTGATAGAAGATCAGATACCCGAAACTGTATGCCGTTTTTCCAACAAAAATCAGGACACAGATCAGCAAAACATAGAGCAGAATCCGAATCGCCCCCTTGGCTCCACTTACGGCAGCCTGATACGTTGCATCTTTTTTCTTTTTCTTACTAACCATCTATACTCCTTGCTTATCCTTCCCACATATAACGCGGGGATGTCCGGCAGTGTGATCATACATTCGGAATATTCAGATCAATCCCGTTTCGAAACTGTTCCTGTACTTGCTGAAGCATCCGACAGACATCCAGCTCCGCCTCCAGATATGCATTCACCTCCGGAACTTTCCGAAGCTTTTCATATCTGTTTTCTACTTCATCTGTAATATCGTACAAATCTCCCTGTGTATCGTCATTGTTCATATGAAAGACAGCTACACGGAATTCATCAATCTGTTTTTTCAGCTCAGGATTGGATTTCAGCATCTCCTCACATGCAAGGTACCTCTGATATGCGGAATCCTCTCTGATTACTTCCAGCAGTTTTTCCACGCACTCCTGTATCTTGTTCATGTATCTTACGCCTCCATTATAATTGGCAGAATCATCGGTTTTCTCTTGGTTCTCTTCCACAAAAAGTCACCAAGAGAATCTTTGATCACGCCTTTCATTTTTCCCCAGTCAGAAATTCTTCGATCCAGGCAGGAATCAATAGCATCTTCTACAACACTCTTTGCCTGTCCCATCAGATCTTCGGACTCTCTCACATATACAAAACCACGGGATACAATATCCGGACCTGCCAGAAGCTGGTTACTGTATTTTTCCAGTGTCAGTACCACGATCATAATACCGTCTTCTGCCAGATGCTGACGGTCACGAAGTACGATATTTCCCACATCGCCGACACCAAGTCCATCTACCAGGATTGCTCCGGTATGCACTTTACCGGTAATTTCCGCGGATTCATCATTTAATTCCATCACATCACCGGAGTGCATGATGAAAATATTTTCTTTCGGAATACCCAGGCTCTCTGCAATACCTGCCTGTGCTTTCAGATGACGGAATTCTCCATGAACCGGAATCGAATATTTCGGTTTTACCAGAGAGTAAATCAATTTGATCTCTTCCTGGCAGGCATGTCCTGATACATGTACATCCTGGAAAATAACATCTGCCCCTTTGGCTGACAGTTCATTGATGACACGGGATACTGCTTTTTCATTACCCGGAATCGGGTTGGAACTGAAAATAATGGTATCACCTGGTTTAATGGAAACTTTTTTATGAATATTTGCTGCCATACGGGACAAAGCTGCCATAGATTCTCCCTGGCTTCCGGTTGTGATCAGAACCATCTGCTCATCCGGGTAATTTTTCATTTCATCGATATCAATCAGTGTGTTGTCCGGCACATTCAGATAGCCAAGTTCAGACGCTGTTCCAATGACATTGACCATACTTCGACCTTCCACAACTACTTTTCTTCCGTATTTGTAAGCAGAGTTGATGATCTGCTGTACACGGTCTACGTTAGATGCGAACGTCGCAATGATGATTCTTGTATTTTTATGCTCTGCAAACAGATTATCAAAAGTTTTTCCCACGGTACGTTCTGACATGGTAAATCCTTTTCTCTCTGCATTGGTACTGTCACACATCAGTGCAAGAACACCTTTTTTTCCAATCTCTGCAAAACGCTGCAGATCAATGGCATCGCCGAATACCGGTGTATAATCTACTTTAAAGTCACCGGTATGCACAACGATTCCGGCAGGAGAATAAATAGCAAGTGCAGAAGCATCCTGAATACTGTGATTTGTTTTTATAAATTCAATCCGGAAACATCCCAGATTGATCGATTGTCCGTGTTTGATGGTTTTTCTTTTTGTGGTACGAAGTAAGTTGTGTTCTTTTAATTTATTTTCTATCAGACCGATCGTCAGCTTGGTTGCGTAAATCGGTGCATTAATTTCTCTCAAAACATAAGGAAGAGCTCCTATATGATCCTCGTGTCCGTGAGTGATCACAAAACCCTTCACTTTTTCATAATTATCTTTCAAATAGGTAATATCAGGGATGACCAGGTCGATTCCCAGCATATCGTCCTCCGGGAACGCCAGACCACAGTCCACCACAATAATACTGTCTTCGTATTCAAAGGCAGTAATGTTCATTCCAATCTGTTCCAGTCCGCCCAGAGGAATGATTTTCAATTTTCCACCGTTACTTTTTTTCAAATAGCACCTCCGTCACTGCTTACATCTCAATATCCACATCATCCATCATCTGACTGAACACTTTTGACATGGCTTCCAGTTCCACGTCATCTTCCACCATCACATAATCCGCTTCCGGATCCGTCTCCTCAGAAGAGTCTTTCAGGATGTAGGCGTTAGCTTCATCATCCATGGAGTCTGTTACCAGCAGATAATCTGTACCGTTCACTCTGGTCTGCTCTTCTACATAGAATTCCACTGTTTCGCCTTCATCTGTCACAAATTTGATTTTATCCATAATGATTCTACCGTCCTGTTTCTTCATTCTTATTCGCAAGATAGTCCAGATACCCCTGCAGAATAAATACCGCAGCGATTTCATCCACATGTTCCTTCCGGTTTTCCCGGCGTACTCCCGTCTCCATCAATACACGGTTGGCAGATACAGTTGTCAGCCGCTCATCCCACATCACAACAGGCAGACCTGTTCGTCTCTCCAGCGTTTCTTTCAGCTCCAGAGATTTCTCAGCCCTGTCTCCCAGTGTATTATTCATATTCTTCGGTAAACCAAGTACGATTTCTTCTACCTGATACTGTGCAATCAGTTCTTCAATTCTTGCCAGCGTCTGGCGCATCTTGTTTTCTGATTTTCTGCGGATGATTTCCACACCCTGGGCAGTAAAACCAAGGGGGTCGCTTACTGCGACTCCCACTGTCTTTGAGCCGTAATCAAGTCCTAGAATTCTCATCAGCGATTCTCCCAGGATCTGTTTTTAATATACTCTTTCAGAAGTTCTTCTACCAGTTCATCACGTTCCACTTTCATGATCATACTTCTGGCACCCTTGTAACTGGTGATATACGTAGGATCTCCGGACATAATATAACCTACAATCTGGTTAACCGGGTTATAACCCTTCTCTTCCATCGCTGTGTATACCACATCCAGGACTTCTTTCACCTGTACTTCCGGCTCTGTTTTCACTTTAAAATACTGTGTATTGCTTAAATTTGCCATTTTTTCACGTCCTCGACTATACTTGATATCTATTCTATTCTAATACAGAAGATGCAAAAATTCAATCAAGTTTACAGTTTTTTTAAACTTTCCATTGCTATTTATCAGTTTTGTAACATTCTGCCGATTACTGTTATTCTGCCGGATCACCGATTTGTTCCACATAATTTTGCTATTCTGCAAGAATGAGATCCTGACCGATGATGTTTTGCAGTTGTACCATAACACGTTTATTTTCCAGATTTTCTTCTGATATTACCGCAACTTTCAGGTATTCCATCGTATGCCCCGTCCAATAGGTCTGACCCTGAATCTTCTGTTGTTCTTCAAACAAAACTTCTTTTTTCTTTCCCAAAAACTGCTCCATATATTCTCTCTGGCGTTCTTGTCCGAGAGCGATCAAAACTCTGCTTCTTTCTTTTTTTATCTGTTCCGGAAGCTGATCCGGCATGACTGCTGCTTTCGTTCCTTCTCTCTTCGAATACGGGAAAATATGTGTCTCATAAAAATGAATACTGTCCACAAAACTGCGGCTTTCCTCAAATTCTTCTTCTGTTTCTCCCGGAAATCCTGTGATCACATCGGTAGTCAGTGCCGGTGCCGGATAATATTTTCTCAGGATTTCACATTTTTCCCGGTACTCCTGCGCTGTGTACCGTCGATTCATTCGCTTCAGTGTAGCAGTACATCCGCTTTGCAGTGACAGATGAAAATGCGGACACACTTTCGGCAGACTGCTGATCGCTTTTGCGAATTCTTTCGTAATAATCCCCGGTTCGAGAGATCCAAGGCGAATCCTCTCGATACCGTCTACCTCATGCACTGCCTGAATCAGCGTCAGCAGATTCTCCTGTTCTTCCGGACGTTCTTTTCCATAAGAACTCAGATGGATCCCTGTCAGTACCACTTCCTGACAACCGGATGCCGCAAGCCGTTTCACTTCCCCTACAACATCCTCTGTTTTTTTACTGCGGATCCTTCCCCTTGCATACGGAATCATACAATACGTACAGAACTGATTGCAACCATCCTGGACTTTCAGGTATGCTCTTGTATGTTCTTCGGTACGGTCGATCTCCAGTTTTTCATATTCTTTTGTATGATTGATATCCACACATTCCGTGGTTTTCTGCTGGTCTGATCGATAGTTTTCCAGTATGGAAATGAGTTCCTGTTTTTTATTATTCCCGATTATGATATCTATAGACGCATCTGCTTCTGCTTTTTTTGTATCCGCCTGGACATAACATCCGGCTGCCACCACAATAGCATCCGGATTCATCTTTTTGGCCTTATGAAGCATCTGTCTCGATTTACGGTCAGCGATGTTGGTCACAGTACAGGTATTGATCACATAGATGTCTGCCCCCGGTTCAAATGGTACGATTTCATATCCTGCTGCCTCTAACATCTGCTGCATTGCTTCTGTCTCGTATGCGTTCACTTTGCATCCCAGATTATGCAGTGCAACTTTTCCTTTCATTGTCTACCTTCTTTCTTTTCTGCCAAATTATTCTTTCGTTTTCTTTGAATCTTTGTATGCTTTCACCTTGACTTTTACCATCCAAAACGGTAAGATAAATTTAGCTGAAATGTGCTGCCAGGAACTGTTATTGACAGATTTACCTCCGGCACAGCCAAAAAATAATCTGAATTTTCGGGAGGAAGTTATCATGAAAACTGTTAGTATTTCACTTAATTCCATTGACAAAGTAAAAGCATTTGTAAACGATATTTCCAAATATGATTTCGATTTTGATCTGGTTTCCGGAAGATATGTCATCGATGCAAAATCCATCATGGGTATCTTCAGTCTGGATCTTTCCAAACCGATCAATCTGAATGTTCATGCAGAAGGAAACAACCTGGATGAAGTATTAAAAGTACTTGCTCCATATATCATTGACTGAGTCTGAATTTTTAAATCGGGAGTCTGTTTGCAACAGGCTCCCTTTTTATATTTACTGTTCGTAACTGTTCAGCACCTGTGCAGTTACTAATACATCGTTTTCGAAATAACTGTATCATTCACGCAGGATACAGTTATTTACGAAACGGTGTACTAGTTAGAACGGAATGATATTGTACTTCTGCGTTTCGTCAGATTTTATGCCTCAATGTAAATGCGTTCTGCAGTATTGACTGCCTGATCCATCATCTCATCAATCTTCTCTTCCAGTTTTTTCTCTGATTTTTTGATCATCTGAATATTCGGTTTTGTTACCGGATGTTTTGCCACAAAGATCGTACAGCAGTCTTCGTATGGCTGTATGGATGTCTCATACGTATTGATCTTCAGAGAAATATCCACAATTTCCTGTTTGTCGAATCCGATCACCGGACGGAATACCGGCATCGTACATACTTCATTCGTTGCAGCAAGACTCTGCACGGTCTGGCTGGCCACCTGGCCGATGCTCTCTCCTGTGATCAGTCCCAGGCATCCCTGCTCTTTTCCGATGCGTTCCGCAATCTTCATCATATACCGGCGCATAATGATCGTCAGCTCATCGTGTGGGCACTGATCATAGATATACAGCTGAATATCCGTAAAGTTAACCACATACAGATTGATCGGTCCACTGTATCTTGCCACCAGTTTTGCCAGATCCACAACTTTCTGTTTTGCACGTTCGCTGGTATATGGCGGTGCATGGAAATAAACAGCGTCAATCTTTACGCCACGTTTTGCGATCATATATCCGGCTACCGGAGAGTCAATACCACCGGATAACAGAAGCATCGCTTTTCCGTTGGTTCCGATCGGCATACCGCCCGGTCCCGGAATAGACTCGGAGTAAATATAGATTTTTTCGCGGATCTCAACGGTGATCAGCAGCTGCGGATTATGGACATCCACTTTCATCTCCGGAAAAGCGTCCAGAATCGCTCCTCCAAGATCTGCATTCAGTTCCATAGATGTTCCGGGATAGGTCTTCTTTGCACGACGGACATGCATTTTGAATGATTTATTTTTATCCGGATATACATGATCCACATAAGCTACCACATCTTTTTCCAATTGTTCGTAACCCTGATCTTCCTTAATCACAACCGGACAGATATACGCGATTCCAAATACCCGTTTTAATGCTTCCAGAGCTTCTTCATAATCAAAATCACCCTCAGTCAGCACATAGATTCTCCCCTGCTCTTTGGTTACATGAAAGGTTCCTTCTACCGGTTTCAATACATATTCCATCTGACGGATCAGTGCATCTTCAAACAGATATCTGTTCTTTCCTTTGATGCCGATTTCCGCATATTTTACTAAAAATGCTTTAAACATCTCTTTTCTCCTTCTGCTACTTGCTGTGATTAATGTCTCGCATATCGACGCAGCATCGGTATGACTTCATTTAACACCTGTAACGTGTAATCCAGTTCTTCCCTTGTGGTTGTCTCACAGAAGCTGAACCGAACGGTTGCTTCCATCTGATTCTTCGGCAGTCCAATAGCTGTCAGTGTAGGACTTCCACTTCTTTTGTGCGTAGAGCAGGCACTTCCGGCGGATACGTAGATACCTCTTTCTTCCAGGGTATGTAATAAGACTTCGCTTCTCACGCCCACGAAGGCAGCACTTACGATCTGCGGTGCCGCTTCTTCTCCCTGTGGACCGTGTACCACGACCTGATCCATCTTTGCAAGTTCTCTGACGAAATACGTACGAAGCCCACGCATATGCTTATCATTTTCTTCCAGATGATCATAAACCATTTTGGAAGCCAATCCCAGTCCTGCAATTCCCGGCACATTGTCCGTACCGGAACGCATGCCTTTCTGCTGTCCACCACCGTAAATGATCGGAACGATCTTCATTTTTTCACTGATATATAAGAATCCGGTTCCCTTCGGTCCGTGAATCTTATGTCCACTCGCGGAAAGCATATCGATATGCATCTTTTTCGGAAGGATCCGGAACTTTCCGTAGGCCTGAATCGCATCCACATGAAAATACGTTTTCGGATTTACCTGCTTGATCAGCTCTCCGATCTCTGCAATCGGTTCCACCGCTCCGATTTCGTTATTTACAAACATTACCGATACCAGAATCGTCTCTGGGCGAATCGCTTCTTTCAGTTCTTCCAGAGAAATCTGTCCCTTTGCATTCACACCCAGTCTCGTCACTTCAAATCCCTGGCTCTCCAGAAATTCTGCAGGAGCAGATACGGCCGGATGTTCAATACTACTGATGATAATATGGTTCCCCTGGCGTCTGTTCGCCAGAGCAGTTCCGATTAGCGCCCAGTTGTTGGACTCAGTTCCACCGGAGGTAAAATAAATCTCTTTTTCTTGTACTTTTAATGTAGCTGCAATCTGTCCGGCAGCTTCTTTCACGTATCGTTCACTCTCCACACCCTTCTGGTGCATGGCAGAAGGATTGCCGTAGTCGTCCATCATGGTTTTCACGACGATATCCTTCACTTCTTCATAGCAACGGGTAGTGGCCGAATTATCTAAATATGCTTCCACTTGTTATTCCTTTCCTTCCAGTAAGAACATCAGAATCGAGAGCACTGTCATTCCTGCTGTCTCTGTTCTTAAAATCCGTTTTCCCAGTGTGATCGGCTGTACCTGATGATTCATCGCCAGTTCGATCTCTTCCGGTGTGAATCCACCTTCCGGTCCGATAAAGATACCGATAGACTGCCCCGGTTCGATCTGTTCAAACAGTTTTTTCGTGTGTGCCATATTTTCAGCAAGTTCATACGGAATAAACCGGATATCCAGCTCTTCGGCATAGTTTACTGCCTCTGAAAACTTCATAACAGAATGAATCTCTGGAATCACCATTCGTTTGGACTGTTTGGCAGCACTTTCTGCGATCGTCTGCCACCGTTTCTGTTTGGAAGCTTCTTTTTTCGCATCCAGTTTTACTACCGCCCGGGCCGTGCTCACCGGAATCACTTCATAGACACCAAGTTCCACAGCTTTCTGAATGATCATCTCCATCTTGTCACTCTTTGGAAGTCCCTGAAACAGATAAATCTTTGACGGCAGCTCCATGCCCACTTCCTGCACATAACTGATATCTGCAATTACTTCTTCTGCTTCCATCTCGCTCACCAGACAGGTGTATTCCAGATTGTCACCTGCACTGATCAGGATCGTCTCTCCCTGACGCATCCGAAGCACATTTTTAATATGGTTCACATCACTGCCTGTGATATGTATTTTTTTTTCTTCCATATCAATCTGTTCTTGTTTTACAAAAAAACGATACATCTTACGCCTGCTTTCTTGCGGTTACGGATACCCACTCACCCTGATATGTTACTTCCAGAATCTCCAGACCGGCTGCCTTTACGGCATCAACTACGGTCTGCTCTTTGTCATCAATGATACCGGAGGTAATGTATACAGCACCCGGTTTCATCTGGTTGACAATGACCGGGGTCAGCGGCACCAGAACATCTGCCAGAATATTTGCCACTACGATGTCGTAACATTCATAGCCTACTTTATCCTGTACTTCTTTGTCATCGATGATATTTCCGATCATCATATCAAAGCTTTCTGATGCGATTCCGTTTACTTCTTTATTTTCTTCTACTGCCGGCACTGCGCATGGATCCAGATCAGTTCCGACTGCATGTTTTGCCCCCATTTTCAGTGCAATGATAGAAAGGATACCACTTCCGGTTCCCACATCGAGAAGTTCTGTCTCCGATGTTACATATTTTTTCAGCTGACGGATACACAACTGTGTAGTCTCATGCATACCGGTTCCGAAGGCAGTGCCCGGATCGATATGAATGATCATTTTGTCTTTGTCTTCTTCTTTTACTTCTTCCCAGGAAGGAATGATCAGGATATCATCCACATAAAACTGTTTGAAATATTTTTTCCAGTTGTTGATCCAGTCAATGTCTTCCGTCTCGTCAACTGTGATACTTCCTTCTCCGATCTGACAGAACATCCGCAGAGATTCCAGTTCTTCTTTCACCTGGGAAAGAATCTCTTCTTCGGTCTTTTCTTCTCCATTTACCGTAAGAGTTCCGTCTTCTGTCTCTTCCACAAAAAAACTCAGATAAGCGATTCCATCGTCTTCCGGTCCATCCGGCAGAATATCCACAAACATCTGCTCCTTTTCCATTGCAGTCAAAGGTACTTTGTCTTCAATCTGTGCGCCTTCCAGCCCGATATCATATAATGTACTGATGATAATATCTTCTGCATCTGTCACTGTTTTTATTTTAAATTTTTTCCATTTCATAAACTTTCTTACCTTTCTGTACAAGTACACAAGTGCATAGCTATGATAACTATACTAGATTCTGTTCAAAAAAGCAACAAAAGAGATTGTCCGGAAAACATTTCTGTTTTCCGGACAGTCCCTTTTTTCTGTAGCTGTGGTCTTTAATCTTCAAACGTTTCTTTCAATTTATCCATAAAACGTTTTTTCTTTTCTTTTTCCGGCGCCGGTTTTCCCTGACATGCCGCATCGAATGCACGAAGCGCATCTTTTGCTTCCTCGGAAAGTTTGGTCGGTACCTGAACAACCAGTGTAACATATTGATCACCGCGAACATTTTTGTTTCTCAGTGACGGTACACCTTTTCCGCGCAGACGGATCTTGGTATCGGTCTGTGTACCAGGTTTTACTTCGTACTCTACTTCACCGTCTACCGTGCTGATGCGGATCTTACCACCCAGTGCAGCCTGTGCATAGGTGATCGGTGCTGTGGAGAAGATATTCATATCCTGTCTCTGGAAAATCGGATGGCGAGCCACCTGTACTTCTACCAGCAGGTCTCCTCTCGGTCCACCGTTAGTTCCGGGTTCTCCTTTTTCACGGATACGGATACTCTGTCCATCGTCAATACCAGCCGGAATAGATACCTGAATCTTCTTTCTGCTTGCGGTAAATCCGGTTCCACGGCAATCCGGGCATTTGTCTTTGATGATCTTACCGGTTCCACCACAGTCCGGACAGGTCTGTACGTTTCGCACCATACCAAACATGGACTGCTGAGTATATGTTACCTGACCGGTTCCATGACATTTGCTGCAGGTCTCCGGAGAAGTGCCCGGTTTTGCACCGGTTCCGTTACACTTGGTACAGGTATCCTTCAGTGTCAGTTCCAGTTCTTTCTCACAGCCGAAAACTGCTTCCTGGAAGGTAATATGAACAACCGCACGCAGGTTTGCTCCACGCATCGGACCGTTGTTCGCTCTGCGGCTTCTTCCGCCACCGAACAGATCCCCGAAAATATCGCCGAAGATATCGCCCATATCTGCGCCGTTAAAGTCGAATCCACCGAAACCGCCACCCTGACCGGCTCCGCCATTTTCAAATGCTGCATGACCGTACTGGTCGTATGTTCTTCTCTTTTCCGGATCGCTCAGTACGCTGTACGCCTCTGTCGCCTCTTTGAATTTTGCTTCTGCTTCTTTATCCCCTGGGTTCATATCCGGATGATACTTTTTCGCCAGTTTCCGGTATGCTTTTTTCAAGGTCGCATCATCAGCTCCGCGCTCTACACCCAGAACCTCATAATAATCTCTTTTCTCTGCCATTTTCTTTCACCTTATCGAAACGCCTCGTACCCCTGGGGGATACAACTGCGGAATTATCTACTCATATGATGTCAGGATCAAAAGTTCAGAAATCTTCCTGCAAGCAGGCTTATGTCAGATTTCCGATCCTGAAGCCCTGGCATCATCACATTATGGGGACGGTGACCCTTCCGGTATCCCCGTCCCCTGCATTTACTTACACAACTTGTATAACCATCTGGTAAGTATGATTTATTCTTTATTCGTAACTGTTCAGTACCTTCACAGTTACGAGCCAAAATGCATAAAAATCACCTTCGGTGATGGCATTTTGGCTTGTATGTCTCGGGATTTTGACATATTCATGTCAAA
>OFMF01001433.1_pt1 | contig 18739 bp, 19 predicted proteins | sample 1541771 | NCBI WGS metagenome assembly OFMF01 (sample SAMN04209235, study PRJEB22552) | human gut metagenome | biome: gut; material: feces | host: Homo sapiens | place: USA: Oklahoma
AGATAGGGCAGAGGTGGAAGTGTGGTAACACATGGAGCTGACTGTTACTAATCGGGTGAGGGCTTGACCAACAAGCCGAGGAAGCGGGGATACCCCCCGCTGTAGTATCGGTACGCAGGTTAAATTTGATTCAAAAAGTTTGATTAACCATCAACAAAGCATGTATGTAGTTTTTAAGGTACAAAGGGAAAGAGGAAAGCAGGAGAAAAATCAGTACATGGATTTTTCTCCTGTTTTTATTATATATAATCATACATCTCCCACCATTTACATCTCTTTTTCCATATGCTACAATAGGTAAGACCAAAGGAGCCTGACCAGGCTGTGAGGAGGTGCAGGCTTTGACCTTTGAACTTGATTTGGGCAATTTAATCGTAAGGAGGAAAGAAAAGAGTATGTTTAATTTTCTTGTGACTGCCGAAGGCGGTCTCACAACGGCAGGATATGCCGTATCTGTTATTGCAGTCCTGATTTTGATAATTCTGGTAGCAGTATTACTTCAGAAAAACACATCTGCATTAAAATTTACCACACAGCAGCTGGTTACCTGTGCAGTAGCATTGGCACTTGCATATGTAACTTCCTACATTAAGATATTTAAACTGCCATTTGGCGGATCTGTGACCTTGTTCAGTATGTTGTTTATTGTTCTGATCGGTTACTGGTATGGCATTAAGGTAGGAATTCTTACCGGTCTTGTATATGGGATTTTTCAGTTCCTCCAGGAGCCATATGTCCTTTCATTTTTTCAGGTATGCTGTGATTACATTCTGGCATTTGGAGCCATGGGGCTTTCCGGATTATTTACAAAATCCAGAAAACATGGTCTTCTTAAAGCATACATACTAGCAATTCTGGCAAGAGGGGCATTCCATGCACTTGGCGGATATCTTTATTGGATGGATTATATGCCGGATAATTTCCCGAAGTCTCTGACAGCTTTGTATCCGATTATTTACAATTACAGTTATATTCTTCTGGAAGGTGTACTGACGATCGTAGTAATTTCTATTCCGGCAGTATCCCGTGCACTTGGGCGAATGCGAATAATGGCAACTGGTGGAAACCGACAATCTGCAGCCACCGAAAAATAATTAATACAGACACATAAATAAAAATAGATCGTTCAAGCTACTACGATCTTTTTTTATTGAAAAATCACAAAAAGTTATATAAAACAAACCAAAAACACAAAGAATACTTTTCACCTAAAGAAAGTTGTGCTATGATAATCAGGCGGAATAATTTCCCATTCAAACGGATGAAGGCAAGTCCCCACCTACAGTTTATTGCTTTTCGCAACCACATAGGAGACTTCTTTGATTCGGTTAAAATATTTCAGACAGATATAACATATCTGAACATATAAAATACAAAAGAAAAAGCAGCCATACAGTTGCGAAAAGGAGAATATCTTAAGTAATCAAATTTGTTGACTAATGTGATCAAATGTGTTTAAAAGTACTCAAAAGAAAGAGTAAATTATTATGAACACATCAAATATCACAAATTACAAGCCAAAAGATTTTGCTGAACTGTTAGGTGTATCTGTAAAAACATTACAGCGTTGGGATAGAGACGGAACTCTAAAGGCAAACCGAACTCCAACTGATAGACGTTATTACACTTATGACCAATATCTGCAATTCAAAGGAATAAGTACTGAAGATGACCAACGTCAGGTAGTTATTTATGCCAGGGTATCTACAAGAAATCAAAAAGATGATTTACAAAATCAGGTTGCATTTTTACGACAGTTTTGTAATGCCAAAGGTATTATTGTAGACCAGTGTATTGAAGATTATGGAAGTGGCCTTAATTACAATCGTAAAAAGTGGAACGAATTATTAGATGAAGTGATGGAACAAAAAATCAAAACCTCGTGCAGGATATTGTTTCAATACTCCATGTGTTCTTTTGCAGGTTGTACGGACTTCGTAAGTATAAAAAACAAATAGAAAGGGATGTGGAAATTGCTAAAGAGCTTCAAGACGGAAATAAATCCGTCAGAGGAACAGAAAGTCAAGATTCATAAGACGATAGGAACTTGTAGATTTATTTATAATTTCTATCTTGCCCATAATAAAGAACTTTACAACAACGGTGAAAAGTTTATGAGCAGTAACAGGTTTAGAGTCTGGCTTAACAATGAATATCTTTCTGAGCATCCGGAGTATTCGTGGATCAAGGAAGCTTATTCAAAAGCAGTAACACAATCAGTAAATAATGGACAAACTGCTTTTACAAGATTTTTCAATCACGAGAGTGCTTTTCCTAAGTTCAAAAAGAAAGGCAGATCTGATGTAAAGATGTATTTTGTAAAGAATAATCCAAAGGATTGTCGTTGCGAAAGGCATAGAATCAATATTCCGTCACTTGGTTGGGTCCGTATCAAAGAAAAAGGATATATTCCAACAACTAAAGACGGATATGTGGTTAAAAGTGGCACGGTCTCAATGAAAGCTGACAGATACTATGTTTCAGTTCTTGTAGAAATTTCTGATAACAAGATTGCTGATAATTCCAATGCAGGAATTGGCATAGACTTGGGATTAAAGGATTTTGTCATTGTTTCTAATGGTAAGACTTATAAGAACATCAACAAGTCAGCAAGACTGAAAAAGCTTGAGAAACAACTTATTCGGGAACAGAGATGTCTCTCCCGTAAGTATGAAAATCTAAAGAAAGGAGAAGTCACTCAAAGGGCGAATATACAAAAACAAAAACTCAAGGTACAGAAACTTCATCATAAGATAGATAATATCCGTACTGATTACATTAACAAGACAATCACTGAGATAGTGAAAACCAAGCCATCTTATATAACGATCGAGGACTTAAATGTAAATGGTATGATGAAGAATCGACATCTTTCAAAAGCAGTTGCATCACAGAAGTTTTATGAATTTAGAACAAAGCTGCAAATCAAATGCAATGAAAATGGGATCGAACTTCGAATAGTAGATAGATGGTATCCATCATCTAAAACCTGTCATTGCTGTGGCGCTATCAAAAAAGATTTAAAGCTTTCAGATAGAATATTCAAATGCAGTTGCGGTTATGTCGAAGACAGAGATCTCAATGCTGCACTTAATTTGAGAGATGCAATAACTTACGAAGTTGCATAACTAAAACGCAAACGTAAGTATGTACCGAAGGCTATTTTCGGGAATTTACGACTGCGGAGTGTACAAGAACTTGTGAGTAGATATGATTTCGGTCAATCAAAAACATACACGGTGAAGCAGTAAGTAGAACTCGTGAGAGTCTACGTTATCTCGATGTGAGTATATTTACACATATTTTGAGTGGCAGAAGAAAAAGATGTCTAAAAAAATTGAACGAAATGATCCCTGCTGGTGTGGAAGCGGAAAAAAATATAAAAAATGTCATGAAGCATTTGATGAAAAAATGGAACTCATGAAAAAGAAGGGGTATGCAGTTCTTGACCATGATCTGATCAAGACACCTGCACAGATCGAGAAGATCAAAGAGAGCTGCAAGATCAATGTTGCAGTTCTTGATTATGTTGCAGAGCATATCGGACCAGGCGTGACGACACAGCAGATTGATGACTGGGTACATGAAGAAACAGTACGTCATGGCGGAATTCCGGCACCACTTAATTATGAAGGTTTTCCAAAAAGCGTATGTACATCTATCAACGAGGTAGTATGCCACGGAATCCCGGATGAAGAAATTGTCTTAAAAGAAGGTGATATTGTCAATGTAGATGTATCCACCATTTATCAGGGATATTTTTCTGATTCCTCCCGTATGTTCTGTATTGGACAGGTAAGTCCGGAGAAGGAGAAGCTTGTCCGTGTGACAAAAGAATGCATAGAGCTTGGCCTTGAACAGGTAAAACCATGGACACCGATCGGAAATATGGGAAGTGCTGTACACAAACATGCAGTGGAAAACGGCTATACAGTTGTGAGAGAAATTGGCGGACATGGTGTAGGTCTTGAGTTTCATGAAGATCCATGGGTAAGCTACACATCTAAGGAAGATACAGGTGTACTCATGGTACCCGGAATGATCTTTACTATTGAACCAATGGTCAATATGGGATCTGATGAAATCTATACAGATGAGATCGATGACTGGACAGTGAGGACAGAGGATGGTCTGCCATCGGCACAGTGGGAGATCATGGTCCTTGTTACAGAAACAGGACATGAGGTCCTTTGCTGGTAAAAGCCATCGAAAATCCGGAAAAAAAGTCCTTGCAATGAGAAGTTATCTAGTGTATAATCACATATGTTGTGAAAAAAGATGGTCCTCTGTTACCATATGTGTATTAAGAACATCCAGTATAATTAAGGAGAGAAAGAAATGAACGAAATTATTAAGAACATTGAGTCCGCTCAGCTGAAAGCTGAAGTACCGCAGTTCCGCGTAGGAGACACTGTAAGAGTACACGCACTGATCAAAGAGGGAAACCGTGAGAGAATCCAGATCTTCGAGGGAACAGTCCTGAAGAGACAGGGTGGAAGCACAAGAGAGACTTTCACAGTAAGAAAGAGCTCCAACGGTGTTGGTGTTGAGAAAACATGGCCGCTTCATTCCCCACATGTAGTTAAGGTTGAGGTTATCCGTCATGGTAAAGTACGCCGTGCGAAACTGAACTACCTGAGAGATCGTGTAGGTAAAGCAGCTAAGGTTAAAGAGCTTGTAAAATAATTTCATAAGTAAAGAGGCAGGGACAATAACATTTGCTATTGTCCCTCTTTTTACATCAGTGCGTATGCGTGTAAAGACACATACAGGGGATAGAATATGGGATTAAATAAGAAGATTAATATCGAAAATCTGAAGGAAAACAGAGCTGTTTCCGAAGCAAGGGAGAAGCTTCGTGATGACAGGACAAGAGGAATCGTGAAATGGGTGTTTGAAATTATTGTGACCCTGGTTTTTGCTGTGCTGGTTGCAATCTCTGCATTTCAGACTGTGACATTGCAGGAAAGTGCCATGGAACCTACGTATTCTGTAAGTGAAAAGTTTTTTGTAAACAGGGCTTTATATAAGGTCAGTTCACCAAAACGTGGAGATGTGATCGTTTTTAAAACAAGCGCCAGTGACTCGGCAGCCCTGCATATCCGACGTGTGATCGGCCTTCCCGGGGAGACTGTTCAGGTTAAAGACGGGAAGATCTATATCAACGGCAAGGTTTATGAAGAAAACGGAGCTTATCAGGATATGACAGATGGAGGACTTGCAAATAGTGCTATAACTCTGGAAAGCGGGGAATATTTTGTCCTTGGTGATAATCGCAATAACAGTGAAGACAGCCGCTTCAGCGATATCGGAAATATCAGTAAGAAGTACATTGTCGGGAAAGTTTGGTTTACAGTTTCTCCGAAAAATAAAATAGGTTTTATAAAATAGATCAAAGTAAATAGATTAAAGTATAGATAAATGAGGTGAATTATGAACGTACAGTGGTATCCAGGCCATATGACGAAGGCGAAGCGTCAGATGCAGGAAGATATCAAGCTGATCGATCTGATCATTGAGCTTGTAGATGCAAGAGTTCCTCTTTCCAGCCGAAATCCGGATATTGATGAGCTGGGAAAAAACAAGGCGCGTATGATCCTTCTCAACAAAGCAGATCTTGCCGATGAGAGACAGAACCGTGTCTGGATGGAATATTTCAAAGAAAAAGGAATCTATGCGGTAAGTATTGATTCCCGCAATAAGGGATCTATGAAGGCCGTTTCTGCGGCAATCACAGAGGCATGTAAGGAAAAGACAGAGAGAGACCGGAGACGAGGAATCAAAAACCGTCCAGTACGTGCGATGGTTGCAGGAATCCCTAATGTTGGAAAATCAACATTTATCAATACCTTTGCAGGAAAAGCCTGTGCCAAGACCGGTAATAAACCAGGAGTTACAAAAGGAAAACAGTGGATACGTCTGAATAAAAGTGTGGAGCTTCTGGATACCCCTGGAATTCTCTGGCCGAAATTTGAAGATCAGGAAGTTGGAATGCGTCTTGCCTATATCGGTTCGATCAAGGACGATATTCTGAACATCGAAGAACTTGCCCTGGGTCTGATCGGATATCTGCAGGAGTTTTATCCGGCAGCGATCAGAGAGAGATACAATGTAGAAGAAGAGCTGAAACCGCTGGATATCCTTACTGCAGTTGCGAAAGCAAGAGGATGTCTGAAAAAGGGCGAAGAGCTTGATTATGAGAAAGCATCCCGCCTTTTGCTGGAAGAATTTCGTTCCGGAAAACTGGGAAAAGTGACTCTGGAGTTTCCAAAAGGACCGGAGGAAGCGTAATGGAAACAATGAAAGATATTAAGGCGCGTTTTGCGTCAGCGAAGGAGGGCGAATATAACGCCCTTTTTCGTCATTATGAAAATGATGAGAGAAGCGGTGTACAGAAACTGATCCAGCAGTATCACAAAAAGCTTCAGGCTCTGGAGGATGAGCGTGTACGTACAGAGAGCATGAAGAAATATGAACATGAATATGAGCATCTTGGATATCTTTGCGGGATCGATGAGGTGGGAAGAGGCCCTCTTGCCGGACCGGTAGTCGCCTGTGCGGTGATCCTTCCGAAAGACTGCGATATTTTATGGCTGAATGATTCTAAAAAGCTTACAGCTAAGAAGAGAGAAGAATTGTACGATGTGATCCTGGAGGGAGCAGTTTCTGTTGGAATTGGAATGGCAAGTCCGGAGAGGATTGATGAGATCAATATCCTGCAGGCAACCTATGAGGCAATGCGTCAGGCAGTGAGCAGGCTTTCTGTACAGCCGCAGCTGCTTTTGAACGATGCGGTTACCATACCGGAAATCCAGATTCCGCAGGTACCCATCATCAAAGGTGATGCAAAAAGTGTATCCATTGCGGCAGCAAGTATTGTTGCCAAAGTGACCAGAGACCGGATGATGGAAGAATATGATAAGGTTCTTCCGGAATACGGATTTGCCTCCAATAAAGGATATGGTTCTGCAGCGCATATTGAAGCACTGAAGAAATATGGACCAAGTCCGATACATAGAAAAACGTTTATCACACATTTTGTATAAAAATACTTAAGATACCGACATCAAAAACAGAAAGGTTTTGTTTATCTGAAGGAAAATAGAAGACAGAAGGGCAGCTATTATGAAGGAATTGCTGCAGCGTTCCTGCAAGAAAAGGGGCTGCAGATCAAGGAAAGAAATTTTCGCTGCCGAAGTGGTGAGATCGATCTTGTTGCGCAGGATGGAAGATATCTGGTGTTTATTGAAGTGAAATACAGAAAGAACGGAAAGAGTGGAAGTCCTTTTTCAGCGGTAGGGAGAGAAAAACAGAGGATCATCAGCAAAGTGGCAATGTTTTATCTGATTGCACATGGATACCGGGAGCTGCCTCCCTGCCGTTTTGACGTAGTAGGAATTGATGGAGAGAACATCCACTGGATAAAAAATGCTTTTGATTTTTGCAGTTGAAAGGACTGGTCACATAAGATGAAAATAAAATGGTATAAAGATAAACAGCTAATGAATGTAAATCAGAAGAACAAGGTTACCTGGCTTACATATCCTGCTTTTGAGAAATTTCCCGGGATCGTACATGGCTTCAGTACCCGCCTGGGAGGAGTAAGCCAGGGGATTTATGAATCTATGAACTTAAGCTTCACAAGAGGGGATGAAGAGTCTGCGGTGCGGGAAAATTACCGCAGACTTTCTGCTGCTATGGGATTTTCCATGGAAGATATCGTAACCTCTGATCAGACACACACCACCAATGTACGTGTGGTCACGGAAGAAGACAGAGGAAATGGGATCACAAAACCAAGACCTTATACAGATGTGGATGGAATGATCACCAATGTGCCGGGACTGGTGCTGGCAACGTTTTATGCGGACTGTGTACCACTTTTCTTTATAGATCCGGTACATAGAGCTGTGGGATTATCTCATTCCGGCTGGAGAGGTACTGTAGGAAAGATCGGAAAAGTGACGGTGGAGAAGATGACTGAGGAATTTCAGACAGATCCTTCAGAGCTTTATGCAGCCATTGGTCCTTCTATCTGTCAGGATTGCTATGAAGTCAGTGAAGATGTGATCGATCAGTTTAGAGAGGCGTTTGAAGAAAAATACTGGGATGTGCTTTTTTACAGAAAACCAGATGGGAAATACCAGCTGAATCTGTGGGAGGCGAACCGAAGGATCTTTCTGGATGCAGGCATAAAAGAAGAGCGGATCTCAATGCCGGGCATCTGCACCTGCTGTAATCCGCTCTTTCTTTATTCACACAGGGCTTCTCACGGAAAACGTGGAAACCTGGGAGCATTTATTACTGTTCGTTGACTTTTTTCATGAGATTCATGATCTTTTCGTTGCTGGAACGAACCTTCTCGACAGATACATCATGATTGATGATATCGATGATACTTGCAAGATATTTGCTCATGTTTGCTTCGATATAGTATGGGCGGTCAAGAAGCTCAGGAATACGATAGTTAAGGTTGGTTGTGATGACTCTGTCCAGCCAGCCTTTTTCGTAATATTCATCAAATTTGGCTACGCCATCTGTAAACAGACCGTAGGTTGTGCAGACGAATACACGTCCGGCTTTACGCTCTTTGAGCTGACGGGCAACATCCAGCATACTTTCTCCGGAGGAGATCATATCGTCGATGATGACAACGTCTTTGCCCTCTACGGAATCTCCGAGGAATTCGTGAGCAACGATCGGGTTCTTTCCGTTGACAACGGTGGAGTAATCACGGCGTTTGTAGAACATACCCATATCGACTCCAAGGATATTGGAGAAGTATACAGCACGGGACATGGCACCTTCATCCGGACTGATGATCATGAGATGATCATTGTCAAGCTTGAAATCAGGGACATTTTTGACCAGAGCTTTCAGGAACTGGTATGTTGGGAAAAAGTTATCAAAGCCCTTCAGCGGGATAGAGTTCTGTACACGTGGGTCATGAGCGTCAAAAGTAATGATGTTGGAAACGCCCATAGCACTTAACTCGCGAAGTGCAAGTGCACAGTCAAGAGATTCTCTCTTGGTACGTCTGTGCTGACGTCCCTCGTAAAGGAATGGCATGATAACGTTGATACGGTGTGCTTTACCGGTGGCTGCGGAGATAATTCTCTTCAGATCCTGGTAATGATCGTCCGGAGACATGTGGTTCTCGTGGCCGCATACGCTGTAAGTAAGGCTGTAATTGGTCACATCTACCATAATGTAAAGGTCTGTACCACGAACGGATTCTTTGATGTAACCTTTACCTTCACCGGTTCCGAAACGTGGGCATTCGCAGTCTACAAGGAAAGATTTCTCTGCATAGCCCTGTGGAATAATGGTGGATTTCTTGGCTGCTACAAGTTCTTTACGGAATTTAACCAGCTTTTTGTCAACCTCCTCGGCCAGTTCGCGGCATCCGGCAAGTGCAGCGATTCGGATCGGGGCAACAGGCATAGACTTCTCCAGCAATTCTATGTTTGGCATAATATTCCTCCTAAGTGTATGTCATAAAAAAATTCTCAGTCTATTTATAACATCAGACGCACGTGTCAGTCAAGGTGTTTTCTCAAAGTGTTGATTTTTGGAACCAAAGTTGTTATTATATACGGGATAGAAAAGGGAGATAATGATGAAATTAAGAAAGCATATGATTTCCAGGGTGCTGCCCGACAGTATTGCCGAGGAGCTGGGGCTGGAACCAGGGGACAGACTTGTGTCTGTAAACGGTCAGCCTGTGGAGGATGTCTTCGATTACCGGTATCTCATGAATGAAGAGCTTGTGGTGCTTCTGGTAGAGAAGCCCGATGGCGAAGAGTGGGAGCTGGAGGTAGAGAAGGAATATGAGGAAGACCTTGGAATAGAATTTGAGAACGGGGGACTGATGGATGACTATCGTTCCTGTTCAAATAAGTGCATGTTCTGTTTTATTGACCAGATGCCGCCGGATATGCGTGAGACGCTGTATTTTAAGGATGACGATTCCAGGCTTTCCTTTCTTCAGGGAAATTATGTGACGCTTACCAACATGAGTGAGAAGGATATTGAGCGTGTGATCCGCTATCATCTGGAACCGATCAACATTTCGTTCCAGGCAATGAATCCGGAACTCCGGTGCAAAATGCTGCATAACCGCTTTGCAGGAAAGGCCCTGGAGAAGGTGGATATGCTGTATAACGCAGGGATCACCATGAACGGACAGATCGTACTGTGTAAAGGTGTTAATGACGGGGATGAGCTGGAATACAGCCTTGAGAAGCTTGCCGCTTACGCACCGGTCCTTCAGAGCGTTTCTGTTGTACCGGTAGGACTTACCAAATACAGAGAGGGCCTTTATCCTCTGGAGTCTTTTAATAAAGAAGATGCCGAAAAAGTCCTGAGTCAGATCCAACGCTGGCAGAAAATCATGATGGAGAAGTACGGGATTCATTTTATCCATGCTTCGGATGAGTGGTATATTTTGGCAGGAAGGGAGCTTCCCTGTGAGGAGGAATACGACGGATATCTGCAGCTTGAAAATGGCGTGGGAATGTTAAGACTTCTGGAAACCGAAGTAAAGGAAACACTTAAGGAACTTACCGGTGACGACCGTAAAGTGACAGGAAGGATCGCCACAGGAAAACTGGCGGCGCCTTTTATTGCCCGCTATATAGAAGAAATCAAGAAAAAATTTCCCAATGTGCAGATTCCGGTCACAACCATCGAGAATCGCTTTTTCGGCGAAAAGATCACGGTGTCCGGTCTGATCACCGGACAGGATCTGAAAGAACAGCTTTCCGGCCTTAATCTGGGAGAAAAACTTCTGATCCCGTGCAGTATGCTGAAAGGTGATGAGGAGATTTTTCTGGATGACATGACACTGGAAGAACTTTCGGAAGCACTGAACACAGAAATTGTAATCGTAGACACAGGAGGACGTGATCTGGTGGAAGCCGTGATCAATCCTCCGGAACATAAACAAACAAGAAGGAGACAGATTTATGAGCAAACCAGTAGTAGCGATAGTGGGAAGGCCTAATGTAGGTAAGTCCACTCTGTTTAATGCTCTGGCAGGTGATAATATTTCCATAGTAAAGGATACACCGGGAGTAACCCGTGACAGGATTTACGCAGATGTCACATGGCTTGACAGGACATTCACCCTGATCGATACAGGTGGAATCGAGCCGGACAGCAGTGATATCATCCTCTCCAGAATGAGAGAGCAGGCACAGATCGCCATTGATACGGCAGACGTGATCATTTTTATCACAGATGTACGCCAGGGTCTTGTGGATTCTGATGCTAAGGTAGCAGACATGCTCCGCCGCAGCGGCAAGCCGGTACGTCTTGTAGTTAACAAGGTAGACAGCCACCAGAAATATATGATGGACGTATATGAGTTTTACAATCTTGGAATCGGAGAACCGATCCCGATCTCCGCAGCTAACAGACAAGGTCTTGGAGACATGCTGGATGAGGTGATCAAAGAGTTCCCGGATAAGAGTGAAGAGGAAGATCAGGATGATATCCCGAAGATCGCCATTGTAGGAAAACCGAACGTGGGAAAATCTTCTCTGATCAATAAACTTCTTGGAGAAGAACGTGTGATCGTATCCAATATTGCAGGAACTACACGTGATGCTATTGATACAAAGGTCACCTGGAACAAAAAAGATTATATTTTTATCGATACCGCAGGCCTTCGCCGCAAGGGTAAGGTAAAAGAAGAAATCGAGCGCTACAGTGTTATCCGTACTGTGACAGCTGTAGAGCGAGCAGATGTGGTTGTAGTTGTGATCGATGCTTCCGAGGGCGTTACCGAGCAGGATGCTAAGATCGCGGGAATCGCTCATGACAGAGGAAAAGGTATTATTGTAGCTGTAAATAAATGGGATGCCATTGAGAAAAATGATAAGACCATTTACAAGCATACAGAAAAGATCCGCCAGATCCTTTCCTTTATGCCATATGCACAGATTATCTTTATCTCTGCAAAAACAGGTCAGAGACTTCCGAAACTTTTCGAGAATATCGATACAGTTATCGAAAATCAGACACTTCGTATCCAGACCGGTGTTCTTAATGAGATCCTTTCTGAGGCAGTGGCTCTTCAGCAGCCGCCGTCTGACAGAGGAAGAAGACTGAAGATCTTCTATATGACACAGGTTGCGGTAAAACCGCCGACATTTGTTATCTTTGTCAATGACAAGGAACTGATGCATTTCTCCTATGTAAGATATCTGGAGAACAAGATCAGGGATGCATTTGGATTTTCCGGAACTTCCCTGAAATTTATCATCCGCGAGCGCGGGGAAAAGGAATAAAAGTATGGAACGAATTATTTGTCTTGTTATCGGTTATGCATGCGGGCTTTTTCAGACAGGCTATATTATTGGAAAAGTCCACAAGACAGATATCAGAGAGCATGGCAGCGGGAATGCGGGGACTACGAATGCCTTTCGTACTTTTGGAAAGAAGGCGGGAGCAATCACCCTGTTGGGAGACTGCCTGAAGTGTGTACTGGCCATCGTGATCGTGAGAATGGTTTATGGAAATTCCATGAATGGTATCCTTCCGCTTCTTACTCTTTATGCGGCATTGGGATGTATCCTTGGACACAATTTTCCGATTTCCATGGAATTTCGCGGCGGAAAGGGAATTGCTGCTTCTGTGGGCATGATCATTGCTTTTGACTGGCGGATATTTATTGTATGTGCAGTTGTCTTTTTTGCGCTGTTCTTTACAACTCATTATGTGTCGCTTTGTTCTCTCAGTGCATATGCGGTTGCTTTTATCCTGGTCCTTGTTTTTGGGCATATGGGGAAATATGGAATGGATCAGCCGCATACCATTGAACTTTATATTGTGATGGCAGTTCTTACAGCGATGGCGTTCTACAGACACAGAGCAAACATTGTAAGACTGCTTCGCGGAACAGAGAATAAGGTGTTTTTAAGCAGTAAGAATAAAAAATAAGAGGTAAGATTTATGGCAAAAATCAGCGTACTGGGTTCGGGAAGCTGGGGATTAGCCCTGGCACTCCTGTTGCATAATAATGGCCATGAAGTCCTTCTTTGGTCAGCGAGACCGGAGAATGCCCGGAAACTCCGGGAAAAAAGAGAAAATCCTGACAGGCTTCCTGGGGTACGGCTTCCGGATGAGATCGATGTCCTGACTGATATGGAGCGTGCGCTTAAGGATGTGGATGTAACAATTCTGGCAGTAGCCTCCCCGTATATCCGGAGTACTGCACACAAAATGGCACCGTTTGTCTGCAAGGATCAGAAGATCGTCAATGTTGCAAAAGGCATCGAGGAAAAGACACTGAAAACCCTCAGTGAGGTGATCGAAGAAGAGATCCCGCAGGGAAATGTAGCTGTACTTTCCGGTCCAAGCCATGCGGAAGAAGTAGGGCGCGGACTTCCTACAACCTGTGTGATCAGCGCACATACACAAGAAACTGCGGAATACCTTCAGAGTATTTTTATGAGTCCTGTGTTCCGTGTGTATACAACGCCGGATATCCTTGGGGTAGAGCTTGGCGGAGCACTGAAAAATGTGATCGCACTGGCAGCAGGTACTGCAGACGGTCTTGGATATGGAGATAACACTAAGGCAGCACTGATCACCAGGGGAATCACGGAGATAGGAAGACTTGGTCAAAAAATGGGTGCACAGATGGAAACCTTTTACGGCCTGTCCGGGATCGGTGATCTGATCGTAACCTGTGCAAGTAAGCATAGCCGCAATCGAAAAGCCGGATACCTCATCGGCCAGGGATATACTATGGAAGAAGCTATGAAAGAAGTGCAGATGGTTGTGGAAGGCGTTTATTCCGCGAGAGCTGCAAGAGAACTTGCAGAGAAATATGAGGTGGAGATGCCGATCATAACAGAAGTGAACCGCGTACTGTTTGAAGGAAAATCAGCAGCGGAAGCAGTAATGGACCTGATGCTGCGTGATAAAAAAGTGGAAACACCCATGCTTCCGTGGGAAAAAGTGTGAGCGGATCAGTTAAATATTTCCAGATTTCAGATATGTGAAATGCTAAGCAGGGAATAACAGGATCGCCGTATCAACTGAAAAGAAAAATAAAAAGATATCTGCCAGAAGATCATTTATGATCTGACAGATATCTTTTTTTTCATTAATATGGAAATTAAAACTGAATATCACGGAGATCTTCTGGAACATGAGAAGTATGCAGATCTTCGTTCAGTGTATCGATGATCGCCATATCTTCATCCTCGATATTGAAGTCAAAGATGTTTCCATTGCTGCGGATTCGTTCCGGGTTGATGGATTTCGGAATGACAGAAATTCCCTTCTGTATTGCCCAGCGAAGCCCGATCTGTGCAGGAGTCCTGGCATATTTGGTCCCCAGAACACACATTACATCATTATCAAAATATGCACCTCTTGCCAGAGGAGCATAAGCCTGTACCTGAATACCGAAAGCCTTGCAGTATTCGATCAGTTCAGCAGGGTAACACAAAGGATGGCACTCAATCTGGTTTACAGCAGGAATAACCCCGGATATCTTACGAAGCTCTTCCAGATGCCGGATATCAAAATTACTGACGCCGATACTTAAAGCACGTCCAGATTCCAGAATGGATTCCAGCTCTTTCCAGGTGCTCAAATAGCAGCCGGGAACCGGCCAGTGTATCAGATAGAGATCTACATAACTGACTTTCAGACGGTCGAGACTACGGGAAAAAGCTCCCTGGACATCGCCGAGACGCTGCGCATTGTTCCAGATTTTGCTGGTGATGAAAAGATCCTTTCTGGGAACTCCGCATTTGGCAATGGCACGTCCAACGCTTTCTTCATTTTTATAAACAGAAGCGGTATCGATCATGCGGTAGCCGGCGGAAATAGCAGAAGTGACTGCTGCTTCGGCCTGTACGTCATCGGGCAACTTGTATACGCCAAGCCCCAGAAGAGGCATTTCTCTGTCGTTGTTCAGAAAAACAGTTTCTTTCAAAATAATTCCTCCTTGTATGTTCTGCTTTCCATGCTTTTGCTATTATAGCACAAAAATATGAAAGAATCACATCAATTATATTACAAAAGTGATAAAGCTTAGAGTTGGACAGACGCGCAGACCGGGTAATAAGTTGCGGTTTGGAGAGACTAACTTCGTTAAAAATGAAACAATCGAGTTAATTTACTGTCAAAGTTTTTGGAAAAATAGGAAAAACAGCATATAATTTTGGCTATATTTTATAATTATTTTCTTGATAATAACAGTGAAAAGATGTATAATAAATTTAATTGATAAATTCTTGTCATGAGAGTGTCCGCCCGGCGGATACAGGAAAGGGGTATTTATGCATTTAATCAAAGATGAGAATGGCAATCTTGTTCAGCATGGACATGCAGACAGCCATGAACATACACATGAGCACACCCATGAGGACGGTGTGACTCACAGCCATACACACAGCCATGCGGAAGGAGATAACCATTGTCATACACATGGTGATGGACACTGCGGTTCCTGCGAGAGCGGTGACTGCAAGAATGAGACTGTAGCACTTCTTACCTACATGCTGCAGCATAACGAGCATCATGCCGCAGAACTTGATCAGATGGCTGACAATCTTAAGAAGCTTAACATGGATGCAGCTGCGAAGACGATCAAAGAGGCAGTTGCAGATTTTCAGAAAGGCAATATGAGACTTGGACTTGCCCTTACACTTGTTAAGGAAGAGTTGAAATAAAAACCGACAGAATAGTTTTGACAGCATAGTGGTTAAATGATGCCACTTATTTGGAGGAATGATTATGTGTCTTGCAACAGTATATAAGGAAGAAGATAATTCTGTGATCTTTAAGAATGTAAGCCGGATCGATGTGGATGGAAATAAATTGATCCTTCGAGATATCATGGGAGATGAGCGCGTGGTAGAAGGCAGTATCCTTATGGTGGATCTTGCAAACAGCATCGTGAAACTGCAGTGTAACTGATACAAATACGTGGAGGACGATCAATGAAATTATCTGAAGCAATGAGAGAAAAAATGCTGCTTTCCTTTGAACTTTTTCCGCCAAAGACAGAAAAAGGTATGGCAAACCTGCCGGGAACCATTGAACATCTCATGAAGTATAGACCGGAGTATATTTCCTGTACATACGGTGCCGGCGGCGGAAATGTCGGTGCCAACAGGGAAGTATGCCAGATGATCAGGAATGCAGGAACTGTTCCTGTAACACACTTCACAGTGATCAAGAACACAAAAGAAGGAATCAGACAGCAGTTGGAACAGTATCTGGCAGATGGCGTTGACCATATGCTGGCACTTCGCGGAGATATTCCACTTGGTGAGACAACAACCTGTGGAGACTTCAATTATGCGACAGACCTTGTTAAATTTGTCCGTGATGAATTTGGCGATAAGTTCGAGATCGCAGTAGCCGGTTCACCGGAAGGCCATATCGCATGCAGAAGCTTGGATGCTGATATTGCTGTTTTGAGACAGAAACAGGACAATGGTGCTGATTATATCATGACCCAGCTCTGCTGGGATATGGAACAGTTTAAATACTGGTTGGACGCTATCCGCGAGGCTGGAGTGACAATGCCTGTAGATGTTGGTGTAATGCCAATCCTGGATCAGGCAGCTACCATTAATATGGCTCTTTCACGTAATGGCTGTGTAATGGACAGTGAGCTTTGCAGGCTGATCTCCAGAAACTGGCTGTTCCCGAATCCGTTTAACGCTAAAGATGCTGATGGTAAACCATTTGACATGTTCTATGAGGACAAGGTTAAACGATTCAAAGAAGAAGGAATCGAATACACCATCAGACAGATCGATGAGTATCGCGCTCTTGGTGTTGACGGTATCCATCTTTATGCATTAAACAAATGGAAAGATGTATCCGAGATCATTGACAGATCCGGACTTCGTACACTTATCTAATCATCAACGAAATAAATAAGAATTCCGGCACGATGCGGAGGTGTCAGAACAGTATCAGGCACCTCCCTTATGCGCCGGCATAACAGATATAAAATCAGGAGGTGCCCGTTTTATGGCACATGTTATTGCAGTCGCAGGAAAAGGCGGCGTTGGAAAAACTACATTATGCGGAATGCTGATCCAGTATCTCTGCGAAAAGAAAAAAGGACCTGTACTGGCGGTAGATGCAGATGCCAATTCAAATCTGAACGAGGTTCTTGGTGTAGAAGTAGATACAACTCTTGGCGATGTCCGCGAGGAGATCGCACATGCTGAGATGACAGAGAAAAGCCCAATCCCCAAAGGAATGTCCAAGGCAGATTATGCGGAGGTACGTTTTGAGGATGCTCTTGCAGAGGAAGATGATTATGATCTTCTTGTAATGGGAAGAACCCAGGGAAAAGGCTGCTATTGCTTTGTAAATGGTCTGCTTCAGGCACAGCTTGCCAAATACCAGAAAAATTATCCGTATATTGTTGTGGATAACGAAGCTGGAATGGAACATATCAGCAGAGGAATCCTTCCGAGCATGGAGACAGCAATTCTTGTAAGTGACTGCTCCAGAAGAGGCGTTCAGGCAGTTGGCAGGATCGCAGAGCTTATTAAGGAATGCGATATGAAGCCTTCCAGAGTAGGTCTTATTATCAATCGCGCGCCAAAAGCAGAACTGAATTCAGGAATCCTTGAGGAAATCCGGAATCAGGGACTCAATCTGATCGGTGTGGTACCACAGGATGAGGCAGTTTATGAATATGACTGCGATGGTAAACCAACCGTTACTCTTCCTGAGGATAATCCGATGAGAAAAGCAGCTTTTGAAATTTTTGATAAATTAGGTTTATAACGAAATATAAACCTTTTTTTAAAAAAGAAAATAACCCATGGGTGGGGATGGGTTCCTGCCCTGGGCTTATTATAAAAAGAAAAATAAAAATAGATGTGCTATTAAAGGAGGTCTATAATGAGTGAATTCAAATTAACTACAGTGGAGGAATTTGAAGCCGCTACAGCCCGTCTTCTCGAGACAGGTGCAAAGGTAGGAGCAGATGCATGGCAGATCCGTGCAAAGAACCAGACTCCGCACTGTAAATTCGGTGAGCAGGGTATCTGCTGCCGTATCTGTGCAATGGGACCGTGTCGTATTACACCGAAGGCTCCAAGAGGAATCTGCGGATGTGATGCTCATGGTATCGTAGGAAGAAACTTCCTTAAATTTACAGCCGGTGGTGCAGCTACTCACTCCGATCATGGTCGTGAGATCTGCCATACACTGTACTGTGCAAAAGAGGGCGGAAATTATCAGGTAAAAGATCCTGAGAAACTGCTTCGCATCGCTAAAGAGTGGGGCGTGGAAACAGAAGGCAAGGATATCTATGATCTGGCTCATGAGATGGCTGAGATCGGTCTTATGGAATATGGTAAACCGTTCGGATATCAGAGATTCCTTGACAGAATGCCTGCAGGACAGAAAGAAAAACTGATCGAGAACGAAATCGCACCACGTGCTATCGACCGTGAGGTTGCAAGCTCCCTGCATATGTCTCATATGGGATGTTCATCTCTTCCGGAAGCACTTGTAAAACAGTCTATTCGCTGCGGTCTGGCTGATGGATGGGGCGGTTCCATGATGGGAACAGAGTTCTCTGATGTATTATTCGGAACTCCGAAGCCACTTGATACAGAGGCTAACCTTGGAGTAATGGTTGAAGAGAACGTAAACATTGTTGTACACGGACATGATCCGAGTCTTTCTGAGATGATCTGTGAATATGCAGACAGCAAAGAAATGATCGATTATGCAA
>OFMF01001434.1_pt1 | contig 18729 bp, 15 predicted proteins | sample 1541771 | NCBI WGS metagenome assembly OFMF01 (sample SAMN04209235, study PRJEB22552) | human gut metagenome | biome: gut; material: feces | host: Homo sapiens | place: USA: Oklahoma
GAACGGCGAGTTTTATGGTAATATATAACTCGCCGTTGAGATGCGGGTGTAGTTCAATGGTAGAACCCCAGCCTTCCAAGCTGGTCGTGTGGGTTCGATTCCCATCACCCGCTCCACATTTATTTCACCCCTGAGCGGGCAAAATAATGACCCATGCGCCAATAGCTCAGCTGGATAGAGCACCTGCCTTCTAAGCAGGGGGTCAGGGGTTCGAGTCCCTTTTGGCGCGCCATATGGTGGATGTAGCTTAGTTGGTTAAAGCGCCAGTTTGTGGCACTGGAGACCGTGGGTTCGAGTCCCATCTTCCACCCCATAGCTGTAAGCGATATGCGGACAACCTTGTATTGTCCGCATATCGCCCCTAAATTCCTTTTTATTGGGGTGTAGCCAAGCGGTAAGGCAACGGACTTTGACTCCGTCATTGCGCTGGTTCGAATCCAGCCATCCCAGCCAGTTATTAGACCATAGGTGGTTTTTTATAAATATTTATAGGAATCATTAGCTCAGTTGGCAGAGCACTTGACTTTTAATCAAGGTGTCCGGGGTTCGAATCCCCGATGGTTCACCACACCAATATTAAACAAAGTCCCCGAGAATATTATTTTCTCGGGGGCTTTGCTGTTATGAGGTATCTTACAGAACCCTATACGGGCAGATAGAAAATCATACTAGAAAAGACCAGTTAGGCTTTGAACGCTTAACTGGTCTTTTTTTGTTACTGCTATCTATTGTCTGAAAGATCGGTTATTGGCTTTACTTGAATCATTTTCTGTAAAAGCTCATAGAAATCAGTCTCAACAATTTTGGCGTTGAATTTTTGACAGAACTCTCTGATTAAAGATTCAGCTAAATTTTTATCCCGAATTTTTTGATTGTTTAATTTCCGGTTTAAGAATCGTACTAAGTTTTTGTGAATTCTATCGACATGTAACAGTTTACTTGTATACGGCCCTCTCACATAGTCTTCGGCAAATAAAATCTGATTTCCATTCCAGCCTTTAGATAGGATAGTACTTCCTTTTTTTATACTATTTACAACAAACATATTGCAGTCATCATTTAAGCTGGCCGTAATACGTTTTATTTTTTTATTTCTCGTTTCAACTGCTATATTGACACATTGAGACACAATAGGGGTAAAAGGTTGCCCCACTTCTACCGTTCCCTGTAATGGCCTTGAAGAAATATCAAATGTGTTAGCATATCTTATTTTCTTAAAAACCAAAAACGCGGTTTTATAGCTTTTGATACCTGTTTCCTTTTGCAATCCAATAACAGTTGCTTTTTCTGCATTCGATGAAATATACCAAGCTGCTCTGAACCAGCAAGTTAAAGGCAAATGCGTATCTTGAAAAACCGTACCTGCGGTTACAGTCGTTTGATATTTGCAATTTTTACATTTGTACTTTTTTTCATTCAGAAGCCATGCTTCATCATATCGGCAACGAGGACAGCGGTATCCGTCTGGCCAACGTAAACTGGTCAGAAAATGGAGGCACTGTTCTTCTGTTCCGAATTCAGATTCAAAATCAGATAATGTTTCAATGCTTTTCATAATGTGATTGTATCATGCCTTGTTTGGTTCGTCAAGTCTATAATTTTAACAGAATAGTTAAGCAGTTATAGAAAATTTGAGAAAGAAGGTTTTGCTATGTATGATTTTTCAATCAGTAAAGAACAAGCCCGTCAATTTGCCTATGACTGCTTCGATGTCATAATCCGTGATGTCAAAATGCTGGAAGAGCAATCTCAAAATTCTTCAGAAAACAATCAACAAAAAGTAGCTTAAAGTAAAGGAGTGTGAACTATGAATTTCAATAATATTCCTCATAAAATGAGAGTTTATCGAAATTGGATTGTATGGCGACTGGAAGATAAAGGTAGGAAGAAGCCAACGAAAGTCCCTTATTGTGTTTATGGCGGTCCTGCAAAAGTCAATGACCCTCGCACATGGTCAACATTCGATGAAGCTGTATGTGCTTGTCAAGAAGGTGATTATAACGGTGTTGGATTTGTTTTTACAAATACCCCCTTCATCGGTGTTGATATTGATGGGTGTTTGGACAAATGTTCAAAGGAATTATCGCAAGAAGCCATAGAAGTATTGGAGATAGCTAAAAGCTATACGGAGTTATCTCAAAGCGGCAGTGGGCTACATATCATTTTGGAGGGCTCACTGCCTCAGGGAAGACGTAGAAATGGTAACTTTGAGATGTATGGAGAAGGTAGCAACCGGTATTTTGCTATAACCGGTGAATTGTATGGTGAGTATATAGAGATTCGGAACGATCAACAGGCTATTAACACCATACACCAGCAATATATAGCTCTGCCTTGTACTTTATCTATGGAAACCAAACCACTTTCAAAAAGTGTGGCGAATTTAACAGATGACCAAATCATCGAACGAGCCTGTTCTGCTAAAAATGGTGGGCGTTTTTCAAGTTTATGGGCTGGAAATATATCGGAATATGATAATGACCATAGCAGGGCAGACCTTGCTTTGTGTAGGATTCTGGCCTTTTGGTGTCAACGTGATTTTCAGCAAATCGATAGATTATTCCGTCAATCAGGACTAATGCGCCCCAAATGGGACGAGCTACACGGAAAAGAAACCTATGGTAATATGACGATTCAAGAAGCTGTAAAACATTGTGAAACAGTCTATAAAGGGGGAATTCAAAACATGAATACCGAAAAAGTTAATCCGAATGAAAAAGAGTGGGAACAGCCAATCCCTTTTAACCACATTAATATACCCGATTTTCCTGTCCATAGACTACCCAAGCAATTGTCTGACTTTGTAGAGGCTTTATCCGAAAGCACACAAACACCAAATGAAATGGCTGGTGTGTTGTCTTTAGGTATACTGTCAACAGCTTTTCAATCACGTTATATAGTTGAGCGTAATTCAGATTGGAAAGAACAGCTATGTTTATATACCATAGCTGTTGCACCACCTGCTGACCGTAAAAGTGCTGTAATAAGAGCGTTAACTAAGCCTGTTTACGCATATGAAGCATCCCGGAAAGAAAATGAACGAAAAGAAGTTGCTAAAAATCAAGCGGAACGCGCAAACTTAGAGGCAGAATTGAATAATGTTCGTCACAGAATCGGGAAAAAAGGAGAAAATGATATGGAATGCCGCAAAAGGGTTGAAGAACTAACTGACCAATTGGAATTTTTCCAAGATAGGTATCCTTATCAGCTATTTGCAGATGATATCACCCAGGAAAAACTAATAGTGACAATGGAAGAACAAAAAGGCTGTCTTACTGTTGCCAGTTCGGAAGGCGGGGTATTCGGCATGATGGCTGGACGCTATGATAAATCTTTGTCGTTTGATGTATATTTAAAAGCACATTCTGGAGATCCTATTACAGTTGAACGCATGGGAAGAAAGAAGAATAGCATTCCACAGCCACGGTTATCTATGATATTAACTGTTCAACCGGAAGTTTTAACTGGTGTGATGGACAACAAAGCATTTAAGGAGCGTGGCTTGTGTGCTCGCTTTTTATATGCAGTTTGCAGGTCAAAGATAGGACACAGGAATGTTGAGCCTAAGACAATACCTCAAGAAATAAAAAAAGCATATGAAGATTTCATTTTTAAAATTTTTTCCAGCATGGATTCCGGGGTTATTCACCTAAGCGAAGGAGCCAATCAAGTCCTCAATTCCTATATTGAAATAACTGAACAACGTTTGGTTAACGAATGGGACTGTATGATGGATTGGGGTGGCAAATTAGCAGGAGCAGCTTTAAGAATTTCCGCTTTGATTCACGCTGCGGAAAATCCAGATAATGCCTCAGAACAGTCGATTTCTTCTGAAACTATGAATAGTGCTATTGAAATCTCGGAATGCTTGAGTGCTCATGCTATGAAAGCCTATCAGATTATGTCTGTAGACGACAATCAAAAAAACGCAAAATATCTTTGGGAAAAAATTCAAAAAATAAATAAAGATATATTCCGTCAAAATGAATTGTTCGATCTTTGTAAGGGAAAATTAAAAAAAGTTGAAGATATGAAACCAGCTTTGAATCTGCTTTCCGAGATGCAATATATCAAAATTTCTGAAGTTAAGACAGGTGAAAAAGGAAGGCCGGGCACAAATATAATTGTGAATCCACTAACAAAAAATAGTAAAAATAGCAAAAATGAATAGAGTAAAACTTATTTTCACTATTTTTACTAATTAATTTTAAAAGCCATTGATTCCGTTTTTCGGGTTCAATGGCTTTTTTCATATTATGATGTTTCCCCCGTTATTCTTCCAAACGGTCATAATCTATCTCATAGGTATCTTCAACGTACTCCCCTTCGGGTAAGTCATATTCCAGCGTGTTCACCAGTTGAAACGCTTCTTTCAGAGAACTAGCGGACACAGGAATAATCGCTCTCATCTGCCAAGTCACGGGGATCCTATAAATAACTTCTTCATTCGCATAAACTGGGCTGTAAATTTTTCTTCTTATCATAAATATACCACCTTTCTAATTCGTGTAAATTTCGTTTTTAAGGCCGGTTTCATACTATCCGATAAATTTAGCAGGAAACCGTTGTTCACACACCCAGGTTAGATGTCTCCCCGTTTTAAAAGGCAGTTTGACGGTTTCAAAATACCTTTGTAAAACAAAAAGCGGAACAATTTTTCCTCTTGTTTAAAATTAAGGTTTTTGTGGGATATTGATTTTATTTCCGCTCAACTAAAAATCTCTGGATATACAAAACTCCCTTTAAAAACAAAAATTCACTATATTAGCGGTATTATTTTTCATTGTCAATTCCCAGCATCTTTAAAGCATTCAATAGTGTCCAGCAATACAGTTACTTGCTTTTGTGAAAGGCCTTTAACCGATATGGTAGAGGTATTTTCCAATCCTAAAAGGTAGTCCGTTGAAACATCAAATTTCTTGGCAAGTTCTACAACATATTGCGTGGACGGAACGGACAACCCCATTTCCCAAGCGTTTACGCCGGAACGTGATAACCCTAATTGACGTGCTATTTCTGCCTGCGTTAATCCGGCACGTTCACGCAGTTTTTTGATTCTATCTGCTAATGTAAATAATTCTTTTGACACGAAATCACCCCTATAAAAAGGGTATAGTAATCATAAAGATATTTCATTATCATAATGATATTTTAAATTGACACAAATCCTAAAAAGTGTTATGCTATAAATAAGTTTATTTACCAAAAAACAATCCGATTTTTTATTTCAAATACTTTGGGGAGGGCATAATTATGAACGGAGAAGCTGTCCAAATGAATTCACAAAATTCAAAAGCACACAAGAAAAAGACTATTACTAAAGTTCTATGTGTTATTATTGCAATCCTGCTGATGATTGGAATTGCAACGGTGGTTGCATTGATAATACATAAAAACAGCGGGGGCAGTGTGCCCGCTTCTACTACGGTGACGGACGGGCTGTCGGCATACGAATTAGCGGTACAGCAAGGTTATGACGGGACGGTGCAGGAATGGCTGGATTCCCTTTCCGGCAAGTCTGCCTATGATATTGCGGTAGAAAATGGCTACTCAGGAACAGAAAAGGAATGGGCCGACGCTTTGGCGGCTCTTGCGAATCAAGAGGGCTCCACTATCAAAACCGCTTCTTTTTCTTCCGGCGGGGAACTCCTGATTACTTTATCAGATAATACGGTGTTAAACCTTGGAAAAGCTGTCGGAGCCGACGGAAAAGACGGACAAAATGGTATTGATGGCAAAGACGGTGTTGACGGAACCGATGGACAAAACGGGCAGGACGGTGCCGATGGACAACCGGGGAAAGATGGCGTTGGCATTTCTTCTGCGAATGTGAACAGCGACGGACAGCTTATCCTTGGCTTTACCGACGGGAAAACGGTTAATCTGGATAAAATCGTTGGCACCAATGGCTTAGATGGCGTAAGCGTAACTAATTCAGAAATCAATGACAACGGGGAACTGATTCTAACCTATTCCAATGGGCAGGTATCAAATTTAGGCGTTGTCGTTGGGGCAAATGGTAAGGACGGGATAGATGGTACAAACGGTATCGACGGAAAAGACGGGATTAGCATTGATACTGCGGTTATCAATACAGACAATGAACTGGTACTCACCTATTCCGATGGCACTACCCAAAATTTAGGCGTGGTAATTGGTGCTGATGGGAAAGATGGAGCCGATGGCGCAGACGGTGACGATGGCGTTAGTGTTACCAATGCCGAAATCAATTCAAATGGTGAACTGGTCTTGACCTACTCAAACGGACAGCGTTCCAATCTCGGTAATGTGATTGGAGCCGACGGAAAAGATGGTGCTGATGGTGAAGATGGCAAAGACGGGTTGAACGGGCAGGACGGTACCGATGGAATCAGTGTTGTAAAATCAGAAATCAACGCAAAAGGCGAATTGGTTTTAACCTACTCCAACAATCTAATTGATAATCTCGGTGTAGTGATCGGCGCAGACGGGAAAGATGGAACCGACGGGAAAGATGGGCAAAATGGCGCTGATGGGCAAGATGGCGTTGGCATTGACACCATAACCATCAACCAGAATGATGAACTGGAAATCACTTTATCGAGCGGCACAAAATTGAATCTTGGCGTTATTAAAGGAGCTGATGGCGCCAATGGTCAAGATGGTGCCGACGGTAAAGATGGGATTGGCATTTCTGGAACTTCTGTCAATGAACAGGGCGAGCTTGTCATTTCTTACTCCAACGGAACTACAACCAATCTAGGCAAAGTGGTAGGTTCTGATGGAAAAGATGGGACAAACGGTCAAGATGGACAGGACGGTGCTGATGGTGAAGATGGAATCGGCGTAACCAATACCGAAATCAATGAAGCCGGGGAACTTGTTATCACCTATTCAGACGGGAACTCAACAAATCTTGGCGTTGTCGTAGGAACGGACGGTAAAGACGGAACCGATGGCACCAACGGTGTTGACGGTCAAGATGGCGAAGATGGCCAAGACGGAATCGGCATCTCAAAATCTGAAATTAACGATAGCGGCGAGTTGGTAATTACTTATTCCAATGGCAGTGAACAGAATCTCGGCAATATCGTCGGTGCTGACGGAGCAGACGGACAGGACGGAATCACACCACAACTGCGTATCAATCAGGATTCCAACGAATGGGAAGTTTCCACCAACAACGGGGTATCATGGACTTCTACCGGGGTACAGGCCACAGGCGCAAAAGGACAAGATGGTGCAGACGGTGAAGATGGAACAGGGATTACTGCGGCGGCAATAAACGGAAGCGGCGAACTGGTTCTTACTTTCTCCGATTCTTCCAGCATCAACCTTGGACGTATTGTCGGCAAAGATGGAACAAATGGGACTGATGGCAAGGACGGAGCAAACGGGAAAGACGGTGCCGATGGTGTTGGTATTGCCAATGTTACCATTTCCCCAGAGGGTGCATTAAGTGTGGAGTTAACCAATGGCACGACATTAGAATTAGGCAATATCAAAGGAACGGACGGAATCGGGATTTCAAAATCCGAAATTAACAGCGCCGGAGAATTGGTGTTGACCTATTCCAACGGGCAGGTTTCCAATCTTGGAAAAGTGGTTGGAACAGATGGAAGCAACGGTGCTGATGGCAGAGGAATCCAAAATGTTACCCTATCGGCTTCCGGTGATTTGAGTGTTGTCCTTACAGATAATACGGTTCTCACCCTTGGCAATGTAAAAGGCGAAAAAGGTGACAAGGGGGACAAAGGCGATAAGGGTGAAAAAGGTGATAAAGGCGACCCGGGCGAAGATGGCAGAGGGATTGCCGACATGGAAATTGTTAACGGGGAGTTGATTGTCACTTATACCGACGGGACGCAGGATAATTTGGGAAATGTATCTACAGGTGAGCCAACTGTTGATTCGAGATTGATTTTTACATTGCAAGATGATGGTACTTATGAGGTAACATTAGATACAAAGTATAAAGATACAGTTACCGATATCAGTATTCCGTCTACATACAATGGAATTGCAGTCACTGCCATTGGAGAGAAGGCTTTTGAGCAATGCTCTTTGCTGACTACAGTAACTATTCCGAGTTCTGTTACAACAATAAAAGAGTATGCTTTTTCTCAATGCACACATTTAAAAGATACATCTCTACAAAATATAGAATCTGTTGGTGATTATGCTTTTTCGGGGTGTACAAACTTGACAAATATATCTATTCCAAGAATATCTTCAATGGGGTCTTATGCTTTTAAAGACTGTTCGTCTTTACAAAATATATCATTACCTACAACGCTTACTGAAATTAGTCGCGGAGCTTTTTGGGGGTGTTCATCTTTAACAAATGTATCCCTACCTGCAACTCTTACTAATATCGGAGATACTTCTTTTAATAATTGTTCGTTTTCTTCCATTGTAATTCCGAAAAGTGTAACCTATATAGGTCCTTCTGCTTTCACAGATAATGACCAATTACAAACTGTGTATTTTGAAAAAACCGATGGTTGGTATCGAAATAGAACTATTACCAATCCAGCGGTTTGGCAAATAGTATCTGAGAATTCCTTAAAAGATCCTGAAAAAGCAGCGAGTCTGTTGCTTGAAACAGGTAAAATTTCAAGCGGAGGTACTTATGCATATTATTGGAGACAAAATCCACCGTTGCAGTAATAAAATTGAAAATTATGGAGGAATGAATTATGTCAGTAGATAATTGCTTAAAAGAAGCAGAAAGAATCATTATGCAGTCCTTTGCCGGGAACTTCGTAAAGCCGGGAGATATTATCACATCTCAAAAATTACTTAACATTAAAAATAACACCAGAAATCCAAAAGTGCGAGATTGTTTGAAACAGGCAATAGAGAGTTTAATTGTCAAAGGATTTCTTGAGAAAAGAAAAGACGGGCAGATAGCACTTACGCAAGAGGGTTATACTACAATAGCATAGCAATGTAAAGGATAAATAGCCAAGGGTGGAATATTGTATTCCACCCTTGGTTTTTTAACACCAAATAATTATATATTAAATCAAAGAGTTCATTTACTTTATTGTTTTGCAGTCCTGCAAAATAACTAAAATCCCCTGAAAAATCAGGTAAAAATATTAAAGAAACTATTTACCTCCTTTCGTTTATATCTTATAATATTATTATAGAAAAATGAAAAGAGGCATTTCTATATGATTTACGGATATGCGAGATGTTCCACCAATGAATCTATGCAGGACATTGACAGGCAGATTCGGGAACTGATACAACAGGGCGCAGAAGATAAAACTATCTATCGGGAATATGAGAGCGGGACAAAGACCAATCGGGCAGAGTTACAAAAGCTTCTTGATATTGTAAAACCCGGCGACACCATTTTAGCAACAGAAGTCAGCCGAATTACTCGCAGTACCAAACAGCTATGTGATATAATAGAGTTGGCAAAGAACCGGAAAATAAAGCTTGTTTTAGGCTCCTTTGTGGTGGATTGCCGGAAAGAGCTAGACCCCATGACAGAGGGAATGCTGAAAATGATGGGAGTATTTGCCGAACTGGAACGGAACATGATAAGCCAGCGTGTCAAAAGTGGTATGGAAAACGCAAGGGCCAAAGGAAAAGCGATTGGGAGGCCTGCGGTCACAGCCGATGATATTCCCGCTATTTTTTATCGACATTATCCCAAGTACCAAAAGGGTGAGATTAACAAGAAAGAATTTTCAAGGCTCTGTTCCCTGTCTTATCCGACGATTTATAAATATTTGAGGATTGTTGAGGGTTAAAGTATTAGGAAGGTGCGAAAATGAACGTTGTAATTTATGCTCGTTACTCAGACAGTAAACAGCGAGAAGAATCCATTGAAGCTCAATTAAAGGTCTGCCACGCTTATGCGGCGTCAAAGGGATATACTGTCATTAGAGAATATATTGATAGAGCTTTAACTGGTAGATCAGATGATAGACCACAATTTCAACTAATGATAAAACATAGTGAAAGAAAGCAATTTCAAAAAGTTCTTGTGTATAAACTAGATCGTTTTAGTCGAGATGAATATGACCCCGCAATATATAAAGCTCAACTCCGAAAAAACGGTGTAAAAGTCGAATCTGCAACTGAGAATATACCGGATAATTCTTTTGGAATTTTAATAGAGGCTCTCATAAGCGGCAATAATGCTTCTTATAGTGTGGAGCTTCGCGAAAAAGTTAAACGTAACTTAGAATTGAATGCGGAAAAATGTTTATCAAATGGTGGTACCACTCCATTAGGTTATAAACTTGTACGCCTAAATCCTAATGAGGAAAAAAGTAAAAAGAAATATGTTATCAACGAAGAAACAGCACCAATCGTACAAGAAGTTTTTACTAAGTATGCAAATGGTTGGAGTATTAAAGAAATATGTGATAGTTTAAATGCAAGGGGGTTAAAAAGTGCACAGAGAGCAGCGTTCAACAAATCGTCTTTACACACAATGTTGTGTAACAGGAAATATTTAGGTATTTACATTTATGACGGAATAGAGATACCGGGTGGAATGCCGCAAATTATAGACGAGGATTTGTTTAATAAGGTAGCAGAAAAAATGAAATTGAATAAAAAGAATCCGGGACGGGCAAGAGCAAAAGCTGAGTATATCCTGACTACAAAATTGTTTTGTGGATACTGCAAAGAAAAGATGGTAGGTCATAGCTCTAACCAAATCAGTAAAAAAGGTATTATTTTTAACTATTATAAATGTAAAAATTCGGGCAGAAATAAACCCTGTAAAAAGAAGATGGTACATAAAGATTATATTGAAGACATTATTATTATGGAATGCCGCAAGCTTCTTACACCAGAAAATATTAGCAGGATTGCAAAAGAGGTTGTAAAGATAGCACAGAGTTTTGATGACCGCTCGGCGCTCCATCGGCTGGAAATGCTTATGAATAAAACGCAGGAAGAAAAAGAAAATCAGATGACTTCACTTCGTGCTTGTAAGGACGATACTATTAGAGAGATGATTTTTGAAGATTTAGGCAGAATCGGAGCAGAAATAAAAGAGTTGGAAAAACAGATTGAAATAGAAAAGGCGAGACATTATGTTGTGACAGAACAACAGGTAGTTGATCATCTTAAAAGTTTGGCTGATGGAGATATAACGGATATTACATATCGTAAATCGTTGATTCGACTTTTTGTAAATAAAATATTCTTATATGATGATAAATTTACAATTACTTTTAATACAGGCGATGAGGAAGTGACCATCACAGAAGTAATGCTCTCTGAAATAGAAGAGGAATTATCGGGGAATTCTCTTTGTTTTTTAAAGAACAAGGTTCACCAATAAGGCCGAGGAAAGTACAACTATTCTTTTCTCGGCTTTATTTCATTTGATAGTATTTTTGACAATATCTGATTGTTATTAATATGAGTTTTGAAACAAAAATTGTTTAAAAAATGTCCGATCACTTCTAGTGAATCGGGCATTTTTTGTTGTAAATGTTATTTTTGTATAAATAGAACAAAAATAGCAAATAATAAATGGAACGTATAAAACATAAATAATGAATTATTTGTAAAGTCTGATAAAATATTGACAATGTATTAAGAAAGTAGTATTCTTAATACAAAGATTGTTTGAGACTTAAACAATTAAGGCGAGCGATAAGCTGTTTCAGCGCTACAGAATCTAGTCATGGAGTGAGGGCTATGAAATTCAGGTATCACTGGTGGGGAAAAGGGGATATCGATGCATCCTTTGGCGTATTCTTTGATGGTTTCTCCAAAATTCTCTCAGCTACAGGAATTATGCTGTTTGTGTTTGGTATGCCAGCGAATATTGTTCTTGGGAAAATTGTACCAGGAATTGGGCTGGCAATTTTTGCTGGAAATCTGTGGTATTTCTATGAGGCAAGATCATTAGCCAAGAAGGAGAACCGGCAGAATGTGACAGCTCAGCCCTTTGGAATCGGAGCCTCACAGTTGACGGGCTGGCTGTATTTAATTATGGGCCCTGTTTATTGGCAAACAGGAGATGCCGAGCTTGCGTTTCAGATTGGCCTTGCCGCAGCGTTGATCGGCGGCTTTGTGGAGGTTTTAGGCGGTTTCATTGGCCGCTGGCTGGTAAGCGTAATTCCTCACAGCGCGCTGATGGGGAATATGGCGTCTTCTGCCATCGTCTGGCTGTCCTTTGTAGGGATCGCCATGGTATTCGACCGCCCGGTATACGCTTTGCTTCCCTTATTCATCATTATCATCGATTATCTGGGAAAAGCGGATAAGCGGTTTCAAAAAATTCCTTCTGGTTTAGTGGCGATTGTCTTAGGTGCCGCTATCGCTTGGGGCACCGGATACCTTACACCTGATAACTTTACTTCGGCATTCTCCAATCTTGGCTTTTATCCGCCGACCTTCTGCGGTATAGACATCGCCAAGGGTTTTAGTGGGATTTTCCCGTTTCTGCCGATTATTATTCCGCTGCAGATCAATAATTTTCTTTCTACGCTTCAGGGTGTGGAATCTGCTAAATCTGCTGGTGATATTTATCCGGAAAAGAGATCTATGATTATGGACGGATGCTCTACTATATTAGGTTCTTTATTCGGGAATCCGTTTCCAACTACTGTTTATTTCGGTCATCCCGGCTGGAAGGAGCTGGGAGCAAGGGCTGGTTTCTCTTTGGTCAATGCCTTTGCTTACCTGCTGATCTGTATGACTGGCTTGACCGGTGTTCTTATGGCGCTCATTCCTACAGAGGCTGTTATGGTACTGCTTATTTTTGTCGGCCTGTCTGTTACGGCAAACACTTTCCAGGAGTTGGACAAAAAGTATACCAATGTAGTTCTTTTGTCGTTAATTCCGATTTTATTCCAATATATCCAAACGCTGATCAGCTCTGCGGTTCAAGCGGCTGGGACTACGGTGGCGGATATTGGAGCTTCAAAATTTGCTGAATTTTCAGTACCCATTACGGGAATCCAATATTTAGGAAACGGCGCGTTTTTGTCCAGCCTTTTGCTGGCGGCGTTGTTAGCTTATATCGTGGATAAAAAATATTTCTTCGCCGCAGCAATGGGAGGCGTTTTGGCTTTCTGTTCCTTTGTTGGAATGATTCATGCGGAATCTGTGGCACTTTTCCCGCCGGAGGGAGTAATCTTCGGAATCATTTACTTAGTTGTCGGCGCGTTTTTAACGCTGAAAGGTTTTCTTTTCCGCGGTACCGCTCAGAAAAGAAAACCCAGCACGGAATCGCCCGTAATACCATAAATACTGTCTTCTGAAAAAGCGAGGTGAGGCGGAGACAGCATATGTAAGCCTATCTAAGGGAAACGATTTATTTTAGGAGGAAATGAAATTATGGGTAATGTGAAAATCCCTCTGTTTAAAAAAGCTGACCTTGACGCATCAATCGGCGTATTTTTTGATGGATTCTCTAAGGTCATTGTAGCCATCGCCATTTTGGTCGGAACCTTTGGCTTGGATGGCGGCACTGTATTTGGCACGATGATGCCTGGCGTGCTGGTTTCCGTTATCGTATTAAACGGCGGCCTTTGGCTTTATTATCGCCATATCGCTAAGCAGCGCGGCGATTCCAATTTAACCGCGATTCCCGCCGGCTTGCAGGCAGGCCGTATGTTTATCTGGCTGTTCAGCATTATGCTGCCGGTATTCAACAGCACCGGCGATGCCTTCATGGCCTTTAAGGTCGGCGTGCTGGCTCACTTTATCGGCGGCGCCGTGTTTATCATCGGTGCGTTTGTGGTCCCGAAGATTCTGAAGATCGTTCCTGCCGGCGCTTTGTTTGGTTCCTTGGCCGGCGGCGCTATGGCGTTCTTAATTCTGCAGTCTATGGACGGCACCCTGAAAATGCCTTTGGTAGGCTGGCTTTCCTTAATTGTTTTGTTTGTGATTTATCTGGGGAAGGTAAACACCAAGCTGCCCGCGGCTCTGATCGCCATTGTGGTGGGAGCCGGCATTGCCTGGGCCACCGGCTCTATGAGTTTTACCACTGTGACGGATTCCTTGGCAAACCTCAACTTCTACATTCCTAATTTTACCTTCTGGATTTTCTCTGGTGACGTAATTTCCAATACCATTCCGTTCCTGCCCATTGTCATTGTTTTCTCTCTTAATGAGGTAATTACTGGCATTCAGGCTGTGGAGCAGGCGAAAGAATGCGGTGACACTCATTTCACCACTACCAAGCCTCTGGTCCTTGCGGGAGCCGCCAGCATGGTGGGCGCGTTGTTTGGCAATCCTCTGGCGGTAGGCCTTTATTGGGGTTATCCTGGCTGGAAAAAGATGGGCTCCGGCACCGGGTATCATCTTGGCATCGTCGTTCTGTACGCTATCGTTGGTTTGACAGGACTTTCCGCTATCATTACCGCTTTCATTCCCGAGGCTGTGGTTCTGCCGATCCTGGTATTCGTCGGAATTTCCAGCTACTCTCAGGCTTTCGAGGTTGTCAAGAAGAAGTACTATCCCGCTGTGATTATGGCCTCTCTGCCGGTTGTCATGGACTTTGTCGTGGATAATATTGCGGAAGGAAAGCTTCAGGGATTCTTAGCGTTTGATCCCGGTTCTGCCTTTGTTGGCCTGCTGGTCGGCTGTGTGTTCGTGTTCATCATTGACAACAAGTGGCTGAACGCCGCAATTACTAACGTGGTTGCGTTAGCGCTGACCGGTATTGGTATGATCCATTCTCCCGGCTTGCTGTTTACAGATACCTATTCACCGGATCTCGGCTTTGTAGCGGCTTATTCTGTACTGATCGTCGCTTTCTTGGTGCTTCACTTTATTAAATTCAATCACAAGTCTTTTGAAAAAGCGTCAGAAGAAGAAAAAAAGATGGAAATGGCTGAATTTATGGAAAATGCCAAGGCCGCCGGTCTAACCTTTGTTCCGGCTGCCGGAGAAGCACAGGCGGAGGAAGCAATGGAGAAAACTGCTGAGGAAGCGTAACAAACCGTTTTTTGGAGGCAATAAAAATGAAAACTCTCGTAATTACTGGCGCGGCCCGTCAAAAGGGCCACACCAACCAAATGGTAAAGCTGTTTTTAGATACGCTGGGCGGGGATTATGACATTATCGACGCTTATCGTGTGGAGAATGTGGCGCCTTGCAAGGATTGCCGGTACTGCTGGCACAAAAAGGGATGCAGTATCAAAGACGGAATGCAGGAGATTTACGATAAGCTGGAAGCCGCGGATAATATTGTGTTGGCGTCTCCGATGTATTTTCATTCCATCACTGGTAAAATGAAGGCTTTGATTGACCGTTTTCAGGTGTATTGGGCTGGGCATGTCCGCAACGATATGCCGGAAAAGCCCGTGCGCAAAGGGGCGATTCTCATGGTGGGAGGAGCGCCCAGCTTTCCAAATCAGTTCCTAGGCGGAGAACTGGTGCTGAAAAATCTGCTGAATGATTTAAGCGCCGAGTTTCTTGGCGAGGTCTGCCTTCCTAACAGTGACCACGACTCTTTGGAGACTCGTCCTGACATCGCGCAGGAGGTCAAAGAGTTGGCGGAAAAGATGAAGGCTGCCAACAAAGCCGAATAATTATTTTGTTAGCAGTTAGATTGTTATTCGAAAATATTAAATATTTTAATGCAATTTTAAGGAGGATTTATCATGCAGGGTTACACATTTGTAAAAGGCGAGCATTATCCGGTAGAGCATCTGGTGTTTGAGACCGCTCCGGAGTTTGTTGAGGAGTTTTTAGAGGTGGACCATGAGGTTTGGACTTTAGGCGAGGCGGAGAGCGACCTGTTTGACCATATTCCTTTTTTGTACAAGGAAGTCTGGATCAATGAAAACAAGCCCGGCGAGATGCATTTTATCTTTATTTGGGAGAGCATGGAGAGCTGGAAAAAGGTGGACGATAAGGACATTCAAGCTGCCCTGATCGCACGTTTTGAATCTAAGTTTAAGCATCCCTATAAGCTGACTCGCTGCATCCAGAACGAGGAAAACTTTGGACTGCATCGCTACAGCCGTTTTGAGCGCATCTAAATAAAATCGAAATTTTTACGGTAATTGCAGGAAAGGAAGCGTCACAATGAAATTTGAGAATAAAGTTGTCGTCGTTACCGGCGCAAGCTCCGGGATCGGCGAAGGCGTGGCTAAGATGTTTTTGGAGGAAGGCGCTAAGGTCGTTGGCTGCGGAATCGAACCTGAGATGAAAATCCAGGACAGCAGCGCTATTTACGTTCAGGCAGACCTGACCAAATTTGACCAGGCTGAAAATGTGATCGCCAAGGCGGTACAGACCTTTGGCAAAGTGGATAAGCTGGTGTGCTGCGCCGGCGTTACCTTTATCGGTTCTCTGGAAACCACGAACAGCGAAACCTTTATGCGTGAGCTGTCCATCAATCTGGGCGGCGTGTTTAACATGTGCAAGGCTGCGGTTCCGGAGCTGAAGAAGCAGCCGGATGCTACCATTGTCACCGTCGGTTCTGATTTGGGCGTGCGTCCGATTCCGGAGCGTATCGGGTACTGTCCTTCCAAGGCCGGTGTGATTATGCTGACCAAGTGCATCGCCTTGGAGTATGCTCCGGCGATTCGGGTCAACTGTATTCTGCCCGGACTGGTACGGACTCCAATGATCGAGCAGCGCTTCCAAGAGGCGGAGGATCCGAAGGCTTTGGAGGAATCCTATGCCTCCTTGTATCCGCTGCATAAAATGGGCAAGGTAGCCGATATGGCTAATGCTGTAAAATTCCTGTCCAGCGAGGAAAGCGGATTTATTACCGGCGAAATCATGAACGTGTGCGGCGGAAGCCTGATTTAACGGAGGATTTTCACTATGGCTACTTCTCTTTTTAAAATGCCCTTCGATGTAGACCGTTTGAAGGTTCAGCGGATTTACGCCAGCAAGGAGCTGGAGCATTGCACCGCGGAAACCATGAGCTGCGATAAAATCCGCAAAATTTACGGCGATTTAAAATTTCTAGAGCTTCATGAGGATCGCCCGTGCACATATACTTCTTTGGTGACCTCTCTGGATGGCAGAATTGCCTTTACAGACGCGCCTCAGGGTCCGTTGATCGCCAAGCTGAATAAATATGATCCCGCCGGCGCCGACACCGACTGGTTTATTCTGAATATGCTTCGGGCGGTTTCCGACGGCGTGATGCTGGGAGCCGGCACCATGAACGCGGAAGCTGACTATACCTGCCACGTGTTCGACCAGGATATGGAGGACATGCGGATTGAAGCCGGAAAAAATCCTGTGCCGTGGAATATTATCACTTCTCTGGATGCCACGGATATCCCTTTTGACCATGTGCTCTTCAACACTCCTGAGGTTCCGGTTATGATCAGCACCTCCAAGCAAGGCGTGGAATTGGTCAAGGATAAAATTAAGAACAATTACTTCGTTGTAACCGCTTCCAGTATGGAAGATGTTACGGATGAAATGATTGCCAGGATGAAAGACAATGGAGATAAGGTTCTGGTGATCGGTACCGGCGACAAGACACCGGATTCCAAGGTGGCGCTGTATATTCTCAAGCGCTTTGGAATTGACCGCCTGCTGGTGGAAACTCCCTCTTATATGCATTACCTGGTGTCGCAGAAGATGATGGATGAGCTGTTTTTCAATTACTCCTGCATTTATGTAGGAGGTCAAGCCCTGACGATCGGAAAATTCGGAAAGGAGTTTGGATCTAAGGATCATCCTCATACTCGGATGCTTTCCATTCACAGCCACAGCGACCACTTCTTCTATTTCCGGCATAAGCTGCTCTATGATTAATTTTTAAACTAAGATTCCTCAAAAGACCGTATCATAAGCGAAAAGAGGAGCCCTGATACGGGCTCCTCTTTTGTCACAGCAGATCTGATAAAAATCAAGCTTCCGGTTCTGTATTGGCGATCTCTTGGAAAAAATGGTCGATAGTTTGTCCGGCCGCACCTAAAATGGCGCCGTTTTTGCCCAAATGTGATAGAACCACTTGCTCCGAATGAGTAATGGGCAGGATCATTCTCCGCAGAACCTCCGGAAGATAATAGGGAAGAGCACTTAAAAGCTCTGAACTCAGGGAGATCACCTGGCAGTCGAAAATAAAAATAATATTCGTCAGCCCGATGGCCAGATAAGAAATAAACCGGTCCAAAACCTTTTGGGCGGTAGGATTTTGATGCTGAATTAAAACTACCAGCTCTTGAATACTTTTAATGGGGGCGGGAAGAAGGCTGTTGGCATAAGCGATTACCGCACTGTCGGAGCAGTATTGCTCCCAGCATCCGAATTTTCCGCAGTGACACTGCCTAGGTTCGTCGAAATTGATAGTGTGGTGGCCAATGGCGTTTGCGAAGCCGTGATATCCCCGGAGAAGCTCGCCGTTAGTGATTAGTCCGGCGGAGATCGAATCGCTGATGTTTACGGCCGCCAAGCTTTGATAAGCGGCCTTGGCAGCTTGCCCATCCTCTTGTTCGCTGGGAGTTATTTCAATATTCTGCTGGGCGATAGCCGCAAGATTGCCGTCGTTATCGATATTGATTGGAACGTGATAGCGTTCTCCCAGTAGAGTGCAGATATCGATATTCCGCCATCCAAGGCTGGGAACAAAACGGATCAGTCCGGAAAGGTCCACAATGCCATGAACGGAAATTCCAATTCCAACCAGTCCGTAGAGCGTTTTCGGCTGGCCATTCAGCATTTCATCCAATGCGCCGCAGATTTGGCCGTATACTGCGGAAAAGTCTGGGTTTTTAATGGAAAATTTTCTTCGGGACAAAATTCTCTCTCCGGAAAGATCAGTGAGAATAGTCTGAACGT
>OFMF01001440.1_pt1 | contig 18630 bp, 17 predicted proteins | sample 1541771 | NCBI WGS metagenome assembly OFMF01 (sample SAMN04209235, study PRJEB22552) | human gut metagenome | biome: gut; material: feces | host: Homo sapiens | place: USA: Oklahoma
TGTAATCCCCGACCTTTTTGATGTTCGCTGGAAACAAACCGCAGGGTAGAAAAGCGCGGTTTCCCAGCTGCCGGCCTTCAATGCAATGGAGAAATCAATTTTTCCCGTTGTGCTTCGGGCTTGCTGTTTGAGTTGGATGACATGAAAAAGACCGGAGCAAATCAAATAAGCTCCGGCCTTTTTCATGGAATTTTATTGAGCGTTCCGAGAGCGATTGAAGGCAAAATTATTTTCTATCAGCCTGTGCGGCAGGAAAAATTAAAAAGACAACGGTTCAGAGACGCTCGAAAGCCGTCATACCGGCATCATTTGAGCGCCGGACAAGGCAAAATACAGTACGACCACTATGCCCAGTACAATCCGGTACCAGCCGAAGGCCTTGAAATCGTGCTTTTTGATAAAGCCCATCAGGAACCGGATGGCCAGCATGGAAACGATAAAGGAAATCACCATGCCTACCAGCAAAATACCCAGCTCAGGCCCCGAGAAGCCGCCGCCCTCCACCAGAAAGATCAGAATTTTTACGCCGCTGGCGCCCAGCATCGCCGGAATCGCCAGGAAAAAGGAAAACTCAGCGGCTACAAAACGGGAGCAGCCAAGGAACACAGCGCCGAGGATAGTAGCGCCGGACCGGGAGGTGCCGGGAATCAGCGCCAGCATTTGGCATACGCCGATCAGCAAAGCCATCTGGTAGGTCAATTCAGAAAACTTTTTTACCTTGGGCTGTTTGTTCCGGCTTTCCAGAATCAGGAACAGAACGCCGTAAAGAATCAGCGTGGCGGCAATGACATAGGGAGTGGAAAGGACGCTGTCAATGACGTCGTTGAACAAAATTCCAATGATGCCGGCGGGAACGCTGGCCACAAGCACCTTTCCCCACAGGGAAAAGGTGTTTTTCTTTTCCCGCTCTGTTTTCTTAGGAGAAAAAGGGTTCAGCTTATGAAAATAAAGCACCACAACCGCTAAAATAGAACCAAACTGGATCAGCACCTTGAACATATCAAAGAATTCCTGATTCCGGGCCGGATCCGCCGCTACCGTCAGAGGGGTAAATTGGTTCAGCAGAATCAGGTGCCCGGTGCTGCTGATGGGAAGCCATTCGGTAATTCCCTGCACGATGCCGAATAAAACGGATTTTAAATATTCTAGAATTATTTCCATGCCGTCATCTCCTTGTTTTGGGTATGCCCTTTTATCCTATGAGCCGCCGGACAAAAACATGTTTTTCCTTTCGTTTTTTAGAGAAGAGAACAGATTTTTACGGAAAGGCCTGCCGCGCTCCTGTTCGTAAGCTGTTTCTCTGTCCGGCAGGGGGCATTTTCGAGTGCCGGAATCCGGCCGAGAAAAACACGCCAGAGTCAATGCTCAGCTTGACGCAGCCGATCCTATCGATTTCTGCGGCAACGCGGAACCTGTTTAGAGCAGAAATGCCGCAGGATACGATATCCTTTTGTTCGGCGGCCTTAGAAGGGCCAAAGCCTGCGAAAGAGCCTTCCGGGAATTTTATGCGGCACAGCACCGCTGAAGCGGGGCGGCCTTGCCTGCGAAGTATTCGGAAGGCTAGGCGGTTGTTTATTCCACAGACGGGATTTTTACATCCACGTCCACGTCGGCGTCATAATCCACACCGTCAATCCCAAAGCCGAAAAGCTGGTAAAAATCCTTCCAATAACCGTCTAGGTCGGCGTATTGCTTTAGATTTTCATCCGTAACCTGATTCCAAAGCGAATCGACGGCGCTTTGAACCCTGGAATCCATTTCCCAGTCGTCCATACGAATGCGGTTCTCCTCATCCACAGGAATCGGAGAGGCGAACAGCTTTTTCCGAAGCAAACGGTCCATTTGCTCGATACAGCCCTCATGGGTTCCTTGTTCCTTCATCACATGGAACAGAATGGAGATATACAGCGGCACCACGGGAATGGCGGCGCTGGCCTGAGTGACCAGGGCCTTATTCACCGAAATGAAAGCCTTGCCGCCGATGGCCGACAATTGCTCGGTAATGCGGAGGGCGGTTTCCTGCAAATCCTTTTTGGCTTGTCCGATGGAACCGTTTTTATAAATAGCGTGGGTTACCTCAGGCCCGATATAGGAATAAGCCACTGTGGCAAAGCTTTGTGCGAGAAGTCCCTTTTCTTTCAAGAGGTCGATCCAAAGCTGCCAGTCCTCTCCGCCCATCACCTTGACGGTTGCGGCGACCTCCTCGCCGCTGGCAGGCTCGATGGAAACCTCTTTAATCTGATTGGTGCTCAGGTCGATGCTCCGGCTTTTAAAAGGAGCGCCTACCGGTTTTAAAACAGAGGAGTAGGTGCGTCCTTCTGCGTCTGTGCGGCGGGGAGCGGCCACACTGTAAACCAGCAGGTCGATTTGTCCCAGATCCTTTTGAATGAGTTCAGCCGCTTGTTCTTTCATTTCCTGGGAAAAAGCGTCGCCAATCAACGTCTTTGCGTAAAGGCCATCCTCCAGGGCATAGGTTTCAAAGGCCGCGTTATTATACCATCCGGGAGTACCGGTGCGCTTTCCGGAAGCGGGATGGTCATAGGACACACCGATGGTTTTCGCGCCGCAGCCGAATGCGGTCGCGATCCGCGTGGCCAGCCCAAAACCGGTGGAACAGCCTACCACCAATACGTTTTTACATCCGGTCATAGCGCCTTGGGCTTTCACATAGGCGATTTGATCCGCGACATGGCGCGCGCAGCCGACAGGATGGGCGGTGGTGCAGATAAATCCTCTGGTTTTTGGTTTTACAATCATGAAAAAGCCTCCTAATTGTCTTCTATGGCGGTAAAGCCAGGAATTTTCCATGGAATAAAATAGCAGTACAATTATTTTATTATAGCATAGCCGGGAAAGAAAGGGCAAGCTTTCCGGAAAAGTTTCGAGACGCTCAGCGGTCATAACAAAGAAATATCGTCCATATAACTAGTACCAGATTAGGGGGGACGCCTATGATCATTGCGCTGGTGGGAAACCCAAACTGCGGCAAAACCACGCTGTTTAACGCGCTTACCGGCAGCACTCAATATGTGGGTAACTGGCCGGGTGTGACGGTGGAAAAAAAGCTGGGGGTACTCCGGGGAAACCCAAGGGTAACCGTGGCGGACCTTCCGGGGATTTATTCCTTGGAGGCAGCCAGTCCTGATGAGAAGGCAGCCCGCGCGTTTTTAGAAAAAGAGCGTCCGGATGTAATTTTAAATATCATAGACGCCACCAACCTAGAGCGAAACCTATATTTGACCACACAGCTGCTGGAGCTGGGAATACCTCTCGTGCTGGCCTTGAACGTGATGGATATGGTGGAGAAAAAAGGGGACCGGATCGATATCCCGCGCCTTTCCAAAGAGCTCGGCTGTCCGGTGGTTCCGATGGCTGCTTCCAAGGGAAAGGGAGTCCGGGAGGCGGCGGAGGCCGCTGTAAGCTTAGGACTGCGGCGGGAGAGAACCCTTGCCGGCTGTCCAAAAGGCAAAACGCCTGGAGGAAAAGAAGACGGCCGTCAAGCTGGCGGGGCGGCGTCTCAGCAGGTTCTGAAAGGAAAAGATGCAGACGCTGTTCTTCCTGACGAGGCGGCGGCTTCCATGAGGTACCGAGAGGTTGACCGATTAGTGGCTTTGACGGTACGAAGAAACCATAAAGCGCGGAATACTACCAGGCAGATCGACAGGATTTTGATGAACCGTCTTTTAGGGTTTCCTATTTTTGCGGCTCTTATGTGGGCAGTATATATGGTTTCCGTCAATCTGGTGGGGGGAACAGTGACCGGCTGGCTTCAAGAAAAGCTCTTTCAAGACCTGATTGGCGGGAGCCTTTTGGATCTGCTGGAAGCTATGGGTACGGCCCAATGGCTGCAAAGCCTGTTGACAGACGGCCTGCTGAGGGGAGTAGGGGCTGTGCTCAGCTTTCTGCCGCAAATTGCCGTGCTGTTCCTGATCCTCTCTTTGCTGGAGGACTGCGGATATATGGCCCGGGTAGCGTTCCTGATGGACCGGCTGCTGAAGCGGCTTGGACTTTCCGGAAAATCTTTTATCCCATTTTTAGTAGGCACAGGGTGCTCTGTTCCCGCGATTATGGCCAGCCGGACGATAGAGGATCAAACCAGCCGGCGTCTGACTATTTTTTTAACGCCGTTCATCCCTTGCAGCGCCAAGCTTCCCCTATTTGCTTTGCTGGGGGGCGCTTTTTTTCCAGACAAAACCTGGGTAGCCCCCTCTATGTACTTTGTTGGGATGGGCGCGGCAATTTTTGCCGGGCTGTTATTAAAAAAATGGAAGCCGTTTCACAGGGAAGCCTCCGGGTTCGTCATGGAGCTTCCGGACTATCGCTTGCCGAACTTGAAAAGCGTGGGAAGAAGGGTATGGGAACGGATAAAAGCGTTTGTGGTAAAGGCTGGCACTATTATCTTTATCGGCTGCGGTATTTTATGGTTTTTACAGAGGTTTGACCGGACGCTTGCCGTCAGCCAGCCATCTGAAAGCATTTTAGCCGATTTGGGCAGGTGCCTAGCGCCGTTATTTACTCCCTTAGGCTTCGGCAGGTGGGAAGCGGCGGTGGCCGCCTTATCCGGCGCCTTAGCGAAAGAAAATATTGTGGCGGCCCTGGAAATTCTGCTGCCCCGGACTGGAGCTCCGGCAGCGGACGGCGCGGCGGCCTGGGGGCTTTCCTCCGTATTTACCCCGCTGAGCGCTTACAGCTTTATGCTGTTCAACCTGCTGGCGGCTCCCTGCATTGGTGCGGTCAGTGCCATGAGAAAGGAGCTGGGCTCCTGGAAATGGACACTGGCTGCGGTGGGCTTCCAAACAGGTACCGCATATCTTGTAGCAATGCTGGTGTATCAAACGGGCTTGGCCCTGTTCTATGGTGGCAGCCTTTTATTTACTGCCGCTATTTGGGGGCTGACCGGCCTGATTTTATGGCAGCTGACCTGCTTACAGGGAAAAAACCAACCGAGGAAAAAATCAAGAACCGCGGCCTGATTCTCCTGGCGGAATCATAGGCAGCGGTTCTTCTTTTATAATGTTCAGCTATTTTCGGAACGCAAAAGCGCCGCAGTATTGCAAAAATAACTGCTCTCCCAGGAGCACCGAGGAAAGCAGGAGCAGGCATATCGCTGATTGGCTTATAGCACCTAAGGCTTTGCCTCAGCCGCCGATGCGGCAAAGCCCCAAGGCAGCTGCCTGCGGCGTCCGCTAAGGGAGGCAAAAAGCGGAACAAAGCACAAGATCCTTTACCAGCTTCTGCATGTCTGCGGGAAACGGCTCACAAAAAGGCGGTTTGCCGGAGCTTCGGCAGCGGCCGCGCCGTACCGGCCGGCGGCGCGGCAAGGAAATAAGCGCTTATAGAACCTCTACCTGAAAGCCCGCCATTACATCCAGCGCTTTTTGATTCAGGCCGGGATCATTGCTTGCCGTACAGTGGGAATCGACCACAATAGCGGCCTCCGGTAAAGCGGCCCTGGCCAAAACCGCGTTGGAAATTACACAAATATTGGATACCACGCCGCAAAGCTCGATGGACTCGTAGGGATGGCTTTTTAAATATTCCCCGAGCTCTAGAGAGCCGAAGGTCGGTTTTTCAAATACTGCCGCGGCCTTGGAAAGATAGGAGGCAGCCTTGCCGTAGACCTTCCAGCCATCGCTTCCTTTCAGACAGTGGGGAACCGGCAGCTTTTTCCCCTCCTGCGTGGAACTGTAATCCTGCCCGTGAGTGTCTAGAGTAAAGATAATGTCGTCCCCGTTTTTAAGATAGCTCTCAATTTTACGGCAGATCGGATCCTCCAAAGAAACTGCCTGCTCAAACCCTAAGCTGCCGCTGACGAAATCATTTTGATAGTCGATCACCAAAAGTAGCTTTTTCATGATTACCACCTGTCCCTTTTGTTGTTGGCATCATCATACCACATAAATTGGAACTTTGGTAGCGGTTAAAGCTGTTTTTTATATTATAAATTAACAATAGTTAATAATATATAAATATTATTAATACTAATTATTCTATAGTTATAATGCTGTTTAAAATTTAACTATTATCTAATATTTGGAAAAAATGGATGATTTTTTCCGGTAAAATATGATTAAAACGAAAAATAAAATTGGTCAATTTGTAAAATTTATCGGGAAAAGTATAGAAATATGAAAGGATTTAACGTACACTTAACATTGAAGTAATAAACTCATAATGAAATTGTAAAAATGAATTCAAAAATGCAAGGATCTGAAAATTGAGACGGGTGGGATAGTATGGAAATAGGGAGTATGTTGATGCAGCTGGCCGGAGGCCTTGGGTTGTTCTTGTTCGGAATGAAGCTTATGGGGGACGGCCTTGAAATGGTGGCCGGCTCAAAGCTGAGAGGAATGATCGAGCGCTTGACCAAAAACAAGTATATGGGCGCTTTGGTTGGCTTGGTGGTTACGGCTGTCATTCAAAGCTCCTCTGCCACCACGGTGATGGTGGTAGGCTTTGTAAATGCTGGACTGATGAATTTAGCCCAGGCGGTAGGCGTGATCATGGGTGCTAATATCGGTACTACGGTCACCGGTGTGATGATCGCTATCAATCTAACCGCGATTGCGCCGATCGCGGTTCTCATCGGCGTGGTAATGATATCCTTTATCAAGCGAAACAGCGTTAAGCATATCGGCCAGATCATCGCGGGCTTCGGAATTCTCTTTATGGGCATGAAAATGATGAGCACCGCTATGGAACCTCTCTCTGAGTCTGAGGTTTTTACCAGCCTGATGACCTCTTTCTCAAACCCGCTTTTGGGCGTGCTGGTCGGTCTGGTGTTTACCGCGATTATCCAAAGCTCCTCCGCCTCTGTCGGCGTACTTCAGGCGTTGGGCGCGGCTGGCGCCATCACTCTTCCAAGTGCGATTTATGTGATTTACGGTCAAAATATCGGCACCTGCGTCACCGCGCTGATTTCCAGCGTGGGCACCAGCAAGACGGCGAGAAGAACCGCGGTGGTTCACTTAATGTTCAATGTGTTTGGCGCGGTCCTGTTTATTGTCATCAGTATGCTGTTTCCCTTTGCGGAGCTGGTTCAGAGAATCGCCCCGGGCAACGTGATGGCTCAGATTTCGATTGTCCACGTGATTTTTAATATTGTTTGCACCGCGATCATGCTTCCTCTGAGCAGCCTGTTGGTAAAGGTTGCCTGTAAAGTGATTCCGGGCTCTGATCCGGTCAAAAGCTCCAACTCCTTGGCTTATCTGGATGCCAGAATTCTGAGCACTCCTCCGGTCGCCGTTGCCCAGCTGTTTAAAGAGGTGGACCGTATGGGGCAGCTTGCTAAGGAAACCTTAGGGATGGCCATGGACGCCTTGATTACCCAAGATAATACTAAGGTGGATCAAATCTATGAAAATGAAAATACGATCAATTTCCTAAACCGGGGGATCGCGGAATATCTGGTAAAAATCAACGGCTTGGATTTGGAGGATTATGACCGGCAGGCCTTGGGCTCGATGTACCATGTCATCAGCGATATGGAGCGGATCGGGGATCACAGCGAGAACCTGTGTGAGCTGGCCCAGACCCTGAAGAAATCCAAGCAGAAATTCAGTCCCTGGGCGGTGGAGCAGGCCACGGAGATGCGAAACCGGGTGGAGGCGATGCTGGAAGAGGCATTGCAGATGTTTGCCAGCCGGGAAACTCAGCCCCAGATGGCGGCGGATATCAACCGCCGGGAGGAAATCATCGACGATGCCACACAGGAGTTGAAGGATCTCCATATTGAGCGGCTGAACCAAGGAAAGTGCTCTGTGGTTGCGGGAACGGTGTTTATGGACATGCTCACCAACCTGGAGCGAATCGCCGACCATTGTACGAATATCGCTTATTCCATGACCAACCAGAAAAACCACGAGCTGCAAAGCACGATCCCCGTGGAGCCGGTGGCGGTAAGGTAATTTTGAAATTTTCAATTAGCTGGATATGAGAAAAATATACTCGAAAGAGCAAGCCTGATGCGGGCTTGCTCTTTTTGATTGATATTAAATGAAAAAATAGCTATAATAAATAGATAATAGAGCTTTTAGAAAGGAGGAGACCTTCGTTGCGTTTCACCATCAGCCCCTGCACCTCGCAAGGGGACACGGTATTTTTGATTTATGACGAAGCAGGAGAGGTGCGCTACCGGGTGACCAGAAGTAAAAAGCCCGCCGGTGCTGTGCTGCTGCTTACTGATTCTCAGGGAACTGCGGCCGCCAAAATTAAGCAGAGGGTGTTTCCTCCTATTATCCGGTACGGGATTTCGCCGGCGGAGGGGAAAAATCTCAGCGTTACCTTGCGGATTTCCGGGAATGGGATTCCCCAGCAATTGATTTTGGGCGGGGTCACCTGGCATTTCCGGGGCGATTTGGTGGCGCGGAATTTTGACGTGATTGATGTTGACTCCAGCGTGCTGCTAAGCCATCAAAAATGCTGGAAGGATAGAATGGACTGCTTTGCGGTGGAAATCCGTCAGCCGGCGTTTGAGGTGCCGCTGCTTTGCGTCTGTTTGTGTGTGGATCTTACTACAGAAGGCGATATCAACGCCGTAGTTGCTATAAATTAGAGGGAATCGGCCCGGATTTTAAGTGATTCTATCATTGTACGAGTCCTGCTCCTTGTGATATAATAGAGTGTAAAATTGATGAAAAAAGAAAATGAAAGCAAGTAACAGGAAAAAGAGGTAAGCTTGAATGGATGTACGAGAGAATTTGCGGAATATTGCCATTATCGCCCACGTAGACCACGGCAAAACCACCCTGGTGGATCAGATGCTGCGGCAAAGCGGTATTTTCCGGGCGAACGAGGCGGTGGCGGAACGGGTAATGGATTCCAATGATTTGGAGCGGGAGCGCGGGATTACCATTCTTTCTAAAAATACGGCGGTCATGTATCAGGATACGAAAATTAATATTGTGGATACTCCCGGTCACGCCGATTTTGGCGGCGAGGTAGAGCGGATCCTGATGATGGTGGATGGCGTTCTGCTGCTGGTGGACGCTTTTGAGGGCTGTATGCCCCAGACCCGATTTGTGCTGAAAAAGGCTCTTGGCTTGGGAAAGAGGCCTGTGGTTGTGGTGAATAAGATCGACCGTCCCGGCGCCCGGCCTGCCGAAGTGGTGGATGAGGTGCTGGATTTGTTTATTGAGCTGGGCGCGGATGATGACCAGCTGGAGTTTCCGGTGATTTACGCCTCCGGCAGAGACGGCTACGCTACCACGGATCCGGCTGTGCCCGGCAAGGATATGACCCCGTTGTTTGAGGCTATTTTGAAATATGTGCCCGCCCCGAAGGGAGAATTGAACGGACCGCTGCAGATTTTGTTTTCCAATATTGATTACGATGATTATGTAGGCCGTATTGGCGTGGGCAGAGTGGAGCGCGGCCAGGTGAAAACTGGCCAAAGCGTTGTCCTGTGCCACAACGATGGTACGACCAAGCAGGCCAGAATTACTAAAATGTACCAATTTGAGGGCTTGAAAAGGGTAGAGGCCCAATCCGCCGCCCTGGGGGACCTAATTGCGGTGTCCGGAATTACGGATCTGAATATCGGCGAGACTGCCTGCGATCCCGAATGTGTAGAGCCCCTGCCCTTTGTAAAGATTGACGAGCCGACGGTATCTATGATGTTCATGGTGAATAACAGCCCCTTTGCCGGCCGGGAGGGAAAATACGTCACCTCTCGGAATATCCGGGACCGGCTCTTCAAGGAAGTGGAAACCAACGTAGCCATGCGGGTGGAGGAAACGGATTCCTCCGATACCTTTAAGGTCAGCGGCCGGGGAGAGCTGCATCTTTCCATTCTGATCGAGACCATGCGCCGGCAGAACTATGAATTTCAGGTTTCCAGGCCTACGGTGATTTATAAGACCATCAATGGAAAGCTTTGCGAGCCGATGGAGCTTTTGATGATCGAGGTGCCTGACAATTACGTGGGCGCTGTGATGGAAAAGCTGGGCACCCGCAAGGCGGAGCTTTTGAATATGGGCACCCGAGAAACGGGCACCACCCATTTGGAGTTTAAAATTCCCGCCAGAGGGCTGATGGGCTACCGCTCTGAATTTTTGACCGATACCAACGGTAACGGAATTATGAACCATGTGTTTGACTGCTATGAGCCGTACAAGGGCGATATTTTACAGCGGCAGCAGGGCTCTTTGATCGCTCACGAAACGGGGGAAACCACAGGCTATGGCTTGTTTGCCGCCCAGGACCGGGGCAGATTGTTCGTAGGTCCCGGCGTTCCGGTCTATGAGGGGATGATCGTGGGAGCGTCTCCAAAGTCCGAGGATATCACGGTGAATGTGTGTAAGAAAAAGCACGTGACCAATACCCGGGCCGCCGGCTCCGACGAGGCGCTGAAGCTGACTCCTCCCAGTATTATGAGCCTGGAGCAGTCCTTGGAATTTATCACCGACGATGAACTGGTGGAGGTCACGCCAAAGAGCATCCGGTTGAGAAAGACGATTTTGAATAAGGAACAACGGATGAAAAATGCCAGCCGGAAAGGATAAGCTTTTTCCCTGGTTCCTAAGGCGGGCGCTGGGAGAGGTGTCCGCTTTTTTTATGTATCCGTTTGATTGGCTGCGCGGCGGATGTTCCTCTGATACCGCTTTTGGCGCTGACGGGAATGCTGCCCCTTAGGTTGAGTACCGGCGTATCGGATAAATCGTACTTTCCAGTGAATTTTAAGCAGGTCCGCGGATACTCCGCCCGATCGGGCGGGGCGTTGTGCCGCTGAAAGGAGAAACTGTCTTGGAAATTTTCGACGTAATGCTGAAAGCAGCCTATCTTGGACTGACCGGAGTAGGAATGCCGTTAGCAGTGCTGGCATATTTGATTTATGGAAGCCTGAAATGCGGAACCCGAACCGGCGGCCTGCTGTTCTGCGGTCATCTGCTGGTTTCCGTGCTGGCGGGCGGCGTGGTGTTTTTAGGCGGCGGATGGATCTTCGAATCCAGCGCGGCGGGCGCTTTTCTGAATTTCGCAGCGGCCGCGGCTGCTGCAGCAGCGGGCGTCAGCCTGTTGGTATCCGTATTCCGTGACCACGCCTTCATGGATCGGGAATTAGCGGTTCAGGCGGAACCGGAGCCAGAGCCGGAATATCAGGATATCTATTCCCAATCGGGCCCGGCTCCGGCTCGAAGATCTGTGAAAAAACGTCCCCAGGCGGGAGAAAATATTTTTTTGTTCGGCTTGGTCTTTACCCTTACGGATGTTCATTGGCTGACCTGGATCAGCGTATCCGCCAAGTCCCTGACGGTTCAGGCTTTTGAGTCCGGCGGCTCCGGCTTTTTAGGCGTGGCGTCCGCCTTGCTCTTTTTGGTCGTTTTCATTCTGTTTGAGATGATTCTGTTTCTGGCGCTGTCCAAAATCATTTCATTATTTCAGGGGATTCTGGCGCACTGGGTTTTCCGGATCATAGCGGGAGTTTGCGGCGGGCTGCTGGTGGTTTCCGCCGTGGGAAAAGCGATCGATATGGTGAAGGACTTAGGGATGTTGAGTTTTTAACTGGGAACTATGATGATGGGAGAGCTTCCATGGAGTTTGTAATTCTTGACCTGGAATGGAACGGAACCTACAGTAAAAGAAAAAGCGGCTTTTTCAACGAGATTATAGAATTCGGCGCGGTTAAGGTAAACGACCGCCTGTGCGTGGAGGATACCTTCTCCGTGGTGGTAAAGCCCCAAATTGGTAAGAAGCTCAGCAGCAAGGTCAAAAACCTGACGAACATCAGCAGTGAGGAACTGGGGCTGGGCGTTACGTATACCAGGGCGGTAAGTAAATTTAAAAAGTTTTTAGGAAACGCAGTTCTGATGACCTGGGGAACCTCGGATATCTTAGCCCTGATGGAAAACCATCAATATTATTGGGGCACGGACCGCTTGGACTACATAGAGGGCTATGTCAATCTGCAAAGCTTTTGCGAACGGCGCGTGTACTATGAGAGGGGAAAGCAAATGGGGCTTTCCACTGCGGCTCAGCTTCTGGGCATCGATGTGCAGGGAATGGAGCATCATCGGGCGCTGGATGACAGCCTTTTGGCCTTGGCCTGTTTTCGAAGGCTTTATGATGAGGAAGAGCTGAAACCTTTCTTTGAGGATGCCTCAAAGGATCAATTTTATGATAAAATGCGGTTTAAAACGACTATCCTTTGCGATCTCAGCAATCCTCTGCTAAAGGATGCGGATATGAGCTTTGAATGCCCGGCGTGCGGGGCGGAGGCGAAAAGGAATGGCGAGTGGGAGTTTAAAAACAAAAGCTACCGGGCAGACTTCCGGTGTCCGTGCTGCGGCGGGGAATTTAAGGGGAGAATTCAGTTTAAGCTGAAGTACGAGGGCGTAGTGGTAAAAAAGACCACCGCCCGCAAGGAAGAAGAACCTGCGGGAGAAATGGCTGCGGCGGAGGAGGCTGACGGATAAAAAGAGGGCTGCTTCAAAAAAATTTGTCCGCTTACGTTGAAAGGCGCGGAGATTTAAAATGCGGCTTTTGCCTCCCTGCGGGAAGGCTGGCGCCGCCGGCGGCCCTCCGAATGCTTCCCCTCCGTTTCTGCAGCGGCGATCGCTGCTACGCGGGGAAGGCAGACCGAAAAAAGTGCTTTCCCGGCTTATTGCCTGAAAAGCAGAAACAGTGACAGAATTCAGCGCCCCCTGAGGGCTAAGCCGGCTGGAAACCTTTCCGGAACGGCGGGAGGTATCTGCCCGCCGGTTTTGTTACTACGGAAAAGGGCTTGCCGGGAATAGGAGGAAGCTATGGTATTTCACAGCAGCGCGATGCGTCTTAACTTTAAGGAAGGGGTAGGCTATTTGACCTTTCCGGTCTTGGAAAGCTATCCCTTCGTCCGCCACGCCTTTTCCACCCGGCTGGGGGGCGTCAGCAAAGACGAGTTTTTTTCCATGAATCTCAGCTTTCACCGCGGAGACCCGGATGAAAATGTATTGGAAAATTACCGACGCATCTGCGGGGCGGCAGGCTTTCCTTACGAGGGGCTGACCGCTTCGGCGCAGGATCATCACACCTTTATTCGGCGGGTGGGAAGGCAGGATAGAGGCGTCGGCATTTTCCGGCCCAGAGATTTGGAAAGCGTGGACGGCTTGGTCACCGACGAGCCGGATGTGGTGCTGGTTACCTATTATGCCGACTGTGTTCCCCTTTACTTTTTAGACCCGGAAAAGAGGGTGATTGGCTTGGCTCATGGCGGATGGCGGGGGACTGCCGGCCGGATCGGACGGAAAATGGTAGAGAAAATGAAGGCGGAATACGGATGCCGTCCGGAGCGGATCATAGGAGCGATCGGCCCGTCTATAGGAGCCTGCTGCTATGAGGTGGATGAGCCGGTGGCAAGGGAGTTTTTGGCCCTTTCTGACCTGGAAACGGAAAGATTTGTTATGGATAAGAAAAACGGAAAGTATAACCTTGACCTGTGGGAGGCCAACCGGCAAATCATGGTCAGGGCCGGGATGCGTCCGGAAAATATTACAGTGACGGATTTGTGTACCCGTTGCAATCATGATTGGCTCATTTCCCACCGGGCAACCGGAGGAAAACGGGGCGGTATGGCGGCGATGATGTGTTTGGTGGAGCAGTGCAGCCAGGCGGAGGAAAAAGCATGACAGAGCTGATGCAGGCGTGCCGCATTTGTCCCCGAAGCTGCGGCGCCAGAAGGGAAAGAGAGAGCGGACAAGGCTTTTGCCGCATGGGTGTATTTGCCAGGGTAGCCAGAGCGGCCCTCCATTTTTGGGAGGAGCCATGCATCAGCGGAACGAGAGGATCCGGTACTGTGTTTTTCAGTGGATGTTCCCTTCGGTGCGCCTTTTGCCAAAATGAAGAAATCAGCGCCCGGGATTTTGGAAAGACGGTCGCCCCGGAGGAGCTTGCTCAAATATATCGGGAGCTGGAGGAGAAAGGGGCTCACAATATCAACTTGGTAAATCCAACCCATTTTGTCCCGGCGATTTTAGAAAGCTTCCGGCATTACCGGCCTAAGGTTCCAGTGGTGTATAACTCCAGCGGCTACGAGACGGTGGAAACCTTAAAGCTGCTGGAGGGGAGCGTGGATATCTATTTGCCGGACCTCAAATATTCCGACGAGGAAAAGGCGCGGAGATATTCCGGCGCAGGCGATTATTTCCAGACGGCGTCTAAGGCAATCCCAGAGATGGTCAGACAGACGGGAAGGCCGGTATTCGGTCAGGACGGTATGCTGGTAAGAGGAACGGTAGTCCGGCATTTGGTGCTGCCTTTGGCTACGCAAAACGCCATTGGCGCGCTCCGATTTTTGAAAGAAGCGTTTGGCGATCAGATTCTTGTGAGCCTGATGGGACAATACGTTCCCTATGGGAGAGTGCGCCTGGGGGAATTCCCTGAGCTCAACCGCAGGATCACCAGAAGGGAGTATGAGAAGGTGCAGGATGAGCTGTTCCGCCTGGAGTTAAACGGCTTTGTACAGGAGCTAAGCTCGGCAAAAAAGGACTTCATTCCCAGTTTTGATCTGACTGGCGTTGAAAGGAGAGAAGACGGTGAATAGGCTTAAGGAAGAACAGCGGGAGGAAAAGCGCCGCCTTTTGGGGCTTCCCATTTATTCTGCCTCAGAGGAGATTTTAAGCGCCGTCAGCCATGGGATTGGGGTGCTTTTATCGATCGCGGCGCTGGTGCTTCTTTTGGTGAGCGCTCCCGGCGATCCGATTGTGGTTGTGTCCTTGTCTATTTACAGCGCCACGTTAATTCTTTTATATTTGGTTTCCACCCTGTATCACGCTTTAGGAGTGAACAAGGGAAAGAGGGTGTTCCGCATCTTGGACCATTGCTCCATTTTTTTGCTGATCGCCGGCACCTATACGCCTTTGAGCCTTGTCATCATCGGCGGAACGGTGGGGTGGGTGCTGTTTGGCGTCATCTGGGCGGCAGCCGTGGTGGGAATCGTATTTAACGCTGTTAATTTAAAGCGGTTCCAAAGGCTGTCGATGGTATGCTATATCTGTATGGGGTGGGCGGTGATTTTCGCCGCGAAGCCTCTGGCCGGCTCCATGCCCTTTTGGGAGATGATTCTTTTGCTGGCTGGAGGCGTTTTTTATACGGTAGGAGCGGCGCTGTATGGAATAGGAAAGAAAAGGAAGTATGTGCATTCCCTCTGGCATCTGTTCGTGCTGGCGGGAAGCATATTCCATTTTTTCTGTATCTACGGCTGTCTGTAGTCAAAAAGCATAATTAGATTTTTCATATTGGTATCGTCCAGACGTTTGGCAAGGCTTTCCAACGCTGCGCAAATAATTATCGCGAGGCATGCTGCGGAAAATGGAGAGCGCGCTATGCCGCGAAGCTGCTTTTACAGCGTCTTGGTGCTTCTGGAAAACGCAATCCGACCGCGGTGTCCAAAAGATGTGAGCGATATGCGGCGAAGAACGCTCCGACCCGCGGCGGCAGAGGAAAGTAAAACAGTTGTTTGCAGTGCCCGCTCGTAAAGAATTAGAAAAAATTTACAAAATAGGCACAAATATTACGCGGGGAATGGTATAATTATTCTATAAGATGCAAAATGGAAATGGAAGGGTGCATTGTTATGAAAAAGTTTTTAGGGGAATTTAAAGAATTTGCCTTGCGGGGTAACGTGATGGATTTGGCGATCGGCGTTATTATCGGCGCAGCGTTTCAAGCGATCGTTACGTCGCTGACGGGGGATATTATTTCCCCGCTGCTGGGCCTGTTCGGTCAGGTGAATTTTGACTCTTTGGCATCACCGTGGGACAGGCCACGATCAGATACGGCGCGTTTCTGACTGCGGTGCTGAACTTCGTCATCATGGCTTTGGTAATCTTCCTGTTTGTGAAGCTGACCAATAAGCTGTCCAAATGGGGAAAAAAGCCAGTGGAGGAGCAAAAGGCTGCCACAAAGATTTGTCCCTACTGCTGCTCCGAAATTTCTCTGGAAGCAAAGCGCTGTCCCCACTGCACTTCGGTGCTGGACAATAACCAATCAGACTCTATTTAACAGCTTTGTCAATTCCGGCGGCGTAATTTGGAGGTTGAAACCATGGAGTATACCACAAAAGAAATGAGCTATGACGCCAGCAGCGGTGAAGGAAGAATTTTCGCCAGGGGGTTCGCTCCGGCGGATAAAAATGCGGTCCGGGGGATTCTCCAGATCGCTCACGGTATGGCGGAGCACAGCCTCCGGTATGAAAGTTTCGCCAAATACTTGGTGGCGAAGGGATTTGTGGTTTGTGTCAACGACCATGCGGGGCATGGAAAATCGGCGGTGGATGAGGAGAGCTTTGGTTATTTTGGTCCGGGAGGCTATCAGAATCTGGTAAAGGATATGAATAAGCTGCGCCGGATTATCCAGGAAGACTTTCCCAGTGCTCCTTATATGCTCATGGGCCACAGTATGGGTTCTTTTTTGGCTAGGCGTTATCTCAGCGACTATGGTGAAGGAGTCAGCGCAGCGGTACTCTGCGGCACCAGCGCGGGTTTTTCTCCTGCTGTTATGAAGATGGGCCTAGCTTACGCCAACAGAATTGTAATGAAAAAGGGTCCCAAGGCTCATGACGACCAGCTAAAAAAATTAACCACTGGTGGGTATAACCGTTCCTTTCAGCCGGCCCGCACGGAGAATGACTGGCTCTCTCGGGATGAGGCTCAGGTGGATTTGTACAATCAGGATCCGTTGTGTGGATTCGATTTTACAGTGTCCGGCTATCGGGATTTGGTCACTCTGCTTTTCGACGTGAATAAGCCGCAGTGGTTCCGCTCCGTACCGACTGATTTTCCGATTTTAATGGTTTCTGGAGACCAGGATCCGGTAGGGGATTTTGGAAAGGGCGTTAGAAAAGTTTACCACCGTTTGGTGAAAACCGGCCATGATGTCAAGCTGATTCTTTATCCCGGCGGAAGACATGAAATTCTCAATGAAACGAATAGAGCACAGGTTTATGAGGATATCGCCTCGTTTTTGCTGAAAGCAACAGATTGATAAAAAAGGCAGCCGCTTTACTTGAAAGGCGGCTGCCTTTTTTACCGGCCGTTTTTAATACCGTATATAGATACTGTTAGTGTATACTTTCGCTTTTGACAGACGGCAGACCTGTTTCTGTGTTCTTTATAGATTGTTCTCAAGGATCATCGTCAGCATAATAAAAGGAGAGCGGAATAAAACCGCTCTCCTTTTTAGAAAATCCAGGAATTTAGGCGCAATACATTATTCCCTCGATTATTCACCAAAATATCTCTTTAAAAGGCCGACGAAAGCCTTGCCGTGACGAGCCTCGTCGCGGGCCATCTCGTGGACGGTGTCGTGGATGGCATCCAGATTAGCGGCCTTCGCGCGTTTGGCCAGATCAAACTTGCCGGCAGTCGCGCCGTTTTCAGCCTCTACACGCATTTCCAGATTCTTCTTAGTGCTGTCGGTAACAACCTCGCCCAGAAGTTCGGCAAACTTAGCGGCATGCTCAGCCTCTTCATAAGCGGCCTTTTCCCAATACAGGCCGATCTCCGGATAACCTTCTCTGTGGGCGACACGGGCCATAGCCAAATACATACCAACCTCGGTGCACTCGCCGTTAAAGTTAGCTCTTAAATCCTCCATGATGTCTTCGCTGGAACCCTGGGCAACGCCTACTACGTGCTCAGCAGCCCAAGACATTTCGCCTTTCTGCTCCACGAACTTCTCTTTAGGAGCCTTGCACTGGGGGCAGAAATCAGGAGCGGTTTCTCCTTCGTAAACATAACCACAAACAGAGCATACAAATTTCTTCATTTTAAATTCCTCCAAATCATAATATTCTATCTTATAAAGGGCAAATCCCTTTATTTACTATTAACCGGCGTTCTTTTGGGCGTTAAGACATTCCTCGCAAATGCCATGAAACACTAGATCATGAGAATCAATCTGACAGCGGATTCGCTTACTAACATCGAAATCAAGCTGGGCGTCCTGCTCCACATCTTCCACATCCAAAACGCAGCCGCACTTGGAGCATATAAAGTGGGCGTGAGGAGCGGTGGTGCCATCCAATCGTTCCTGTCCTTCTACTACGCCGACGCTTATAATCAAACCATCTTCTTTGAATCGAGCAATGTTGCGGTAAACCGTGCCAAGACTTAAATCAGGATAAATTGGTTTTAGTTTTTGATAGATCCAATCAGCAGTGGGATGAATATCGGTGGAACAGATGGCAGATAGAATGGCTTCTCTTTTCCGGCTGTAATTCTGTCTCTTTTCCATTTAGTTCTCCTAAAATCAATAATAGTTATTGTTTCTGTTTATAGAATAACATACATTTTTCCATTTGTAAAGTCTTTTTTCAAAGAAGTCATAAAAAAAGATTTTCCTCCTATATATAAAAGGAGCGTAGTAATTCGGGAGGACAGCGTAATGGAAAGAAAATACAGCCTGTTGAAACGAGGTGGGAAAGCGGCGGCGGGGGGAGCTGTTCTGGGCTTGGCCTTGCTATTGTCCGTTTTGGGATTTCACGGAGGCCTTCTGCCGGCAAACGCCGTGCCTGAGGAAGGCTGTGAGCTTCCCATCATTATGTATCACGGTTTGCTGAAGGAGGAAGCCCGGCAAGGAAAATACGTGCTTTCCCCGGCACAGTTCGAATCGGATTTAAAGTACCTGAAAGAAAACGGATACCATAGATATGAGATT